>FWPV01005519.1_pt1 | contig 25152 bp, 21 predicted proteins | sample 2228371 | NCBI WGS metagenome assembly FWPV01 (sample SAMEA103939776, study PRJEB20133) | metagenome | reverse complement strand
CCTATCGCTGCACCACGAGCTTGTACGTCACATGTTCCTTGGCCCCGGCAAGTTTGAGCAGGTAGACGCCGTTGCTCACGCTCCGGCCCCGGTTGTCGCGGCTGTCCCAGATGGCTGTTCCTGGCCCGGGCTTGGCTTCCCAGTCCACCAGGGTCCGCACCAGACTGCCTGAGCAGTCGTACAGCTTCATCGTCACGTGCTGACGGGCCGGGCAGAACCAGCGAATCGCCACCTTGCCGGCCGAGGGGTTCGGGCCGACCCGGTCCAGCGCCAGCACGTCCAGACCCGAGCCGGTGATGCCGTCGTGAACCCGGCGATGCCGGACCAGGAAGATGCCAGTGCCCGGCCTGCGCTTGGGCTTAGGTCGGATGCCGTCAGTTGCATTCAGGTCTTCGCGCTCATACACCACGAAGTTGTGGCAGGACGTCGGGTCGAAGTAGGTGTCAGGGTTGTCCCTGAGCGCGCTGGCGTCGGCGACCGGTTCGGTCGTGCCTCCCGGCACGTCAATCCGCACGATCTCGCTGTTCAGCCCGGCTTCCCTGACCGCGAAGATACTCGCACCGTCGCTGCTCCAGTCAGGGGTATTGACATCGTAGACCGGCTCGCTGGTGATGAACCGCTCATCTCCGCCCGCGGCAGACACAAGTCCGATGTTGTACCCGCCGGTGCTGTCGATGGCTGCGTAGGCAATGCTGCTGCCGTCGCTGGCCGGACACGGTGTCTCGTGGTCAGTCGGGCCATCAGTCAGCCTGGTCAGTTGCATCGTCACGAGGTCAAGCCGCCAGATCTGTGCGTAGTCCAGGTTGGGCGTACGTTGAAATACGAGTTTGTCGTGTGCCAGGTAACTGGGGTGCTCGTCGTCGAACGGACCGAACGTCAACTGCACTTCCGACCCGCCGGCAGCAGGCGCGCGCCAGACGTGACAATAGCTCGACGGGTCATCGGCAGAGTAGACAATGTACTGCCCATCGGGCGACCATTCGGGCGTACTCTTGTCCCACGGAGTGAACGTGACCTGCTCTGGCAACCCAGGGCTCGTAAGCAGTACCTTCCACACCTGTACGATGCCGGTCGCGGCGTCCTCACACCCAAAGGCAACCCAGCTCCCACTCGGGTCGTACACGGGCGTTTCACAATCTCCCTCGCCGCACGTGAGCTGCTGCTCCGGCATGAGCGGGACGAGCTGCCGATGGAACACCTGTATGACACCGAGGGAATCCTCCTTGGCGTAGCAGACCGTGGTGCCGTCGGGTCGCCAGCGAGGGTTGTATGCCTCGATACCATCTGATACAGTTCGCTCGCCCCAGTCCCGTTGGGCCTGCGCGGGAGCGGGCGCCGCCCCAGCCAGATGCCCCTCAGCCGCCAAGGGGTGTGAGGTGCCCCCGATTCATTGGACACTCGACCTAGTGAGTGTAGCATGAAACCGGAGGTAACGTTTGGACAGAGAGAAGAGAGCACGCAAGACCTACTCGCGTGAGTTCAAGATCGAGGCAGTACGACTGACGACCGCGGGCGGCCAGTCGGTCGCCCAGGTGGCCCGCGACCCGGGTGTTAACGAGAACACCCTGCACAACTGGCGGCGGCAATTCCGAGAGTGGGGCGCAGGTCCCACCGCGGACAAAGAGACACTGGCCGTGGTCGAAGAGAACCGCCGTCTGCGGAAAGAGCTGGCGCAGGTGCAGGAGGAGCGGGACTTCCTAAAAAAGGCCGCCGTCTGGCTGGCGCGGGAAGCGCATTGAAGGCCCGGGTCATAGCCGAGCCCCCGGGTCGGCTGTCGGTCAGACGCAAGTGCCGGTTGGCCGAGGTGCCCCGCAGCACCTTCTACGCTTCCCGTGACCGGACCGAGGGCCGGCGCGACCGTCGCAACCGGTATCTCTTGATGTTTATCCGCGAGGTCTACGACCAGAGCCGCAAGACCTACGGCAGCCGGCGGATACACGCCGAGCTGCGCGGGCGCGGTATCCGCTGCAGTCTCAATCGGGTAGCGCGACTGATGAAGCTGCACCACATCGTCGCGGTGCAGCATCGACAGTATCGGCCGACGACCGATTCCGGGCACGACTTCCCGGTGGCGCCGAATCTGCTGGGACGTGTCTTCCGGGTGACACGGCCGGGCCAGGTCCTGGTGGCCGACATCACCTACATCCCGACCGATGAAGGCTGGCTGTACTTGGCGACCGAGTTGGACCTGTGCTCGCACCGGATAGTCGGCTGGGCGCTATCCAGCCGGATGACGCAACAACTGGTACTGGATGCGCTACAGATGGCGGTCGGGCGTCGGCGGCCGGAGCCGGGTGCGATTCATCACTCGGACCGGGGCGTGCAGTACGCCTGTGGGGCCTTCCAGCGGGCGCTGGGGCGGTCTGGCATGGTTCCCAGCATGAGTCGTAAGGGCGACCCCTATGACAATGCGGTGGCGGAGAGTTTCTTCCGGACGCTGAAGGTGGAGTTAGTCTACCGGCGGCGGTTTCGGACCCGGGCGGAAGCGAAAGCCGCTATTGTCGAGTACATCGAGTTGTTCTACAATAGTCGGCGTCGGCACTCGAGCCTGGGCTATCTCAGCCCGAACGACTTTGAGAAACAGGCCGATGCCGCTTAAGAAAGTGTCCATCGAATCGGGGGCAGATCAACCCTCTGTCGTGGAGTTCCTCAAGCGTGAGCTCCTCAAACAACTCTGGGTCAGGGGGGTCGTCGACGTCACCTTGGATTTCGACCCCACAGGCCTCGATTTCCTCGTCCCAATTGGTCCACTCGTAGAGGTAGTAGTGCATTTCGGCCGTACTGACGCGAACCGGCAGTCCGGTCTCGCCGCAATGCACCAACAGGAGACACGACAGAAGTCCCGCTGCGGTCAGACTGAGGGCACCCGTTGTCTTCGCTCTCGTTCACCTGCCTTTCGTGTCCATTCGCGCCGCATCTTGAGGACCGCCGGTCTCAAGCGACACGCCGCGTGACAGGTTTCATGATACCTGGCGGGGCGCACAAGTCAACCGCGCCTGAGTAGGCCCATATATGAGGCAACTGTGGACAGACGCTTGGCGCGGCTGTCATTTGTGTCAGGCGGGATTCGTGCTAGAATAGGGCTTCATGCGCCGGTTTTACTTCTGGGCCGTTGCCCTGGCGGTGCTGGTCATCGTACTGTTCAACGTTCAGGGCTGGATTGTGCTTCGACAGACCAGCCGGATTCTTGAAGAGGAACTGGGAACACGGCTTGAGTCCATCGCCTTGACCCTGGCACGCTCGATTGCCGACCGACCGGTTGACTCGACTGCTCGGTCAATGCTCGAGGCAACTCAGCGCGATAATGGGCTGTTCAGCATCTTCGTTGTTGACGAGAGTCTGCGCTATCTGGCCAGTACGGGCGACACGGCGCTGCTCGGGCAATCCGACCCGGTCCTGGAGCTGGATGCCACCGAAATCCTGACCGCGATGGTCGGTGTGCCGACCCGGTCCCGGCTCTACGCCGCAGGGCCGTACTTCTTGAAGACCGCCTACGTGCCGCTGGAGGACTCGTTGGGCGAGACCTGGGCCGTGCTCGGCGTGGAGGCTGATGCCCGATTCTTCGCGGTGCTGGCCGGATTCCGGCGGTCGCTCCTCATGGTCAATGGACTGAGTCTGGTGGCGATTCTTGCGGTCGTGCTCGTGTCGGTCAGTCTGGCACGACGCGCCCTCAGGCTTGAGCAGGCTACCGGACGCGCTGGCACAATGGCCCTGCTCGGCCAGATGTCCGCGGCAATGGCCCATGACATCAAGAACCCGCTGGGCATCATCCGGGCTGCGGCCGAGCGGCTGAAGAAACGTTACGGCTCGAACGCCGACGACCCGACCTTTGACTACATTGCCGACGAGGTTGACCGGCTTGACCGGCTCGTGACCGGATACCTGAATCTGGGAAGGCCGACGCCCGGCACGCCCGAGCCGCTCGACCTCAGTGCACTGATTGAGGACGTCCTCAGGACCATGGAGCACGAAACCAAGCGGCACGGCATCGAGGTCCGGACCGACCTCGACCAGTTGCCTAGGGTGAATGCCTCGCTGCCGGAACTGCGCCAGGTATTTCTGAATCTCGTATTGAACGCGATTCAGGCTCAGCCTGAGGGCGGCTTGATTTGCATCTCCGGCCGGGTTGAGCACCGAGCGGTCGTCATTCGGGTCCGCGACAAGGGCCCGGGCATCAGCCGCGACGTTCGTGCCAGGCTCTTCGAGCCATTCTTCACGACCAAGGAGAAGGGCTCAGGGCTTGGGCTGTACTCGGTTCGACGAGTTGTCGAGGCGCATAAAGGCCGGGTGAAGATTGACAGTCGTCCTGATTCTGGTACAACTGTGGAAGTCAGATTACCCCGATGAGACTGCTTGTCGCTGACGACGAGGAACGGTTCTGCCAGATGGTGGCCGAGCATCTGGCCGAGGCTGGACACGATGTGGTCCGGGTCACCAGCGGAGCCGAGGCAGTCAGGCTGCTTGATGAGGTCGGATTTGACGTGGTCATCACTGATTTGAAGATGACCCCAGTTGACGGCATCCAGGTTCTGACCGCGGCCAAGGCAGCCGACCCGGAAACCGATGTCGTGCTGATGACCGCGTACGGCACGGTCGAGACCGCGGTTGCGGCCCTGCGCCGGGGTGCTTATGACTACCTGACCAAGCCGTTCAGCCTCGATGAACTGACCCTGCTCTTGGAACGAATCCAAGAAAAACGGGCTCTGAAACGCGAGAATGTCAGTCTGCGTCAGGAGCTCGCGTCGGTTGAACGCCAGATGGTCGGAGCGAGCGCCGGACTTGCACGGGTGCGCGAGCTTGTGGCCAAGGTCGCGCCGAGCGACGCGACCGTGCTGGTGCTGGGCGAAAGCGGGGTCGGCAAGGAACTCGTCGCCCGCGAGATTCACCGTCGGAGCGCCAGAGCAGCGCGGCCGTTTGTCGTCGTTCATGCTGCGGCCGTACCTGAGAACCTGCTTGAGAGCGAGCTCTTTGGGTACGAGAAGGGTGCGTTCACCGGCGCTCAGGCTCGCAAGCTCGGACGGCTCGAACTGGCCGAAGGGGGCACGCTGTTCTTTGACGAAATCGGCGACATCTCCCCTGCCTTCCAGGTGAAGCTGCTCCGGTTTCTTCAGGAACGGACATTTGTGCGCGTTGGGGGCACTCGCACATTGAAAGTTGACGCCCGGATTGTCGCGGCCACCAATCAGGACCTTGCCGAAGCAGTAAGACAAGGCAGATTCCGCGAGGACCTCTACTACCGCATTTCGGTTTTCCCAATTCAGGTTCCACCTTTGCGCGAGCGCCGCGCCGACATCGTTCCTTTGGCACGTCACATCCTCGCCCGACTCGGCTACAACCACGACTTAGATGGTGCAGTCATCGAACTACTGACAAAGTACGACTGGCCGGGTAACGTCCGGGAACTGGAGAACGTGCTTGAGCGGGCGACGATTCTGGCAGCCGGAGCCGAAATCGGGCCGGTTCACATCCAGTTGCCTGAACCGACCCTGGCAAGACCCGGGAACGCCGGCACCGACCATGCCTCAGGTACGCTATACGATGTTGAGCGCAGGATGCTGGAAGATGCTTTGCGTCGGGCAGGTGGCAACAAAAGCAAAGCCGCCAGGCTCTTGGGAATCACCCGTCGCATGCTCTACACAAAGATTGAGCGATTCGGACTCGAAAGCAGCCCTGACCCCGACGAAGAAGCCTGAACAGCCATGTTCAATCCTGCACTCTCGGGTACACGGCCCGGTGACTCGTACCGTGCAACCACAGGGTTATCAACATGATACGACTGGCACAACATATGCAGAAGCCAAACAGGAATATGAGACGGCTCACCGTGTTGTTCATTTGCCTCGCGCGGGTAGTTCTTGCTCAGGCTTCAGGTGACCTGCTCGAGGAGTTGCGGCAGACCGACCAAGTCATCGCTAGAGTCCGGCCGGTCGTTGAACAGTCGCAAGTCCGGGAGGCGAAGAGACTCCTCGCCGTTGCCGAAGAGCAGCAGCGCGCAGCATGGCAGGCCTACGAGAATAGCCACCCGCGGCGCGCGCTCGAGCTTACGCGGCGCGCCCGCCAGAACGCCCAGCAGGCGGAGCGATTGGCCAAAGACCCAGAAGGTGAGCGAAAGCGACAGGAACAGGAACGAGCGCGGGCAAGAGAAGAACTGCGCCGGACTGCTGAGGCGCTGACCGAGTTCGGCCCATTGATACGGCGGGCAAACGAACCACGCGCCAATGAGTTATGGAAAATGGCAGAAACTGAGCAAACAACTGCTGAGGACGCATTCGGCCGTGAACGTTACGGCATCGCCATCAAGTTCACGTTGGCCGCGCGCGAGCACGTTCGCGCCGCACTCGGTCTGCTGAAGCGCTCGGCCGACCCGGAGCGGATAGCCCAGGTGCTTGACCGTACGGACGAGTTGCTGCGTCGGGCCGCAGAGCCAGTGAAGACGAGCGCCAATCAGCGTGCCATCGACCTTCTTGCCAAAGCGGCAGAGCTTCAATCCCAGGCCCGTTCAGCACTGCGAGAGCGACGCTGGGTGCCCGCGGTCAAGCTGAGCCTCGCTGCCCGGGAACTGCTACTCAAGGCATGGGAGATGGTGCGTGGTCAACTGACGCCGGAACTGATCGAGCAGGCCATCGCCGAGACCGAAGAGCTTGTCCGGCAGTGGTCAGGCACAATCAGGCAGCCGGGAAACTCCCGGGCCGAACAACTGCTCGACCAGGCAGCCTTGCGACTTGAGTCTGCGCGGCAGCACTTGGCCGAGAAGCGACTCAAACCCGCCCTGGCTGAGGCCTGCGCCGCGCAGAAGCTCATGACGAAAGCTATAGCGCTCCTGCAACCACGGAACGACGCCTCCCTGCCGACCGAGGACAACTAGCCGATTCTTCCAGCCGAGATGACGGGAATCGTTCTCTGCCTGCTCTCGTTGGCTGCGTTTCGCTCGGAGTTCGGACTTGGGGCCGACTACTCCAGCCAGCAATACTCGGCGCTGCGGTTCGACACCCTCGAGTTGAACAGCACCGAAGACGACACCTTCGACATCGAGACCGAGGCGAGAGCGTTCTGGAACAGCGGCCTGTCCTTCGGTGCATCAGGCGATACTGGCAGTCAACCAGCCGGCCTCGCGGCCGACAATTCACTCGACCTCTCGACCCGGTCAGTGCGCAACCGGCTCTCCTTGCGCCTTGACTATCGGTTCCTGCCGGCGCTTGCGCTGGCAGTCTCTAACGACGCCGAGGCACGCTTCTACCACAAGGCCCTACCCCAACTGGCCGATACCTCGTTCAGCACGAACTACATCGACAACTCAAGCCAACTGGGCCTCACCTGGCGCCCGGGAAGTGCGTCACGGCTCTCCCTTTCTGACCGGTTCCAGTACTACCACTACCCGCAGCCGGATTCTTTCTACCGCAGCTACGCGCTCAACAACCTCTCGGCCGCCTTCAGACAGGAACTGGGGCTACTCGCGTCGGCATACTTCGGCTATGACTGGAGCCGGCGCCTGGACGCCGACAACTTGAGGTACAATGGACACCGGGCCGAAGCCGGATTCAGTTACTACTTCGAGACCGACACCGATGCGGACATCGGACTTGAGCTGGGCCGCCGCCGCTACGTGGCGAGAGAACGAAGCTATCGAGACGCACGCTCGAGCCTGACTCTGAATCAAACTCTGTTTGACCAACTCAGGCTGACGCTGGGCGATGACGCCAACTGGACCTGGTACGACTCGACCACCGATGTCTACCAGAACACCTTCGAGAACACGCTCCGAATGGGCTGCGACCTTGACTTCGGGGCGAGCGTTACGGTTCGAGTCGCGCCGCAGTACTCAACCGGACGCAGCCTACCCGACCCGACCGACCAGGACTATCGCGAGCTATCTCTTACCGGTGGTCTGGAACTGTTTGTTGTCAATCGGCTTTGGGTATCGCTGGAAGACCGAATCGGCTGGCGGCGCTACCCGCTGGCCGATTCGAGCTATCAGTCGAGCTACTCGTTCAACGAGTTGAATCTGAACGTCAACTGGACTGTGCTCACCTTTCCGGGCAGCAACTTAAGCGCAAGCGCGATGGCCAGCATCGCGCCGGAATGGCACGCGGTTGATACCGACAACTTTGTTACTCGTATCTTCAGCGTCGAGCTGAAGTACAAGCTGTGACACGAAGTCCGGCCAGAACCGTGCTACGCCGCACCGAACGCCTGCTGCCGCTTGTGTAGCAGGGCCCACTGTTCGTCAACGTGGCGCTGGAGTTCGGCTATAATCTGCTTGCCGCCTTCGTCTTTGAACAGATGACTGAACCGACCCTGGGGCCTCAGAAATTCCTCAATCGGCTTCTTTGCCTTCGGCTCGTAAGTGATTCGATATCTTCCGTTCTCATATTCGTAAGCCGGCCAGAAGCAGGTCTCGGTCGCTAGTTGTGCCATCTCGACGGTCTGCGAACCCGGGTGCCCCCAGCCTAGCGGACAGGGTACCAATACGTTGAGAAACGCCGGCCCGTCCGCCGCCAGCGCCTTCTGGACTTTCTCGGCCAAATCCCGCCAGCCGGTCATCGCCTGCGCTCCGACCGAGATGGTAGTCTGCGCCGCGTAGGCCGGGTTGTGAGCGATGATGATCTCCATGATGTCCTTGCGGTGCACGGTCTTGCCCGGAACAACGCTGCCGGCGGGCGAGGTTGTGGTGTGTGCGCCAAAGGGCGTTGCCGACGACCGCTGGATGCCGGTGTTCATGTAGCCCTCGTTGTCGGTGCAGACATAAAGGAACCGGTGACGACGTTCAAATGCGCCGGAGAGGGCCTGGAAACCGATGTCGTATGTGCCGCCGTCGCCGCCGAAGGCGATGAACCGCACGTCTTCCTTCATCCGGCCCATCTTCCGATAGAACCGGTAGGCTGTCTCCACGCCCGATGCGGTCGAGGCCGCGGTCTCGAATGCGGTATGAATCATCGGTATCTGCCACGCCGAGTGCGGATAGATGGATGAGAATATCTCAGTGCAACCGGTCGGCATGATACCCACTACCGGCTGCGGCGCCGAGAGCAGTATCTGACGGACGGCCAGTGCCTCACCACAACCAGCACACGCCCGGTGTCCGCTCGAGAACAACTCGCGATTCTGACAGAGGTCCTTGAGTCTTGCCATATTCTACCTCACTCCGATGTAGGTAACCAGCTCTTCCTTCGCGCCTCTGAGTGCCCCTTCAAGGACTGCGGCGCCGTCGGTGGGGGTGAACTCCTTGCCGCCAAGACCATAGACATAAGCCAGCACTTTGGGCCGTCGCGGCAGGTCGTACAACAGCGAAGTTACCTCGGTGAACAACGGACCACCGTACGAGTTCACCGCGTCTGCCCGGTCCATCACCGCAACGGTCGCAAACCGCGCCAGCGCCTTCTTAAGGACCGTATGCGGCAAAGGTCGGTACACACGCAACTTCACCATGCCAACCTTCTTGCCCTGATTACGCAGAACGTCAACCGCCTCGCGCATTGTGCCGCACGCCGAGCCCATCAGTAGGACCACCGCTTCGGCGTCCTCGGTCCGGTACTCCTCGACGACCCCGTAGCCGCGGCCGAACTGCTGCTCAAAATCCGCTTGCACTTCCTCAATGATGGACAGGGCTCTGTTCATGCCTTCGATCTGAGCTCGCTTAAACTCGAAGTAGTAGTCCTGCATCGTCGCCGGACCGACCAGAATCGGCCTCTGGTAGTCGAGGAGATTCCAGTTCGGCTGCCACCGCCCCAGCCACTCGCGTACCGCGTTGTCCTCAAACGTCTCGATTCGCTCCATGCAGTGCGACAGAATGAAACCGTCCACCGCACAGATTGCTGGCAGCGACGCCCGCTCGGCAATCTTCACTGCCTGAATGAGCGTGTCATAGCCCTCCTGCACGGTCTCGCAAAAGAACTGCAGCCAACCCGAGTCGCGCGAGGCGATCGAATCCGAGTGGTCGCCATGGATGTTTAAAGGCGATGAGAGTGAACGCGACGCGATCGGCATTACAATCGGCAACCTGAGTCCGCTGGCGACAAACAGCATCTCGTGCATCAGAGCCAGTCCTTGCGACGCGGTCGCGGTCATGGTTCGACAACCGCACGCAGCGGAGCCAATGCACGCGGCCATGGCCGAGTGTTCGCTCTCCACCGCTACGAACTCCGAATCAACTTTCCCGTCGTTCACATACCCGGCGAAGATCTGCACGATCTCGGTAGAAGGGGTAATCGGATACGCTGCCACCACATCCGGGTTTATCTGCCTCATCGCGTAAGCCAACGCCTCATTTCCCGTTTTCGCCAGTATCATGCCTGATTCCTTTCCCGCGCTGGGTCATTCTGCAACCTGACCTGGCTCACTTCTTCTCCCTTTCCATCACAATCGCCTTCACCTGCCTCTTGCCCGGACAGACATTGGCGCAGATGCCGCAGCCCTTGCAGTACTCATAGTTGATGCCGCTCATCTTCCCGTTCTGCACGATGATGGCCGCGTCCGGGCAGTATATCCAGCACGTTAGGCACTGAGTGCAGTTCTCCTCATGCCACTCCGGTCGCATGCTGCGCCATGCTCCGGTCTTGTTATCAAGCACCGCCTTGGGGTCGTCAATAATCGCCCCACACGGTAGCTCTTTCCAGCTCTTTAGCTTCGCCATTCCGTCCTCTCATTCGAATCTCGGTATTCGCAATTCATCATCAACAGCGAACCTCTTCATACGCCCGGCGCACGCTCTCGAGGTTCGGCTTCACGAACTTCGCCTTGCCGCCGGTGAACTTCTCCGTGAGCTTGAGTTCAATCGCCTTCATCATCGTCTCGAAATCGAGCACCTTGGTCACTTTTACCAGCGCCCCGAGCATCGGCGTGTTGGGCACGTCCTTGCCCACGGTCTCAAGCGCAATCTTCGAGGCGTCAACGGTATACACCTTGACGCTCTCCGGCACGTTCAGTCGCCGGCGCATCTCCGCTGGCGTCTCAGTCGAGTTCACGAGGACAATACCGTCGCGCTTCAGCCCTTCGGTAACTCGCGCCGATTCGATCAGCGAAGGGTCAAGGACGACGACGATATCCGGCTCCTTGATGCCTGAGTGTGAACGAATCACTTTGTCCGAAATCCGGTTGAACGCCGCCACCGGCGCGCCCATCCGTTCCGGCCCGTACTCAGGGAAAGCCTGAATGAACATACCGGTGTCCAACGCCGACTCGCCGAACAGGAGCGCCGCGGTCTTGGCGCCCTGTCCGCCGCGACCGTGCCAACGAATCTCCAACACTTTACCGCCAAGGTCGAAACATGCTTCAGTCATCATACCTCCAATTCAGTATCATCATCACGGGTGCCAACGGGGCGTCCAGCATGAATCTACTGTGTTCAATCATCGTTTGTCAGCGCGGATATTCATGGTAGCACGATACCGACGGAAGTCAAACTTGATGATTCGTCCCCAACCGACATTAGCCCCTCCCCAAACGCAAACTCACAAGACCAGGAACCCGGACCCTAGCCTCACCGTTCTCCGTGTCCTCTGCGGCTTAGTCTAGACTTCGGGCGTCGCAACTGACCTTGACAGGACGGGTGGTTAAGGTATGTTATCTAGCATGAGCCCGCAGGCTGTTGGTCTCGATAAACGACAGGAGGAACAGTGTCTTTGACCCGTTTGTGTCTGATAGCAGCGACCGTCCCGGCATTCGCCGCTGCCGGTCTGGTGGACTCACTCTGGTCCACACACTACATCGGGACAACCCATACCCAGTTCAATTCCGCTGCCGACATCCACGTTGACCCCGCCACCGGTCACGTGTACGTCTGCGGCTCGGGCGAACGCGAGTACGGCAACCAGACCGACATGCTGCTTGTCAAGTTCAGCGAAAATGGCGATACCCTCTGGTCGCGAGTCATCGGTGGCAACACCTGGAGCCAGGAAGACATGGCTCACGCGATGGTTGCCGACTCCGCGGGCAACATTTTCGTCGCCGGACTCACCGGCAACGTAAGCCCGCGCGGGCTCGACGCTACTTGGGCCAAGTATGCACCGGACGGAACCTTGCTCTGGATAAAGAAGAGCCTCTGGCGCGACGACGACGGGGCACTCGATATTGTCCTCGGCCGGAGCCGAGACCTTTACCTCTGCGGCGTCCGTACCGACACCCTGTTCGGGCTGTCCGCCTTCATGGTGATGCGCGTGGACCCCGACAGTGGCGCCATTGTTTGGACCCGGTCGTTCATTCTCGATACGCTGGCCGACTCGCGTCGCAACCGGCCACGCCGCGACCTGCATCCGGATTTCTTCGATGACTTTGATTACTGGGACAATTGCGCCACGGCGCTCGCACTGACGCCTGCTGGCAACCTGGCGGTAACCGGCTTCGGACTGTCATATGACTTCGACCGCGAATGGTGGACCATGACCATCACCCCGAGCGGCGACACCCTCTGGGCTACGACTCACCATCATCCCAACACCATTGACCATGACGACGACGTCGCCTTTGACCTTGCGGTCGCACGTACCGGTGAAATCTACGTGGCCGGCTTTGACTTCTTCCAGACTCCGGTCAGCGAACAGGGCTACAACTTTGCCGTCGCCAAGTACAACGCCACCGGCCAAGAAGTCGCCCACCGGAGCATGAACGTGAGCGCTGAGAACGGTGACGACTACGCGTTCAGCCTGACACTCGACGACTCGACTCCCCAGAACGTCTACGTCACCGGTGCCCTAGCCTACCCAAGCCCAGTTGACGAACAAGCCACAACATTCAAACTCAGTGCCGACCTGCAGAATCGCTGGGGCGCGCTCGGGGCAAGCTTCGGCGCAGACGGCGACGACCGAGGGTTCAAAGTCCTCCTCCGACAGAATCGCATCTATGTCGCCGGCCGGCGCAATCTGGACATGTCCCTCATCTGCTACACCACGGCCAACCCGGGACTCGGCCAGTCAAAGGATACCCTTTGGACGTTCACGAGCAGCGGAGTACCCGGCCTCGAAGACCTCGGCTCAGCCGTCGCCGTACACGATAGTGACCATATCTACTTCGCCGGCCACCACCTGCGCTACGGCACTCAGTACTGGACAAGCCTTGTGCTCAATCGGCTCGCCTATGGGGGCCGGGATTTACTCGTAGCACGTATCGCCACTCCCCGCGACACAGTCGCCCACCTCGACACGATTGCACCCGAGGTTGTGGTCGTTAACCAGGGTAACATGCCCGGTCGTTTCACGGCCATTCTCTTCATCGGCTCCAACTACGCCGACACCGTTCAGACCGAGCTTGCTCCGGACGAAAGCTTGGTTGTGCGGTTCCGCGATTGGGTCGCCCACCCTGTCGGCCGGTTCGCGGTCCGGTGCAGCGTCGGCGCGACCTCAGACACCAACTACCGGAACAACGTACTCGAAGATTCGGTCGTCGTTACCAGCCGCGACGTCGCGTGCGCACGCATTGTGAACCCGGTGGGCACTCTTGATTCCGGAACAACCATTACTCCGCGTGCTTGGGTCCGAAGTTACAGCGGGTCGCCTGAGCGATTCCCGGTCCGCATGGTGATCGCTCCGGACTACGCCGATACGCAGGCCGTCAACTTGGCGCCGCTCGACAGCATGCTGGTTGACTTCGCCCCTTGGACCGCACGCACGGTCGGTCGCTGGGCAGTGACTTGCTCAACGATGCTGGACAACGATGCCGATCCCAGCAACGACCGCGTCGTTGACTCGGTTCACGTCCGACAGGCTGAGGTACGCGATGTCGGCGCGGTCCGCATCGTAACACCGGCTGAGACCACCAGGTTCGAAGCCATCGTCGTACCGAAGGCTGTTTTCCGCAACTTCGGCAACGTAGCCGCATCGTTCTCGGTGACGATGACCATCGAACCCGGATACCGCGACTTGCAGCACGTCAATGAGCTCCAGCCCGGCGAGTCAACGTCGGTGGACTTCACCCCATGGTCCGCAGCCCCGCCCGGCCCGCTGTTGATAGCCGCGTCCTGCGAGCTCCCAGGTGACGTGAATCCCGACAATGATACCGTCCGCGGCCGAATATTCGTCAGGGTACGGGACGCCGCGGTGATGACCATCCTTGCCCCGCGCGGCGCAATTGACTCCGGAGCCGTGGTTACGCCAACGTCTACGGTCGCCAACCATGGTAACGCAACCGAGCGGATACCGGTCTGGTTCCTAATCCACCGCCTATCATCCGACCTTTCTTGCTCGTCCCCAGTCTTCACCAATCACTCCTCAGTCCTCACTCCTCAGTCCTCACTCACCAATCCCCGACCTTCACTCCTTACTCTTCCCCCATCTCTTCTCCCGAACACCGACAACGACCAGGTCTACGAAGACAGCACCGCTGTTGTCCTCGCTCCAGGTGAATCGCTGACTGCGACCTTCCGACCTTGGACCGCGGTTCCGACCGGCAGTTACCGGGCAGAGTCATACACCGCGCTCGCCGAGGATATCAACCGGCGCAACGACACCGCATCCAGTCCGTTCACCGTCGTACGACGGCTGCGGGACGTCGGCGTTGTCTCAATCCTTGCTCCACCTGACACGATAGACACAGGCACGGTTACGCTACCTTTGGCGGTGGTTCAGAACCTAGGGAGCAACCCCGAAACTTTCCGCGTACGGTTCATGATCGGCGCGTTCTACCAAGATGAACAGAACGTCGTGCTCAATCCGGGTCACCGCGACACTGTTGAGTTCATGCCTTGGATTGCCGGCCCTGTCGGCAGTCATACTGCCCGGTGTTCAACAATCTTGATTGGTGACACCAACCCGGCCAATGACACCCTGAGCCGACTAATAGTCGTCCTGCCGCCGCAGGGCACAGCTGAGCCGAGCACGGAGAAAGTCGTCCCTGCTGATTTTGTGCTCGACCGAGGTCAACCGAACCCCTTTGCTGACCGTGTGTCGGTCCGTTTCGGGCTGCCGGTAGCCGCCGCGGTATCGGTGCGGGTCTACTCGGCATCCGGAATTCTTGTTCGGAACCTTGCCTATAGAACCTGTCAACCAGGCTACTACCGTGCAATCTGGGACGGCCGAGACAACAACGGTGAACCAACCCCAGCCGGTACTTACTTCTGCCGGGTCGAGTCGGGTGAACACCGGCAATCAACGCCGTTGGTCAAGACCAGATAGCGCTTCCGGGATAAGGCCAGTCGGGTGATCACTTCGCGCCGAATGTTGACGCTCGGCTCCATACTGATACCATCATTGTGCCCAACCATTAGACCTACGAACAAGAGGAAACGATGATTACGCCTGAGACTGTCAAACGACTCACTGAGAGCACGAACGAGCACTGTCTCACCCTCTATCTTAACACCGGGCCCGACCTGCCGCGGAGCACCTATGTCGTCCGTTTTCGTGGCTTGCTCAAGGAAATCAATTCCCGAGTCAGACCCGGGGCCCGGCGGCAGTTCGATGCCGCGGCGGAACGCGTGACACATTTGCTCGAGCAGTTCCGGCCCCGCGGCAACTCATGCTTGGTCTACGCCGACGAGAAGACGCTCGAGGAGTTCAGTTCGCGTGTGCCGGTACGGGATGAAGTACACTGGGGTCGGCCTGACGCGAGCCAGTTGCTTTGGCTACTTGAGGAGTACCGGCCCTACGGCCTGCTGATTGCCGACAAGGAGTACGTCCGCTTCCTTGCGGTTCGACTCAACGAGTTTGAGTGTTGTGAGGAGTTCGCGGCTGACATTGACACAACTGCCTGGCGCAGGCGGGCCGTCGGTTCAGCCGGTCGCGGTCCGGCATTACAGAAGGGAGGAACCGACTCGCGCGCATTCGACAACCGCTACGCTGAACAAATCCGCCACTTCTGGCGCTCTTTGCACAAGCCGCTGGCTGAACTGGTCAACCGGTACCACGTCCGTCGACTGGTGCTCGCCGCCAACAAGTCGCTTCTGCCCGAGTTCGCTGCCTCGCTTCCCGCCAGCCTGACCGCCGGCGTTGTCATCCGCACGACCCTGGACGCATTCACCAGCCCGACCGACGCGGTCCGGCGGGTATTCCCGGAGATCGAATTCTGGGAGGAAGAACACGACCGAAAACTGGTCGCTGAGCTACTGAGCGCCGCATCGGTCGGCAACCGAGCGGCAGTCGGCATCGCACCGGTATTGAAGCATCTACAGGAAGGCCGCGTCGCCAATCTGGTCGTAGCTAAGGGCCTCGACCGTGAGGCATTCGACTGTGACAACTGCGGCTACGTCACGACCGAAACTTCCGCCTGCCCGAGCTGCGGCAGGAACAGACTGCACAAGGTTGGCTTGGCCAGGTCCCTTGCCCTGCTAACAGCCCGAGGCAAGGTGCCGGTCAGCATCGTCAAGCGCGCCCCGGCTGCCGAGCTGCTCCAGAACTCGGGTCTGGGCGCGTTCCTGAGGTACTGAGACACGACGCAACCCGGAAAGCCTTCGTCCGAATTGAAATTGGAGTACGCTGCTGCCCGTGATGATTTCGTCAACTATCTGACAAAAGAACGACATCTCTCCCCACACACCGTTCGCGTCTACGCAACCGACCTGCGCCATTTCTTTGAGTTCTGCACCGACCGGCTTGGCGCCAAACCTTTGGCTCAACTCACCTATGAGGACATAAGGAACTTTCTTGGCGCGCTGCTGCGGTATGGCTACGATAAACGCTCGGCTGGCCGCAAACTCGCCGCGGTCAAGACATTCTTGCGCCTTCTTGTTCGTCAAGGCAAACTGAAGCTGAACCCAGCCGCAGCAGTGAAGAGTCCCCGGTCCGGTGGCCGTTTGCCCAATACCCTCACGCAGCAACAAGTAAGACAAGTTCTTGAGCCCGGTGGCAACTCTGAGCAGGAATTGCGCGCCGCAGCCATTATCGAAACCCTGTACGGTTCTGGGTTGCGCGCGGCCGAGCTCGTTGGGCTGAACACATCGGACATAGATTTTGCGGCGGAAACTATCCGGGTGCGCGGGAAGGGGGGCAAAGAGCGGGTTCTGCCCCTCGGACAGGCCGAACGAACCGCACTTGAGCGATACCTAGCCGCGCGCAAACAACCGACTGCCGAGCCGGTCTTCCTTAACCGGCAGGGTCGCCGGTTGACTACCCGGTCGGTGCAGAAGATAGTCAACAAGGCCATCTCCCGGATACCCAATGCCGCGGCAACCAATCCTCACGCCTTGCGCCACGCGTTCGCCACTCACCTCTTGGAGCGCGGCGCCGAGTTGCGTGCGGTTCAGGAACTATTGGGCCATTCCTCGCTGACCACGACCCAAGTCTACACCCACATCACCGTCGAACGGCTCAGAAAGGTCTACGACCGCGCCCATCCCCGTTCCGGCTCAAACGTCTGACTCATACCAACAAGCCCCTCTGCCCAATTCGGTCTCTTACGGGTGGACGTCCTCATCCGGGTAACCAGTTGTTGACATGGCGTGCCCCGGTGCTATCATGGCCCGCCGACCCTAATGAACGTTGTCGAACTGATCAAACGCAAGCGTGACCGCAACCGACTGAGCGCGGACGAAATCGAGCTTCTCGTCCACTCATACGCCCGCGGCGAGGTCCCCGACTACCAGATGGCGGCCTGGTTGATGGCTGCCTTCATTCGGGGCCTGAGCATGGATGAGACCACCGCGCTGACGACCGCAATGATGAAGTCAGGCGAGATACTCGACCTGAGCGGCGTCAGTGGACCGAAGGTTGATAAACACTCGACGGGCGGCGTCGGGGACAAAGTTTCGCTCATCCTCGCACCGCTGGTGGCTGCCTGTGGAGTGAGGGTGCCGATGGTCTCTGGCCGTAGTCTGGGCCATACCGGCGGAACGCTCGACAAACTCGAAGCAATTCCCGGATTCCGAACCGACCTCAAACCGGAGGAGTTTATCGAAAGGCTGGCAACGGTTGGCGTCGTGATTGCCGGCCAGACCCAACGGATGTCGCCGGCCGACCGCCGGATGTACGCCTTGCGCGACGTAACCGGTACGGTTGAGTCGATTCCGCTGATTGCCGCAAGCATCATGTCCAAGAAGCTGGCCGAGGGCGCCGATAGCCTTGTGCTTGACGTCAAGACCGGCTGCGGTGCGTTCATGACTCGGGTGTCGCACGCCCGACGGCTAGCTCGAACGATGATTGACATCGGGACACGGCTCGGACGACCGGTGGTTGCCCTGGTGACCTCGATGGCCCAACCGCTGGGCACGGCGGTAGGCAACGCGGTGGAGGTCGCCGAGGCAATTGAGGCACTCAAAGGCCGCTGGACCGACGACTTAAAGACCGTAACTCTCGCGCTCGGCAGTGAGATGCTCCTCCTCGCCGGCAAAGCAACGACCGCTGCCCAGGCCCGGCGCCTCCTGCTCCGCGCTCTGACACTGGGCAAGGGGCTGGCCAAATTCCGCGAGATGGTGAAAGCTCAGGGTGGTAACCCAGCAGTTGTTGACGACCTCGGCTTGCTTCCGGCTGCTAGAACCGGAGCGGACGTGTGTGCTAGTTCAGCCGGCTACATCCGGAGCATCGACACACTCCAGGTTGGCCTGCTGGGAGTGACGCTGGGCATCGGCCGCACACGGGTTGACTCAAAGGTAGACCCAACCGCAGGGTTCCTCTTCCGCAAACGCGTCGGCGACCGGGTTGAGCGGGGCGAGGTGCTTGTGCGCGTCGAGTCGGCCGACGCCGCGCGGACTCAAGCTGTCGCCGAGCAACTCGCCCGGGTGTTTGTCATCGGCTCCACCCCGCCCCACCCACAAGAGATGGTTATTGCCCGATTGAACCGCAGCTAGCCCCGCGCGGTTCCGAGCAGAACGCATACCGTTTGACACGGCGAAATGGACAAATATACTGACATGTCGAGGCCAGTAACCGAACCCCGGCTCTAGGTACGTTCTTAAAGTCACCCCACTGAAGGGAGCAGCATGTCGAAGGACAGAAACGAAGGAAAGCTTGATACGGTCGTGGGACCGGAGACTTTGGTCAAGGGGGACTTTCGAGTCGCCGGCAGCCTGCGTCTGGATGGCCAGATTGAAGGCCGGCTCGACGTCGGCGAGACGCTGCTCACCGGGCCCAGGGCGTTGCTGAAAGGCGAGGCGCACTGCGGCGACGCAGTGATCGCCGGCCGGATTGAAGGCAACGTCTTCGCCCGCGAGACCGTTGAGTTGCAGAGCAGCGGCCAGCTCATCGGCGACGTCCGATGCAAGGGGCTGGTAATCCAGCGGGGAGGCATATTCCAGGGCAACTGCTCGATGACAAAGGAACCAGAAACGGCCTAAGAATCTCGTGCGCCGACTCGGGTATTGGGCTGCTATCCTGGCCGGTGCTGCCGGCGCTATGCCCCCGCTGCCGGGCACGGCTGGCTCATTCTCTGGCCTGCGCTGGCCCTCCCTGGTAGAGCGCCCTGGACCGGTACGAGAATTGACCGATGAACCGCGTCGGGTACTAATCCTCCTAGTTGACTTCAGCGACAACACGCATACTCACGACCCAACCGAGTTCCAAGGACTGCTCTTGGACCGTGATGCGCAGTCAATGCGCGAGTACTATCTGGAAGTCAGCTACGGCCGACTCACGCTCGAAGGCGAGGTCGCCGGCTGGTACCGACTCGATCGCACCTACTCCTACTATCTCGGAGACTCATTCGGCATCTTTGGCGAATACCCACATAACTCACAAGGGTTAGTCGCAGACCTCATAGCCAAGGCTGACCCCGACATTGATTTCAGCCGCTACGCTGGGCCTGACCGGATGGTTGACGGGCTGCTGATCGTCCATGCTGGCCCCGGCGCCGAAGAAACGCGCAGCAGCCGAGACATCTGGTCGCACAAGTGGCAGCTTTCTGATGATGCCTTCGGCTCGCCCGGCATCATCACCACCCAGGACGGAGTGAGTATGGACGCCTATACTGTGCAGCCAGAGCGATTCTCAAACGGCAAACTCATCACCATCGGTGTATTCTGCCATGAGTACGGCCACATCCTCGGCATGCCGGACCTGTACGATACCGACTACTCAACTGCTGGCCTGGGGATGTTTTGCCTGATGGCCGCCGGGTCTTGGGCTCGGGCGAACGAATCGGACCAGCCGGGAAGCTCACCGGTCCATCCGTGCGTTTGGAACAAGTACCTAGTCGGCTGGACAAAACCAGAGTCACTGGAACCGGGCCAGACGGATTCCATCAGCAGTGCTCCGATTCCGGCAGCGGCGATGTCGGCTGCAAGCTACCGAATCCTGAATAACCCCGCCGGCCCCGACTGGCAGTTTGGCCGCCCAGGCCGAGGCGAGTACTTTCTGGTCGAGAATCGGCAACAACTCGGGTTCGACGCTGGCCTGCCGGGCAGTGGCCTGCTGATTCTGCACGTTGACGAATCGAGGCTTAGCAACGACGACGAGCACTGTCCGTTGGTCGGCATTCTGCGGGCCGATCATAGCTCCGGCTTTGCCTTACCGCGGGACGACCTGGGCAGCGATGCTCACCTGTGGAAATCGAGTGACAGCGGTGTTCACGCCCGGTCAGTTCCTACGACGGCCTTTTACGACGGAGTGCCGACCGGCGTCGCGATACACCGTATCTCAAACACCGCGCTAACGATGACTGCGGACTTGAGGATCGAACCACTCTTCTTAGGGCAGGTCTATTCGTTCCCAAATCCGGTAGTTGTCCGTGGCTTGAGCGCCCGCGCGACGGTCGTCTACACACCGACGGACTCGGTCAGGCTTTCCGGCCGCTACCCGCCGTTTAGAGTACAGATTTTCAACGTCGCGGGCGAGCCGGTGCGGCTACTCGACACCGACGACGAAGTCGAGTTCGAACACCGGGCAGCCTTCTGGAACCTGAATGACGAACGGAGCCGACCGGTAGCCAGCGGCATGTACTTCTACACCGTTGAGATCACCGAACCCGGGTTTGAGGAGCAAAGGTCAGGCCGATTGACCGTGATACGATAAGCGGACAAACCAAAGAGGAGATACCATGGAGTTAACACTGCAAGGTCGAAAAGCGCTCGTTACCGGCGGCGGAGCCGGCATCGGCCGACAGATTGCCCTAACTTTGGCCCGGGCTGGGGCTGCGGTGGCGGTGTGCGACGTTGTCGGAAAGACGGCCGAGGCGACCGCCGCGGAAGCCGCAAGTGAGGGAAGTCAGGCGCATAGCTACGAGATAGACGTCGCGAACTTCGGCGCGGTCGAGACGCTCTGTAACCAGATTACCACCGACCTCGGCGGCATTGATATTCTTGTCAACAACGCGGGCATTACTCGCGACGGGCTATTGCTACGCATGAGCGAGGCGGATTTCGACCGGGTCATCGCCGTGAACCTGAAGGGTGCCTTCAACTTCAGCCGGGCCTGTGCTCGACCGATGATGAAAGCACGTTGGGGCAGAATCGTCAACATCAGCTCAGTTATCGGGCAAATGGGAAACGCCGGTCAGTCAAACTACGCTGCGGCCAAGGCTGGACTCATCGGGCTGACCAAATCACTGGCTCGTGAGCTCGCCGGTCGGAACATTACTGTCAATGCGGTCGCGCCCGGTTTCATCGCCACAGCGATGACCGAGCGACTCGACTCAACAACCCGCGAAACATACCTCAGCGCCATCCCTCTAAGACGGGCCGGTACTCCGGACGATGTCGCCGCGGTCTGCCTGTTCCTCTGTTCCGAGCTGGCAAACTACATTACTGGTCAGGTCATCCGGGTTGATGGTGGTATGCTAATGTGAGTCCCCGAGCGCGCTGCCCCCTCCTGCTCTTACTTACACTCGGCACGCTGACCAAGGCTACTGAACAACAGCAACCGGTACGCGTTGGACTTGCTCTCTCCGGTGGAGCAGCACTCGGGCTGGCGCACATTGGCGTACTCAAGGTGCTGGAGCGCGAAGGCATCGAAGTCGTCGGTATCTCCGGCAACAGCATGGGTTCGCTGGTCGGCGGCATCTATGCTGCCGGCTACTCCGCGGTGCAGATTGAGAGTCTGGCGGTCACTGTCGATTGGAAAACGTTGTTCAGCTCCGGCGTGCCCTTTGGCGCTCAGTACTTACCCGAAAGGCAGCAGGCGAGAAGGCACTCGTTGCGAATCCGACACCGTAACTTCACCCCGTCACTTCCCCAAGGCTTGGTGCCGCTTCAGAACGTCGAGTTTCTGTTGATGGAGCTACTCTCTGAAACCGAGTATCGAGCCGGTTACGATTTTGACAGTCTTGTGGTCCCATACCGGGCAGTAGCAGTTGACCTTGTATCGGGTCGCCGGGTAGTACTCAGGCGCGGCCGCTTGGCTCGGGCAATCCGGGCGAGCATCGCGATTCCGGGGGTATTTGCGCCCGAAGTCCTCGGCGAGATGCGGCTGGTTGACGGCGGCGTGCAGCAGTACCTACCAGTCGAGCCGCTCCGTGAGTTCGCGCCCGATATCATCATCGCGGTACTGACGATGAGACACAACCCTGAGGTCGGTATCAACCTGATTGACGTCGCCTCACGCAGCATGGACTTGGTCGGAGCCGAAGACCTCGCCCGACAAAAGGCCTTGGCCGATGTCGTCATCGAGCCGAACGTTGACCGATTCCTGCACTCGGATTTCGCCCGTGCTCCGGCCCTCATCGCCGCGGGCGAGTCGGCCGCGCGTGCCGCCTTACCGCTGATTCGGCGAGAACTCGCTGGCCGAACTTCGGCTTCAACCCGACGGGCACTGTTGCCTCGACCACTGTCCGTCGTGCGGAGCCTGCGCTTTGAAGGACTCACCGTGACGAAACACGGCACCATCGTCGGATATGTCAGGACCAAACCGAAAGCCTATCTCAGGTTCGATATCCTGCGTGAGGACTTGGTACGGCTTTTTCACACCGGGCTGTTTGAAAGAGTCAACTACCGGGTCGAATTCGGCCGCGCCGACTCAGTGGACGTCACAATTGAACTCGAGGAGCGGGCATACGGATTCTATTCCTTGGGATTCCGATATGACACCGACGACAACGTCAGTCTGGGACTGGAAGCAAGTCAGGGAAACCTTGGTGGCTCAGGAGCAAGCGCCCGTACGGCACTGACCCTGGGCAACCCAACCGAACTCCGACTCGGGCTGACTGGCACCAGATTGTTCCAGTTTCCATTCGGCTACCGGCTCGACGGATTTTGGGGCTCGATCGAACGGCCATTCTTCGACAGCACCGCCCCGCTCGGCTTTTGCCGCACGGTCTACCGGGGTGGAATCGCCGAGGCCGGCTACATCTTAGGTCGACATTCGTTCTTCGCTCTAGGATTCAAGGCCTATGACGCGGCGTACCCAATGCCCCGCCCTCCTCAACCGGAGCTCGAATCCTTGCCTCCGCATCAGTGGATTGTCGGCCCCTGCTTCCGACTTGAGAGCAACAGCTCCCATGACGTCGATTTCCCCACTGAAGGGACCTGCAGCCGGCTCGAGGTTACCTATTCGAGCCGGACGATGAAAGCGACGGCAAACTTCTTGAAGCTCGACTGGATTGCCGAGCGGACCATTTCGGTGGGGTCGAGACTGCTCCTCCGTCCGGGAAGCATGCTGGGGTGGTCAGCCGGTGGCCTCGCCTGGTCCGAACACTTCCACACCGGCGGCCCGGACCTCATCGGATTTGCTTACGGTCAATTCACCTCAGCGCGACGCATCGTCCTGAAGTTGGGAACCGAAGTTCTATTACTCCGACTCTTCGGCAGCCCGTCCTACCCTATCTACCTGCAGTTTCCCTTGAACGCCGCCTCGTTCGAACCGTGGTCGGAGCTCATCCCAAACCAGAACCTGCTCGACAAGCTCCACTGGGGACTCGGGCTCGGTCTGCGGACCAACACGCCCGCCGGCCCGGTGTCGTTGATTATCGGCATCGCCGACCCTGACAAAAGCCTGCCGGGAGCGGGTTTTCGGATTAACGCCCGATTCGCCTTCGGCCGCGAGTTTCGCTACACGTTCTAGTGACTATCCGGCCGCGAGCCGAACTACCGGCCGAAAGTGCTCCGAACCAAGCCGTGCAACCGACCGGGCACTATCATAGCCCTCTCCGGACAAAGCTCAACGCAAGAGAAGCACATGATGCACCTCTGTCGGTCAACCACTGGAAGCGTTGCCATGGTGATGGCACGAGCCGGACAGCTCTCGGCACAACGCTGGCACCTAATGCAGCGCCGACGTATCAACAGTGGTCGGCGTTGCAGCAAACGGTAAGCAATGGACCCGGCAAGCCTCGTCACTCCGGCAGCGACCGCCAGCGAGGGCAATCGAAACCCGGGAATGGGCGCGGCGTCACCGACCAGCTTCAGATCATCAGACGACGGGCCGATACCCCGTTCGATCGCGACCTTGGAAACCGGTACATGCTCCGGTCTGGCTCCGGCCAGCACGGCCAATGCTGCGTCCACAGCTAATGGGTCGCGGCCAGCGACAACTCGGTTGAGACTGAGTACCCTGCCACCGCTCGGCCCGTTCTGACCGTCCATTCCGCGCAGCGCATCAACGACCGTCAACACCGGGACCGGTACCGCCCGATAGATGTCAACGAGCAGCTCGGCGAACTCGGCGACTGTCTTGGTTACACTGTGGAGAAATGACTTGTGTCCCCCAGGAATAATGCCGAACAGATTCTTCACCGCACCGGTGAGGACCGTCAGCGCGTGCGTCTTGAACACCGGCAGGTTGACGATGACGTCCGCGTCAAAGATGAATGGTGCCACCGGAATCTCCGCGACAAAACGAGACTGCAACTTCAGCGAAACCGGCCGCGACGGAATGCGAAAAGCCCCCTCGCTCGCCTCGACGACTCCGGTCGGCCGGACAAACGTCACCACGTCGGTCTTGAGCGGACCGCCCGGATTGTCAAACACAAAGACATCGGCGGCATTCCGCCGCCGCAGTTCTCTTACCACGCAGCGAACCAACTCCGGATCAGTCGTCACCCCATCCTCGGGTCGGTAGGCGCCGAGCAGGTTGGGCTTGACCCAAACCCGCTGACCTGAGAAGTCGTACCCAAGGAAGTCAAGCGACTCTTTCACCGCACAGGGCAGGTCAGCGACGTGACGAATGAGGACGGGGCTACTCTTCATCAACTCGGACTTCCAACCGGAGCCGCTACAGCTTACCCGGAATGATATACAGGATGTTGGCCGGCGAGATATCGGCGTTCGACATCACCGACTTCTCGTCTGAGATGCCGGGCACGTCCTTGAACTTCACATCCACGGCTCGAATCATTCCCTCCTTCAGCGTGTACGCAGTACAGGTCACG
>FWPV01005518.1_pt1 | contig 25152 bp, 25 predicted proteins | sample 2228371 | NCBI WGS metagenome assembly FWPV01 (sample SAMEA103939776, study PRJEB20133) | metagenome | reverse complement strand
GGCGCCTTCGCCCGCCGGGCCCGCCCCGGCCAGGCCGGCCGCGGCGAAGCCGGCGGCCCGGCCGAGTCAGGTACCGCGCGAGCCCGCACAGGCCGCGCTCGTCGCCTTCGGCGGTCACGTCCCGCGTTTCCTGTTGAACGAGCCGCGCGTCGGCAAGCCGCTGTGAGGTCGCCGTGCAGACCATCTTCGTCCTCGTCAAGTGCGAGCTCGGCCGGGCCTACGAGGTGGCCGACAGGGCGGTCCAGTCGATCGAGGAGGTCTCCGAGGTCTATTCGATCTCCGGCCAATACGATCTCTTGATGAAGTTCCACCTGCCGAGCGGGACCGACATCGGCCGGTTCGTCACCAGCCGGGTGCAGACCCTGGACGGGGTCAAGGACACCTTCACGCTCATCACCTTCAAGGCCTTCAGCTGAGCCGCGAGGCGCCGGTGGCCCGACCCGCTTGCGGCCGCGAGGTCGAGATCCTCTCGCGCGAGCGGCTGCACGAAGGCTTCTACACCCTCGAGCGCCTGGTCCTGCGCCATCGTCGCTTCGACGGCGGCTGGACCGCCCCCCTGCGGCGCGAGCTGTTGCGCCAGCGCGACGCGGTGGCGGTGCTGCCCTACGATCCCCGGCGCGATCGGGTGCTCCTGGTCGAGCAGTTCCGGGTGGGGGCGCTCGACGCCCCGCGAGGACCCTGGTTGCTGGAGGCGCCGGCCGGGCTGCTCGAGCCCGGCGAGACGGTCGAAGCCTGCGCCCGGCGCGAGCTGGCCGAGGAATGCGGGCTCGTCGCCGGGCGGATCGAGCCGGCCCTGGTCTACCGCTCGAGCCCGGGCGGCACCAGCGAATCGGTGAGCGTGCTCGTGGCCGAGGCGGAGCTCCCCGGTACCGGTGGCCTGTTCGGCGCCGACGAGGGCGAGGACATCCGCGCCCACGCGCTGGCCGCCGAGGAGGCCTTCGCCCTGGTCCGGCGGGGGGAGATCGTGGCCACCACCGGGCTCGTCCCGCTGTTGTGGCTGGAACTCAACCGGCCGCGGCTGCGCGCCGCCTGGGGGGCGGCACCGTCCTCCGACATCGCTCCACCGGCGGAGCCGCCGGGCGCTTGAAAGCCGCGGTCGGCGGGCCTAGCTGGCGAGCCGGGAGCGGTCGAGCGAAGCGGAACGGACCATGCAGGTGCGCATCTACCAGCCGGCCAAGACGGCCGTTCAGTCGGGCCGCTTCAAGACGCGGCGTTGGGTGGCGGAGTTCGAGCCCCGCTCGCCCAAGATGCCCGACCGGTTGGTCGGCTGGGTGGGCTCGGACGACACCACCCAGCAGATCCGGCTGACCTTCCCGACCAAGGAGGCCGCCATCGCCTGGTGCGAGCGGCAGGGCTTGGCCTACACGGTCGACAAGCCACACGCGCGGATCGTGCGGCCCAAGTCGTACGCCGACAACTTCATCCGCCGGGTCTGAGCACGCGCCGGGTCCTAGTACGGCATCGGCGGGCGGGACCCCATCGCCGCGGGCTCGCCCGGCCCGAGCGTTCGGCCCCTCGATCGGCACCGGGAGCACGACCACGGCCAGCTTCGACATCGCGATCACCGGCGGCGGTGTGAACGGGTGTGCCATCGCCCGCGACGCCGCCGGGCGCGGGCTGCGGGTGCTGCTGGTCGAGCAGGGCGATCTCGCCGGCGCCACCTCCTCGGCCTCGACCAAGCTGATCCACGGCGGCCTGCGCTATCTGGAGCACTACGCGTTCCGGCTCGTGCGCGAAGCCCTGGTCGAGCGCGAGGTGCTGTTGCGCGCCGCCCCGCACTTCATCTGGCCGCTGCGCTTCGTGCTGCCACACGGACCCGGCTCGCGACCGCGCTGGCTCGTGCGGCTGGGCCTGTTCCTCTACGACCATCTGGGTGGCCGCGCGATCCTGCCGCCCTGCCGCAGCCTCGATCTGCGCGCCGATCCGGCGGGCGAGCCGCTGGATCCCGCCTTGCGCCACGCCTTCGAATATTCCGATTGCTGGGTGGAGGACGCCCGGCTCGTGATCATGTGCGCCCGTGATGCGGCGCGGCGCGGGGCGGTGATCCGCCCGCGCACGCGCTGCGTGGCGGCCCGGCGCGAGGCGGGCCGCTGGCGGCTGTGGCTGGAGCGCGACGGGGCGGTCGAGACGGTCGAGGCCCGCGCCCTCGTCAATGCCACCGGCCCCTGGGCGGCGCGGTTCCTCGAGGACGTGGTTGCCGTGGCGCCACCGGCCCGCCTCCGCCTCGTCCAGGGCAGCCATCTGGTCACCCGCCGCCTGTTCGCCCACGACAAGGCCTACCTCTTCCAGAACCCCGACGGGCGGGTGTGCTTCGCCATCCCTTACGAAGGCGAGTTCACCCTGATCGGCACCACCGATCGCGACTTCGACGGCGATCCGGCGCAGGCCCGGCCGAGCGAGGAGGAGATCGACTATCTGATGGCGGCGGTGAACCGCTGGTTCCGTCGCCCGGTCGACCGATCGGCGATCGTGTGGACCTTCTGTGGCGTGCGGCCGCTCTACGACGACGGCGCGCCGGCCGCACAGGCGGCGACCCGCGACTACGTGCTGCACGTCGCGGGCGGACCCGCAGAGCCGCCCTTGCTCTCGGTGTTCGGCGGCAAGCTCACCACCGCCCGCCGGCTGGCCGAAGCCGCGCTGGACCGGCTGGCCCCCTGGTTCCCGGATGCCGGCCCGCCCTGGACCGTGGGGGCCTCCCTGCCGGGCGGCGACTTCCCCTGGGACGGCTTCGAGGCGCTGGTCGGCGAGCTGCGCGAGCACTACCCCTTCCTCGGCCCCTCGCTGGCCCGGCGACTGGCCCGCTATCACGGCACCCGGGCGAGGGAGCTGTTGGGCGACGCGCGCCGGCTCGAGGATCTGGGCGAGTCCTTCGGCGCCGAACTCTACGCGCGCGAGGTCGACTGGATGGTCCGCGAGGAATGGGCCGTCACGGCCGACGACATCCTCTGGCGGCGCAGCAAGCTCGGGCTGCGGCTGGACCCGGCCGGTCGGGCCCGGCTCGAGGCGTGGCTCGCGGGTGAGCGCGGGAGCGCGCTGCCGGGCGCGGTCGACGGAACCGCCGGGGCCCGGTAGAGTGAGGGACGGCGCCCGTAGCTCAGCTGGACAGAGCATCCGCCTTCTAAGCGGAGGGTCGCAGGTTCGAATCCTGCCGGGCGCGCCTGCAGCGAGGGGGCCCGTGCGGGGAGCGATGGTCGGTTCCGAAGCCTGCGCGGCCGGTGCCGCGCGCCGAGGTCGCGGCCTTTGAGCAGCCTCGCCTGGTTCGCCCTCGCCGCCTCGGGTGAGATCGCCGGCTGCTTCGCCTTCTGGGCCTGGCTGCGGCTGGGCCACTCGCCGCTCTGGCTGGTGCCCGGCACGGTGAGCCTCGTGATCTTCGCGATCGCCCTCACCCGGGTGGACAGCGCCTTCGCCGGCCGGGCCTACGCGGCCTATGGTGGCATCTACATCGCCGCCTCGCTCCTGTGGCTGTGGCTCGTCGAGCGCCAGCCGCCCGACCGGTTCGACCTCCTGGGCTCGGCCGTGGCGGTGGCGGGCGCGCTCATCGTGCTCTGGGGTCCGCGCGGCTAGGCGCCGCGGGCGATCGGCGCCGGCCGCGCGTGCCGCTCGACCCAGCCCCGCACGAAGCCGACGTCGTCGCCGGCCAGGATGTCGATCAGCCCCTCGGCCAGCGCCGGGCCGAGCCGCGCCTCGAGATCGAGCCCGTGCCGCCGCCGCTCCTCGACGATCGAGGGCCGCGGGATCGTGACCCGCACCGCCACCCCGGCGGCGTGCAGGCTCACCGCGTCCTCGGGCGCGAACATGTCCCACTCGATCGACAGCGAGGTGGCCTCGGCGCGGCGCGCGAGGCCCGCCGGATCGAGGTGCCGGGCATGGGTGACGAGCTCGGTCCGCAGGCCGGGAATCCGCCGGCGTGCGCGCAGGAGCGAGGGGTGGTCGAAGGAGATCACGAGCACGCGCTCGACTGCCCCCGCCGCGGTCAGAATCTCGCCCAGCCGGTCGATCAGCCGGTCGGTCCGCTCGCGCTCCTTGATCTCGAGAAGCAGGCCGAGGCCGAGCCGCGAGGCCGTGTCGAGGGCCGCCTCGAGCGTGGCGATCCGCGCGCCTGCGAAGGCCGGCCCCTTCCAGCTGCCGGCATCGAGGCGGGCGAGCTCGGCCAGGGTGGCCGCCCCCACGCGCCCCTCGCCATCGTCGGCGCGGCCCAGGAGCTCGTCGTGGCGCAGCACGATCCGCTCGTCGCGGGTGAGCAGGAGATCCACCTCGCAGCAGGTGGCACCAGCGGCAGCCGCCGCCTCGAGCGCCTCCAGGGTGTTCTCGGGCGCCTCGATCGAGTGGCCGCGATGGCCGCAGACATGGCAGCCGCCGGCCTCGCTCGCGAGCGGGAGGAAGCGCATCAGCCGGCACCACCGGCCAGGGGCTCGATCGTCACGGCGAGCGCCTCGTGGTCGGAGATCGCCACGCCCCGCTCGTCGACCGCCGGGAGGACGGCCGCGTCGCGGCAGCGGAGGCCGCGGGCGAGGAACCAGTCGATCTTGCCGAAGGGGGGACGGGGTGTCCCGTCCGGGCGGGTCCGCTGGGTCGCCACACCGAGGAGGTTGCACTCGCGCCAGTCGTAGCCGCGCGCCGCGGCGTGCGCGAACAGCGGCTCGAACGGCTCGGGCTCGACCAGCCGGCGCGGCACGGCGGCGAGCGCCGCGGCCAGCTCGGCCTCGTCCTGCTGGCTCGACAGATCGAAGGTCGAGCTGTTGAGGTCGCCGCCGATCAACACCGGCCGGCCCGGCGCGTGGGCGTCGATCGCATCGAGCAGGGCCCGGGTCGAGGCGAGCCGATCGGCCGGATCGCTGTGACTCTCGTAATGGACCGAGGCCAGCAGCACGGGCCCGGCCCCGGTCGCGACCTCGGCCAGGAGCGCGATCCGACCGCCCACACGGCGCTCGCCGAAGCGGCCGTCGAACCAGCGGCCGGAGGTCTCGAGGCGTACCAGCGCCGGCCGGGCGAGGGCATGGCGGGAGAGGATGGCGGCACCGTGCAGCCCCTCACGGTTGCGCTCGCCCGCGTGCCAGGCGCGCTCGCGCGCGTCGCCCAGATCGAGCTCGACGAACTCGACCCCGAAGCACCAGCCGGCACCCAGCGCCGCGGCCAGCTCGGCCACGGTGTGCCGGTTGCCCGAGCGGGCCATGCCGACGTCGACCTCGGCGAGCAGCAGGACGTCGGCGCCGGTCGAGCCCAGGAGCGCCGCCGAGGTTTGCGGGTATTTGAGCCGCTCGGCGTTCCAGAAGCAGACCCGGAGCGCGGGTGGCGGCGCGGGTGCCGGTGCGGGCGGCGGCACGAGCTCGATCGCGTGCAGGCAGTCGAAGCGCGCGAGGGCGCTTCGGAAGATCGCGGGATCGGTGGGCCCGTCGCGGAGCGCCGCGCGCTCGGCGGCCGACGGTGCGGCGAGCCGCTGGGTGGTCCGCGTCACGAGCTGCATAGCCGGCGCTCCCAAAGCGCTTCGAGCTCGAGCGGATCGTTGCTCGTGACCTGGGCGCAGCCGAGCGCCGCGAGCCGCTCCAGGACGCCCAGGACGTCCGGCCGGTCGGCGTCGAGGGTCCAGGCGTCGACGAGCGCACCCCGCTGCCGGACGATCCCGGGCAGGTTCACGCCCTGCGCCGCGGCGGCCAGGACCAGCTCGATCTGGAGGTAGAAGATCGCCGCGTCGGGCATGGCGGCGAAGGTGGCCTCGCCCAGGCTCCGGAACCCCTCGGCGTCGCCGGGAAGGCCGGCCTCCTCGTAGGCCGCGAGCGGGTCGAAGCCCTTGGCGATCCCCGGCGCGGCGCGGGCGAGCGCCTCGATCAGCGGCACCTCGCAACCGCCGGCGGTGAAGGCCGGGGCGATCCCGTCCAGGGCCCGCGCGAAGCCGGCGAGGAGCGCGTCGTCGAGCCGGGCGAGCGGCTCCTTGACGTCGAGCTGGACGAGCCCGGGCGGCAGGCCCGGCGCGCGCCGGACCGCGCGAGCGAGCTCGTCGAGGAGGAGCGGCGGGTCGGCCAGCAGCCGGCCGTCCTCGCCGCGCTGGCGCAAGCCCAGGAGCTCGGCCCGGCGGTATGCGGAGACCGGCCCGCAGCCGCTCGTCTCGCGCTCCAGGGTCGCATCGTGCAGGCACACCCAATGGCCGTCGGCGGTCGCCCGGAGGTCGACCTCGAGCGGGGCCCGGGCGGCGAGGCCGGCCTCGAGATTGGCGCGCAGGAAGGGCGGATCGCTCCGCCGGCGCTTGAGCCGGTGCCACTTGAAGCGGAGCGGCGGGCGGCTCATGCGGCCGCTCCGGCCGTGCCCTCGAGCCGTCGGCCGCTCGCGGCGTCGAACAGGAGGCTCCGGCTCCAGCCGAGCTCCACCGGCTCGCCGGCGCCGAAGCGGGCGCCCGTGCCCGGCTCGATCGCCCGCAGGGGACCGACCTCGGTCTCGAGCAGGTAGAGGATCTCGCGGCCGTGCGGCTCGCTGTCGACCACCCGAGCGCGGATCCCGCCGCGGCCCAGGGTCACCGCCTCGGGGCGGATGCCGACCACGACCGGGCCGGCCAGCCCCTGGGGTGCGGCGAGCCGCCGCTCGCCGAGCTCGAGCGTGCCGGCCGCCGCCCGCCCCTCGAGCAGGTTGATCGGCGGCGAGCCGATGAAGCTCGCGACGAACAGGCTCGCCGGCCGCTCGTAGAGGTCGGCGGCGGTGCCGATCTGCTCGATCCGGCCCTTGCTCATGCAGACGATCCGGTCGGCCATGGTGACCGCCTCGACCTGGTCGTGGGTGACCAGGATGGTGGTGACCCGGAGCTCGCGCTGCAGGCGGCGGATCTCGCCGCGCATGGCGAGGCGCAGGCCGGCGTCGAGGTTGGAGAGCGGCTCGTCGAGCAGCAGGAGCCGCGGCTCCTTGACCAGCGCCCGGGCGAGCGCGACCCGCTGCTGCTGGCCGCCGGACATCTCGGCCGGCCGCCGCTCGAGCAGGTCCTCGACCCGGACCAGCCTGGCGATCGCCTCGATCCGCCGGCGCGCCTCCGCGTCGGGAACGCCCTTGAGGCGGAGCGGGAAGCCGATGTTCCGCGCCACCGTCATGTGCGGGTAGAGCGCGTAGGACTGGAAGACGATCCCGACATTTCGGTCCTTGGCCTCGACCTCGTTGATCCGGGCGCCGTCGAAGCGGATCTCGCCGCTCGACGGCGCGTAGATCCCGGCCAGGAGGAAGAGCATCGTCGACTTGCCGCAGCCCGAGGGACCGAGGATCGCCACGAACTCGCCCGGCGCCACGGCGAGATCGGTCGGCTCGAGCGCCACGACCTCGCCGAACCGCTTGGACACGGCCACGAGCTCGACCGCCGCCATCACGCCCGCTCCTCGGGCCCGCGCGCGCCTCGGCCGGTGCCCCGGCTCATCCCTTGATCCCGCCGATCGTCATCTGGGTGAGGTATTTCTGCGTGAGCGTGTAGAGGATCACGCTCGGCAGCACGTAGAAGACCCCCATCGCCGAGACCATGGCGTAGTCGGTCCCCATCACGTCCTCGCGCATCCAGAAGAGGTATAGGCTCATCGTCCAGTTGGTCTTCTCGATCAGGAGGGTCCGGGTGAACACGTACTCCTCCCAGCCGCGCAGGAAGGCGAAGATCGCGATGGCCAGGATGCCGACCTTGACCTGCGGCAGGACGACGAGGAGGAACGCCCGGCGACGCGAGGCGCCGTCGGTCATGGCGCTCATCTCGATGTCCCACGGCACGGCGTCGAAGAAGCCCTTCATGACGAAGATCGCGAAGGGCAGCTCGAGGGCCACGATCACGAGCACGACGCTCAGCCGCGTGTCGAGCAGTCCGGCCCAGTGCATCAGGAGGAAGATCGGGATGATGAGGGTCATCGCCGGGAAGGCGTGCAGGACCAGGAGGCCCTTCAGATAGCCGGCCCGACCCGGGAAATCGAACCGCGAGAGATAGTATCCTGCGAGCGTCGCCACGGTCACGACCAGCACCATCTGGGCACCGGCGATGGCGAGCGAGTTGGCGAACGCCGTCCAGGCGCTCGGGAACTTGGCGCCGACACCGGACTGGCCCTTGAGGACGTCGGCGATGTCCGGGTTCCACAAGAACCGCCAATTGTCGAGATGGAGGTGCGGGCCGACGAGGAGCGCCAGGGCGGCGAGCGTCGCGGCGAGGAGCACGAGTTCGGCGCGGCGCTGCGGGCGGCCCTCCGGCAGCGCGAGCCGGACCGCCGACCAGGCGAGCAGCGCCGGGAAGAGCACGGCGAGCGTCAGCCAGAGCACCGCCGTGCTCGCCCCGGTCCGCCCGGAGAAGGCGACGGTCACGAGCCAGAGATAGGGGAGGAGGATCGGCAGCGAGCCGAGCACCAGGAAGGCGAACAGCAGCAGATCGGTGGCCCTTCGCCGCCGCCGGGCGCGCACCGCCAGCGTCGCCCAGTCCGGCTCGGCCGCGGCCGGCCGCGGCAGTGTGGAGGCGGGGCTCACGACACCTCGATCCGCGGCCGCTGCAGGAGGGCGCGCATGTCGAAGAAGCGCCAGAGCAGGAGCGCCACGACGATCCCGACCAGCACGAGCGCCAGGGCGAGGGCCGCACCGTAGGCGTACTGGCCGCTCACGAAGGCGCGCTGGTAGACGTAGAGGGCCCAGACGGTGGTGTCGTAGAACGGCCCACCGTCGGTGATGAGCCAGATGTACTCGAAGCTCACCAGGAGCGAGAGGGCCTGGTAGAGCGTCACGAAGGACAGGTGCCAGCGGATCTGCGGCAGCGTCACGTGGCGGATCACTTGCAGGCCGCCGGCGCCGTCGACGCGCGCGGCGTGGAAGAGGTGCACCGGGATCGAGCGGATGGCGCTCGTGAAGATGATCATCCCGAAGGAGGCGCCGATGAAGCCGTTGGCGAGGATCACGACGAGCATCGGCGCGTCGCTCTTCGGATCGAGCCGCGGCAGGCCGACGGCCGCGCCGATCTGGTTGAGGAGCCCGTAGTCGGTCGGCGCCACGACCCAGGTCCACAAGAGCGCGTAGACCACCGAAGGGCTCATGCGCGGCAACAGCCAGACCGCGCGGAAGAAGGCGCCGGCGCGCTCGGGCAGGGCGGTGCTCACCAGCGCCAGGAGCAAGGCGTAGCCGACATTGAAGAAGGCGAGCGTGAACAGCACGTAGACCAGCGTGTTGGTCAGCACCTGCGAAAGCCGGCGGTCGCCGCCGAAGATCCGCGCGACGTTCTCGGTGGTGAAGCGGGTGACCTGCAGGTTGCGCCCCATGTCGGTGAAGGCGATCACGAGGTCGACCACCACCGGCAAAACGTAGAAGAGCAACAAGAGCAACGTCGCCGGTCCCAGGAAGAGGAGCCGGTCGAGCCGCGCCCGACGAGCGACCGCCGCTGCCCGCATGGCGGTGGACGGGGCCGGCGAGCCGGCCCCGCTCCCCTCCTCAGCCCGCCGAATCCACGACCTTCAGCTGGTCCTTGAGCTCGCGGGTGGCCTCCTCCTCGAGGAACTCGATCGCCGCGTCGACCTCGAGCCGGCCGGTCTCCACCCCCTGCAGGGCCTTGTAGAGCAGCTGGTTGTAGCGCGCGAAGTCGGGGTGCTGCGGCTGGAAGGTCGACCAAGGCAGAAGCTTGGCCGCCTCCTCGAGGTACCAGGCCTCCCGATAGGCCGGCATCGAAAGCTGGCCGTGGAGGATCGCGGTGTGTGCCGTGGTCACGGCATGCTTGGTATTGTAATAGGGCAAGGTGACTTGGGCCACGAGGAGCGCGGCGAGCTCCGCGTTCGCGGACTTGGGGTTCACGAGATAGACGATGGGGTGAGTGAGATTGGCGGGCCTGCCACCCTTCTCGGCGGGCGGCATCAGGATCCAGCCGATCTTGTCGAAATAGCCCTCTCGATCCGTGGGCCAGGTGGCGCCTTTGGCGTCTCCCAACTGGAACTCGGGCAGGGTCCACACGCCGTGGTGATAGGCGAACGCTTTCTCCTGCTTGAACGCGCTCTGGATCTCGTCCCACGACATCTGCGTGTTGTTGCGCGGGGTGACGCCGTTGGCCGCGTTCCAGGCGAACCAGGACAATGCCGCACCCAGCTCCTTGCGGGGCAGCAAGAGCTTGCCCGAGCGTTCGTCGAACAGCTTCGCGCCGAAGGCGGCGAAGGTCATGATGTAGTCCGGACCGACATTGGGCCGGTGCAAAAGTCCGAACCGCGCCACGCCCCTTTGCACCACCTCCTTGGCGAGCTCCGAGAAGTCCCAGATCGTGAACTCACCGGCCTTCACCTTGTCCGGCAGGGTCTCGATGAAGGCCTCGTCCTTGCCGATCCTGCGCAGATGATCCTTGTTGAAGAAGATCATCCGTGACTCGGAGTCCTGCGGAACGGCGTGGATCCGGCCGTTGTACTTGGTCGCCTCCCAGAAGACCGGGATCACATCGCCGAACGCCCAAGGGTGTCGCTTCACGAAGTCGTCGAGGTCCATGGCGTAGCCGGAGCGCGCGAACTCGCCGATCCAGGTGTGCGAGGCGACGTAGAGGTCGGGACAGCGCCCGACCGCGCAAGCCTTCAACAGCTCCAGGGCATCGGCGTCGAAGCCGGTGGCCGGGCTCTCGAACACCTCGACCTTGACGCTCCGACCGGTACCGGCGGCGCGCAGCCAAGCGTTCACGGCGTCGGCCGCCTCGACGATGTTGCCGGCGCGCAGCGGTCCGGACCGGTCGGCACGAGCCCAGACCTTGACCGTGATCTCTTCGGCAGCGACCGGCCCGGCGAAGCTCGTGGCGAGCCCCACCAGTGCAGCCGAAAGAACGCCGAACTTCCTGTCGATCATGGTCCCCCCTCTAGCCGGGCCGCCGAGGCCTTGCGCCCACGGCCGAGCGACCCTCGACTAGCCGGGCTTCGTGCGGGTTCGATGACAGGTCACCGGCGCGGCGTTCGGCGCCGTTCGATCACGCCCCGGCGGCGACGGGCGATCAGCCGCGGCGCCAAAGGAACAGCTCGAGTTCACCGCGGTCCCAGGATCCCTCGAGGCGCAGCCGCGGCTCGAGCGTGCCGGCAGCCGAAAGGCGGCCGAGCACGCCGCCCGGATCCCCACCCCGGCGCTTGTAGACCAGCAGCCAAGCGCGCGTGCGGCCGGCCAGCACGGCGTCGAGCTCGGCCGGACCGACCAGCTGCAGACCCCGATCGACCCGCGCGACGAACGGAGCTCCGGGCGGTGGCGGCGGGCCCACGACGACGCCCGTCGCCGCGCTCGGCCGGCCGGCGCCGAGGCTCGCATGGGCCCAGGGCCAATGGTAGTAGTGCGGGACGATCAGAACCGCATCGGCCGGCTCGCGCGCGCGGGCCACGACCTCGACCGCCTCGGCCCAAGCCAGCTTCTGCGGAAAGACGTACCAGGCCAGAAGATCGGCCGCCCGCAGCGGGACCAGGATCGCCAACAGGAGCGCCAGGAGCCGCGGCCGGGCGGCGAGTGCCCCGAGGCCCGCGGCCGCGAGCGCGAGCGTCGCCGCGAGGTAGGGAAGGAGAGCGCGCTCGATCCACACCGGCCGGAGCACGAAGCCCAGGGCGTAGAGGAGGAGCGGCCCGCCGAGCGCGAAGAGCACCGGCACGAGCGCTCGCCACGCGAGCCGCGGCAGGGCCGCTGCCGCCAGAAGCGGGACGAGGAGCCCGAGCGCGGCGGCCGGCCGGGAGGGGATCGGCAGGAAATGCGCGCCGAACAGCCCCGCCCAGGACAGGAGCGCACGGGGCCCGCTCGGCTGCTCGATCCAGCCGACGTTCACGGCCGAGCGGATCTGCTCGACGAGGACGGGCAGCCACCACAGCCCGGCCGCCGCGGGGACCAGGTTGGCGACCAGCCAGAGGCCCAGCCGATCGAGCGGTGGTCGACCGCGGCCGGCCCACCGCAGCACGGCGACCAGGTTGGCCAGGGCCGGTACCAATACGCCGGTATTGTGGGCGTAGAGCGCGAGGGTGGCGCCGATCGCGTAGCCCGCCGCGGGTGCGAGGAGGGCGCGGGCCGCCCGTGGCCCGGGCCCGGGCGGCTCGTCGAGGAGCCGCATCGTCCCCCACAGCACGAGCAGGGTCGCGGCCACGAGCAGGGTGTAGCCGCGCGCCTCCTGGGCATAGGCCACGAGCAGCGGATCGGTGGCGACGAGCGCCGCGGCGGCGAGGCCCGGGAGGGGCCCGGCGAGAGCGTTCCCGGCCAGGAAGGCGAGCGGCACGGCCGCCATCCCCGCCAGGGCCGCGGGGAAGCGCAAGGCGGCCTCGCTCTCGCCCAGAAGCAACAGCGCCGCCCGCTCGAGGGTGAACCACAAAGGTGGGTTGGTCTCGGTGCGCGCGGCGGGCCCCCACAGCTCGGTCAGCGGCAGGTGCGCCCAGCGCCAGGAGAACGCCTCGTCGAGCCACAAGGGCTCGGCGCCGAGGCCGATCAGCCGCAGTGCCGCCCCGAGCGCCACGAGACCGATCAGGGCCAGCCGGAGGTGGGCCCGAGCGGGCTCGCCCGGCGCGGCGCTCGCCCCCGCCGTGGCCGCGGCCGTGCTCGTGGGAGGGGCCGCCACCGCTCAGCGCCGCTGCCGCCGGCCCCAGGTGTAGAACCCGGTCACCGCGTAGTTCCACACCGCGCCCACGAGGATCCCGCCGATCGCGGCCAACGGCCACGGCGTCTCGCGCGCGAACAGGACCCCGGCGATCCCCACGTTGGCGAGTGCGCCCAGCGAGCAGCCGAGCGCGAAGCTGAGCCAGCCGCGCAGCCAGGCCACACCCCGCAACCGCCGATCGGCATAGGTGAGCTCGTTGTTGAGGGTGAAATTGAAGGTGAGCGCTGCGGCGGTGGCCGTCGCCTGCGCCGGCAGGAAGGCCCAACCCAAGCCCAGGTGGGTGATCGTGAGGACGGCCAGATGGACCAGCAGGCCCAGACCGCCCACCGCCGCGAACAAGACGAAGCGGGCCGGGATCCAAGCGCCCACGAGCTTGTCGAGCAGCAGGAGGAGGAACTCGATCGCCACCTTGGCGTCGAGCTTCGAGCGGCCGTGGCGGCGCTCGCGGAAGCGGTAGGGCAGCTCGACCACCCGCAACGGTGCGGGGGCGGAGAGCAGGATGTCGAGCAGGAGCTTGAAGCCGACCGCGGAGAGCCGGCGGACCGAGCCCTCGAAGGCCTCGCGGGTGAGCATGAAACAGCCGCTCAAGGGATCGGTGAGCCCGCGTATTCGCGGGAGGCGATCCACCAGCCGGGTGCCCAGCCGGCTCAACAGCCGCCGCTCCTCGGCCCAGCCCGGCACCGCGCCGCCCTCGAGATAGCGGCTCGCCACCACGAGATCGGCCCGGCCACTGCGCAGCAGCTCCAGCATGGGGACCAAGAGGCGCTCGTCGTGCTGCAGATCGGCGTCGATGACCGCCAGATAGGGGGCGGCGGTGGAGAGCATCCCCTCCACGCAGGCCGAGGCCAGGCCGCGCCGGCCGATCCGCTGCAGGCAGCGGAAGCGCGGATCGTGGCGGCTCAGCTCGCGGACCAACTCGGCGGTCCCGTCCGGCGAATCGTCGTCGACGACGACGACCTCGAAGGCCACGCCCTCGAGGGCCCGGGCGAGCCGGCGGGCCAGCTCCGGCACGTTGGCCCGCTCCTCGTAGGTGGGAACGACCACCGCCAGTTCGGGCGCCGGCGGCCGAACGGAGCGGACCTCCCGCCCACTCGCCCCCGCTCGCCGCTCCCGGTCGTCCTTCGTGCCGAGCACCGATCCCGCTCCTCGGCTGCGCTCTGCCCGATCATGGAGGGCGAAGGTAAACGAAACCCCAACGCCGGACGATCCCGGCGGAAGACCAGCCGGCGTCGCGCCGCCACCGCGCCCGGCCATCGCAACCGTGCCCCGCGGCCGCGGCTTTTGACGCCGCCCGGCGGGCGGGCTAAGCGGCCCCGCGAGGGCCTTGGGCGAGGGCCGGGGGAGGGTGGGCGATGCGCATCATGGTGGAGCCGCTGCGACGGCTCGTGAGCGCGTGCTTCGAGCGAGCGGGCTGCCCGGCCGAGGAGGCGGCGCGGATCGCCTTCTATCTCTCGAAGGCCAACCTCACTGGCCACGACAGCCACGGTGTGATCCGCGTGCCACGCTATCTCGAGTGGCTGGAAGCGGGCCGGGTGCACGCCGGCCGCCACGCCGAGCTCGTGCTCGACGGGCCGGGCATCGCGGTGGTCGAGGGCCATCACGGCTTCGGCCAGACGATCGGCCCCGAGGCCTGCCGGATCGGCATCGACAAGGCCAAGGCCCACGGCCTGGCGCTCGTGGCGATCCGCCGGTCCGGCCATCTCGGGCGGATCGGCGACTTCGCCGAGCTGGCGATCGAGGCCGGGCTGGTCTCGTTGCACTTCGTCAACGCCTACAATTCGCTGCTGGTCGCGCCCTTCGGCTCGCGCCAGCGACGGTTCTCGACCAACCCGGTGTGCATCGGTGTGCCCACCGGCGACGATCGACCCTTCGTGCTCGACTTCGCCACCTCGCTCGTGGCCGAGGGCAAATGTCTCGTGGCGCATCAGGGCGGCAAGCCGATCCCGGCCGATGCCCTGGTCGGCCCCGACGGCCGGCTCACCGGCGATACGAGCGTGCTCTACGGCCCCTCGGAGGGCGGCGGCTTCCCCGATCCGCGCAAGGGCCCGGGGGCCATGCGGGCCTTCGGCGAGCACAAGGGCTCGGGCCTGGCACTGGCCAGCGAACTTTTGGCCGGGGCGCTGGGCGGCTCGGGCATCAACGCCGACCCGGACGGGCCGTTCCACAACGGCATGCTCTCGTTCTACGTCGATCCGGCGGCGCTGGGGCAGGGCGAGGGCTTCCTGGCCGAGGTCCGCCGCTTCCTGGAGTGGATCCGCGCGGCCGCCCCGATCGACCCGGACCAGGGCGTGCTGGTGCCCGGCGACAAGGAGCGGGCGACGATGGCCGAGCGGCTCGCCCACGGCATCCCGCTCTCGGCCGAGACCTGGGGGGCCATCCTCGGGGCCGCCCGCAAGGTCGGGCTGTCGTCGGCCGAGATCGACCGGCTGCTCGCCTGAGCCAGGAGAGCGCATCCCATGACGATCCCCCTCGAGCTGTTGCGCCGGCTGGCCGAGACCGACACGCCCACGATCTGCAACGCCTTGGAGCTCGTGGTCCCGGAACGGCGGGCCAAGGGGTTCACCTGCCGGTCGTTCGTGGTCGCGGCCCCGCAGCTCGGGCCGATCGTGGGCTTCGCCCGGACCGCCACGATCCGCGCCCGCGAGCCGGCCTCGCGCTCGGCGGCGGCCACCAAGGCGCTGCGGCTCGACTATTACCGCTACGTCGCAGCCGAAGACGGTCTGCCGACCGTCGCGGTGATCCAGGATCTCGACGATCCACCGGGCTTCGGCGCCTTCTGGGGCGAGGTCAACACCGCGGTCCACAAGGGTCTCGGCTGTCTGGGCTGTGTGACCAACGGCTCGATCCGCGATCTCGACCAGCTGGCCCCGGGCTTCCAGTTGCTCGCCGGCTCGATCGGCCCGAGCCACGCCTGGGTCCACCTCGAAGCCTTCGGCGTCGACGTCGAGGTGCACGGGATGAGCGTGCGGCACGGCGATCTGATCCACGCCGACCGGCACGGGGCGGTGGTGATCCCGCTCGAGGCGGCGGCCGGGCTGCTTGAGGCGATCGGCCTGTGCACCCGCCGCGAAGCACCGATCCTGGCCGCCGCCCGAGCACCCGGCTTCACCGTGGACAAGCTCGCCGCCGCCTGGGCCGAAGCCGAGGACATTCACTGAGTCGAGCCGGCGGTTCCGATGGGACGGTTCCTCGTCGTCCTGGGCATCGTCCTCGTGGTGATCGGCCTTCTCTGGCCGTGGCTCGGCAAGATCGGGCTCGGTCGACTACCCGGCGACATCGTGATCGAGCGCGAGAACTTCACGTTCTACTTTCCGATCACGACATCGATTCTGGTGAGCCTGGTGTTGAGCTTGATCTTCTCCTGGCTGCAGCGCTGACGCCGCCACCGACGCCGCCCCCGGAAGCGCTCCCACCCCGGCCGCGGATCGCCCTGGCGGCCGGTCCCGCGAGACGCGACCGCCCGCTCAGAACGGGATGTCGTCGTCGAGCTCCTCGGCGAGCGTGGGCTTGCCGCGGCCCGCCGCCGGCGCCCCACCTCGGCTCGGCGCTGGGCCCCGTTGCGGCACGGCTCGCGGCGCCGGCCGCTCCTCGGGCTCGAACACCTCGACCGGCTCGGGTGCGAGGGGCTCGGCCACCGGCTCGCCCCGCCCCCCGCCCAGAAGGACGAGCTCGCCGCGGAAGCGCTGCAGGACGATCTCGGTGGTGTACCGCTCCTGGCCGTTCTGGTCCTGCCACTTGCGGGTCTGCAGGCTGCCCTCGATGTAGACCGTGCGGCCCTTGGAGAGGTAGCGTTCGGCCACCTCGGCCAAATTCTCGTTGAAGATCACCACCCGGTGCCACTCGGTGCGCTCCTTGACCTCGCCGGACAGGCGGTCCTTCCAGCGCTCCGAGGTGGCGATCGAGAGATGGACGATCTTGCGGTTGTCCTGGGTGTAGCGGACCTCCGGATCGCGGCCGAGATTGCCCACGAGGATGACCTTGTTCACGCTCCCGGCCATGCTCCGCTCCTCCTCGCTCGCCCGACGAGGCGAGCTTACGACCGCAGCGCGCCCGGCGCCACCGGTCGCGGCACCTCGGCCGCATCCAACCCCGCCGCCCGGCCGGGCTCGCCGGCGCGCCGCGTGCGCGCCGTCCGGCGGCCGGATGCGCCGCCTCGCGATCCTCGCCGCGTGCCTGCTGCTCGTCGGCTGTGCCCGAGCCGAACTGCTCGACCGGCTCACGCCCACGAGCGGCTATCGGCTGGAGCCGGGGGTGGCCTTCGGCGCCCATCCGCGCCAGCGGCTCGACGTCTACCACCCCGAGCGGCCGCGGCCCGACGGGGCGGTCGTCATGTTCTTCTACGGCGGCAGCTGGCAGCGGGGCGAGCGGGGCCTCTACCGGTTCGTGGGCCAGGGCCTGGCCGCCCGTGGCTACACGGTGGTGATCCCGGACTATCGGCTGTTCCCCGAGGTCCGCTGGCGCGAGGTGCTGGCGGACGGGGCGGCGGCGGTGGACCGGGCCCGCGCGCTCCTCGACCCGCGGCGCCAGCGACCCTGGGTGCTGGCCGGCCATTCGGCCGGGGCCTGGATCGCCGCCATGTTGGCCCTCGACCCCTGTCGGCTGCCGGTGCGGCCCGATCTGTTCGTGGGTCTGGCCGGTCCTTACGACTTCCTGCCGCTGCGCGACCCGGTGTTGATCCGCGGCTTCGGCCCCGGTGAACCCGGCCCGGCGAGCCAGCCCGTCTCCTACGTCGACGGGCCGGAGCCGCCGGCGCTCCTGGTCCACGGCGATCGCGACGTCACCGTGCGCCCGGCCAACAGCCGGAAGCTGGCCGCCATGCTGGCGGCGATCGGCAGCCCCGCGCGCCTGATCGAGCTCGAGGGCGGCGATCACGTGCTGCCGGTGCTGGCCTTCTCCAGCCGCTTCGCCTATCTGGCGCCGGTCCTGCAAGCGCTGGACGAAGAGCTCGCGCGGGCGTGGCCCCGTGGGGGGCGGCCGGTCGACGGTGCGTGCCTGCGCCGGCCCGACCCGGCGACGCCCGCGGCCGCACCCGACAGCGGGGCGATGGGCGACGGACCCCGGCCGGGCTAGGATGGGCCCGTGCCGACCGACGGCGCGGCACGCGATCGAGGAGGTGTCGCAACCGTGCGGCTCGACTATCGCCAGCCGGCCCCCGAAGCGTTCGCCGAGCTCATGGCCCTCACCCGTCGACTGAAGCAGGGGCGGCTGCGGGGAACCCTGATCGAGCTCGTGTTCTTGCGCTGCTCGCAGATCAACGGCTGTGCGCACTGTGTCGACCATCATGCGCGGGCGCTCCGGGCGCTGGGCGAGCGCGCGGAGCGGCTCGACACCCTCCTCGTGTGGCGCGACACGCCGTTCTTCGATGCGCGCGAGCGGGCGGCGCTGGCCTTCGCCGAGGCGATGACGCGGATCGGCGAGGCGGGCGTGCCCGAGCCGGTGTGGGCCGAGGCGCGGGCGGTGTTCGACGAGCAGGAGCTGGCCGAGCTCGGCTTCGCGGTGGCGGTGATCAACGCCTGGAACCGGCTGTCGGTGACCTTCGGCCACGGGCCGCAGCGGCCCGGCTGAGGGAGCCCGTGCCGCGCCCCGCAGCCGGCGTCGACCGGCCGGCGCTCGCCGCCCCTTGCGGCGGCGATCCGCGGGGGGCATGAAGCCGTATCGCCGAGGGTGGCCGCCGCCCTCCGACCCCGGGTTCCCATGGACGAGTTCATCCGCATCCGCGGTGCCCGCGAGCACAACCTCAAGGGCATCGACCTCGACATTCCCCGCCACAAGCTGGTCGTGATCACGGGACTCTCCGGATCCGGCAAGTCGTCGCTCGCCTTCGACACCATCTACGCCGAGGGCCAGCGCCGCTACGTCGAATCGCTCTCCGCCTACGCCCGGCAGTTCCTGGAGCTCATGCAGAAGCCGGACGTGGACCTCATCACCGGTCTTTCGCCGGCGATCTCGATCGAGCAGAAGACGACGTCGAAGAACCCGCGCTCGACCGTGGGCACGGTCACCGAGATCTACGATTACATGCGCCTTCTGTGGGCGCGGGTGGGCGTCCCCTATTCGCCGGCCACCGGCTTGCCGATCGAGGCGCAGACCGTGAGCCAGATGGTCGACCGGATCCTGGCCATGCCCGAGGGCAGCCGGCTCTATCTGCTGGCGCCGATCGTCCGCGGCCGCAAGGGCGAGTACCGCAAGGAGCTCCAGGAGCTGCAGCGGCGCGGCTTCGAGCGGGTCAAGATCGACGGGGAGCTGTTCGAGATCGAGGAGGTGCCGGCCCTCGACAAGAAGCGCAAGCACGAGATCGAGGTGGTGGTCGACCGGCTCGTGCTCGGCCCCGATCTGGCCCAGCGGCTGGCCGACAGTCTGGAGACCGCCCTCGAGCTGGCCGACGGCCTGGCGGTGGTCGAGAACGCCGACACCGGCGAGCGCACCGTGCTCTCGGCCAAGTTCGCCTGCCCGGTCTCGGGCTTCACGCTTCCCGAGATCGAGCCGCGGCTGTTCAGCTTCAACAACCCCTACGGTGCCTGCCCGACCTGCGACGGGCTCGGCAAGCTGTTGCGGGTCGATCCCGAACTCGTCGTGCCCGACCCGGACAAGTCGATCGCCGACGGTGCGGTCGAGCCCTGGGCGTCGCAGACCATGATGTACTACCCGCAAGCACTGGCCTCGATCTGTCGGCACTTCGGGGTCGAGCCGACCACGCCGTGGAAGCGGCTGCCCAAGCGGGTGCGGGAGGTGATCCTGTTCGGCTCGGGTAGCGAGCCCGTGCCCATGGCCTTCGACGACGGCTTGCGGCGGCTCGAGACCAACAAGCCCTTCGAGGGGGTGATCCCCAATCTCCAGCGGCGCTGGCGCGAGACCGAATCGGCGTGGATGCGCGAGGAGATCGAGCGCTACATGAGCGAGAGCCCCTGCGCCGCCTGCGGTGGCCACCGGCTCAAGCCCGAGGCGCTGTGCGTCAAGATCGACGGGCGGCACATCGGCGAGGTCACCCGGCTCTCGATCCGCGAGGCGCTCTCCTGGTTCGGTGCCCTGCCCGGCAAGCTCGGCGCCAAGCAGAACGAGATCGCCGGCCGGATCCTCAAGGAGATCCGCGAGCGGCTGGGCTTCCTCGTCGACGTCGGGCTCGACTATCTCACCTTGGCTCGCGATTCGGGCACGCTCTCGGGCGGCGAGAGCCAACGGATCCGGCTGGCCTCGCAGATCGGCAGCGGCCTCACGGGGGTGCTCTACGTGCTCGACGAGCCCTCGATCGGCCTGCACCAGCGGGACAACGACCGCCTCTTGGCGACCCTGGAGCGGCTGCGGGATCTGGGCAACACGGTGATCGTGGTCGAGCACGACGAGGACGCCATCCGCCGGGCCGATCACGTGATCGACATGGGCCCCGGGGCCGGGGTCCACGGCGGGCTCGTGGTCGCCCAGGGTACGCCGGCCGAGATCATGCGCGAGCCGGCCTCGCTCACCGGCCAGTATCTCTCCGGGCGCCGGCGGATCCCCCTGCCCGCCCGCCGGCGCGAGCCGCGGCCCGGCCAGTGGCTGGAGCTGGTCGGCTGCCGGGCCAACAATCTGGCCGACATCACCGCGCGCTTCCCGTTGGGCCTGTTCGTGTGCGTGACCGGCGTGTCGGGTTCGGGCAAGTCCTCGCTCGTGGTCGACACCCTCTACCCGGCGCTGGCCCGCCGGCTTCTGGGGGCGCGGGTCCAGCCCGGCGAGCACCGCGAATTGCGCGGGATCGAGCTCGTCGACAAGGTGGTCGACATCGACCAGTCGCCGATCGGCCGCACGCCGCGCTCCAACCCCGCCACCTACACCGGGGCCTTCACCCCGATCCGCGACTGGTTCGCGGGCCTGCCCGAGGCCCGGGCACGCGGCTACGCCCCCGGCCGGTTCAGCTTCAACGTCAAGGGTGGGCGCTGCGAAGCCTGCCAGGGCGACGGGGTCATCAAGATCGAGATGCACTTCTTGCCCGACGTCTACGTCACCTGCGACGTGTGCAAGGGCAAGCGCTTCAACCGCGAGACGCTCGAGGTCACCTGGAAGGGCAAGTCGATCGCCGACGTGCTGGAGATGACGGTCGACAGCGCGGTCGAGTTCTTCGAGGCCGTACCCGCGGTCCGCCACAAGCTCGAGACGTTGCAGAAGGTGGGCCTGGGCTACATCCGCCTCGGCCAGCAGGCCACCACGCTCTCCGGTGGCGAGGCGCAACGGGTCAAGCTCGCCAAGGAGCTCTCGAGGCGAGCCACCGGCCGGACCGTCTACATCCTGGACGAGCCCACGACGGGACTGCACTTCGAGGACGTCAAGAAACTCCTCGAGGTGCTGCACGCGCTCGTCGACCAGGGCAACACGGTGATCGTCATCGAGCACAATCTCGAGGTCATCAAGACCGCGGATTGGATCCTCGATCTGGGGCCCGAGGGCGGCGAGGGCGGCGGGCGGATCGTGGCCGAGGGGCCACCCGAGCTGGTGGCCGCCTGCGAGGCCAGCCACACCGGCCGCTACCTCGCCCCGCACCTACCCCGGCCGGCCCGGGAACGGCGCCGCGGCCTCGGCTGAGCCGTCGCGCGGTCCGGTGTCGGCCGGCGGGGCGGCCGCGGGGTCCGACGGATCCTCCGGCCAGCGCAGACCCGCCGCCCGCACGCACTCCGGGCCCAGCGCCCGCAACAGATCCCGGGCGCGCACGAACTGTCCGGCCCGCAGCAGCTCGTCGACGAGCGCGCGGGCGATCCGCGGATCACGGCGGGCCCGCTCCACCCAGGCCGCCTCGCGCTCGGCCGGGCCGAGCGCGGCACCAAGCGGTGGGGGCCGATGCTCGGGTTCGTTCCGCACGAACGGCACCGATCCCGCGGCCTCGTGCCGACCGGTGTGGGCGGGCCCGGGCTCGGGGTCCGAGGCGCTCGGAGCGTGCTCGCCGCCGGGTGCGAAGGCCGCGGCCGGCCCGGGTTCGTTCGCTCGATCCGCTCGCGTGCCGCTCTCGGGCTCGAGCGGCGCGGGATCCCTCGGGACCTGGTCGGTCGGCGGCCGCCCGACCGGCGGCCCGAGTGCCCGCAGGAGCCGGTGCAAGGCCCGCTCCAGCTGCGCCTGGTGGCGCCAGAGGAGGGCGAGCTCGGCCGAGCGGGCGAGGAGGTCGGGAACACCCTCGCCGTCGAGGGCGCCCGCCACTGCGCGCGACCGACAGGCGGCCAGCTCGGCCTCCAGCCGGTCGCAGCGGGCGAGCTTCCACAAGGTGACGGCCAGCCGCTGGACCAGCTGATCGGTGGTGACGTCGCGCGGCCGGTGCTCGGCGCGCAGATCGGCCAGGAGTGCGGCGAACGCCGCCGGGTCCTCGCCCGGGGCGACGATCGTGGCCGCGGCGCACAGGCCGTGGCGCAGGGCATTGCGCGAGGAGCGGGCCTTGCCGGCGGCGGTCACGGGCCCGCGCGAGCGGGCGCCGTTGCGGCGGGCGGCCTGGCGCTGGGCTTCGGAGCGGGGGCGGGGAGCGGGCAGCGGTGCGGGCACGGGTGGGGTTCCGGAAGGGGAGTGGCGGAAAAAGTCCGGGCGATCGCAGCTGTCTGTGATAATAGTCCTAACGTGTGACGCCGTCCAGTCGTCGGCCGCGCCGCGGTCGGGACCGCCACGGCCGCGGGTCGCGCCGCTGCGGCCACCACTCCGTCATTCCTCGGGCTCGACCCGAGGATCCAGCTGGATGGCCGGCTCGCAGCCCACCATGACAAACGAGGCGGACGAGTGGCCGGGTCGATGGCCGGCCACGACGGACGAGGCGGCTGGATGGCCCGGTCGCAGCCCGGCCAGGACGAGGGGAGAGGGTCTCGGACACCGGCCACGCCCAGGCGTGGTGCGGCCCCCACCCTGTCATCCTCGGGCTCGACCCGAGGATCCAGCTGGACGGCCGGGTCGAGCCGGGCCACGAGGGAAAAGGCGACTGGATGGCCCGGTCGAGCCGGGCCATGACGCGAGGGGGCCGAGAGGGTGTCGGGGTCCGCGTCCGGTGCGGGACGTGGACGGCCCGGTCGAGCCGGGCCATGACAGACGAGGCGGACGGATGGCCGGCTCGGGGCCGGGCCATGACGGGAAGAGGGAGGCCGCGCGGTGGACGTGGCGACGGTGTGGCAGCCGGCTCGATCGCGGGCTCGACCCTTCGGGCTCCCTCTCGTCATCCTCGGGCGCGACCCGAGGATCCAGCTGGATGGCCGGGCCGGAGCCCGGCCATGACGGAAGAGGCGGCTGGATGGCCCGGTCGGGGCGCCGGCGTGACGGGGCGGGCGGGGGCCGGGTGCACTCCACCCTGTCATGGTCGGCCGGAGAGCCGACCATCCAGAGCGCCCCGAGACCCGCCGCTGGATGGCCCGGTCGAGCCGGGCCATGACGCAAGGGAGCGGTCGGGTGGCCGGCTCGGGGCCGGCCATGACGGGTGGAGGGTGGGCCGGGAGATCGGGCCGGCACGGGGCGCGGGCGTGACGCGGTCGGGTCGGCCCCCGGGGACGGCAGCCCCGGCCAGCGGGATCACGGGCGCGCCGGCGGGCGCACGAGTGGCTCCGGGCTTCGCGGCGAAGCGGCCCTTGTCGGCTCCAGCCGGCGGCCACAGCCTCGTACACGGCGAGGGAGGGGAATCGTGACGCAGGATCTCGGCCACTGGACGGCGCGGCCGCTGCCGCCGCGCACCGCGATGGAGGGACGCTTCGTGCGGCTGGAGCCGCTCGATGCCGCGCGCCACGGCGCGGCGCTGTTCGCCGCGGCCGAGGGACCGGGGGCCGATCCGCGGCTGTGGGATTGGATGTGGGTCGGGCCGTTCGGTGACGAGGCGCCGTTCCGGCCCTGGCTGGAGACGGTCGAATCCTCGAGCGATCCGCTGTTCTTCGCCATCCTCACGCTGCCCGACGGGGTGCCTCGGGGCATGGCCAGCTATCTGCGCATCACGCCGGAGCACGGGGTGATCGAGATCGGCCACATCTGGCTGGGGGTGGGCCTGCAGAAGACGCCGGCGGCGACCGAAGCGATGGCGCTGTTGGCCCGCCGGGCGCTGGGCGAGCTCGGCTATCGCCGGCTCGAGTGGAAGTGCGACGCGCGCAACGAGCGCTCGCGACGGGCGGCATTGCGGCTGGGCTTCACGTTCGAGGGCATTTTCCGCCAGCACATGGTCGTCAAGGGCAGAAACCGCGACACCGCCTGGTTCGCGATGCTCGATGCCGACTGGCCGCGGGTCGACGCCGCGTTCCGCGCCTGGCTCGACCCGGCCAATTTCGATGCCGCCGGCCGCCAGCGCCGCAGCCTGGCCGAGATCCGGGCGAGCCTTCCGGCTGGCGGATGAGACCGGTCGAGAGCCGCCGTTGGGCGCCGCTCGCCGTCCCGCTGCTCTCGCTGCTGTGGGGCCTCAACTGGCCGGCGGTGCGGCTGTGCCTGGTCGAGATCCCGCCTTGGACGCTGCGCACCGCCGGGATGGCCGGGGCGGGTGTGTGCCTGCTCGCCGCCGCGGCGGTGAGCGGCCGGCCGCTCGCCGTGCCGCGCGCGCAGCTCGGCCGGCTCCTGGCCACGGGCCTGTTGCAGCTGGCCGCCTTCAACGTGCTCCTGGCGTTCGCCCAGCTGCAGGCGGCGACCGGGCGGGCGGCCGTCGTCACCTTCACCATGCCGGTCTGGACGGTCCTGCTCGCCTGGCCGGTCCTGGGCGAGCGGCCGGATCGGCGCCGTCTTCTGGGCTGCGCGCTGGGGCTGGCCGGACTCGGCCTGTTGGCCGGGCCGCTGTGGGCGGCGGGCCGGTTCGAGCAGGGCCTCGTCTGGGCCCTGTTGGCCGGCATCGCCTGGGCGGCCGGGACGGTCGCCTCCAAGCGCTGGCCGATCGACGCCCCGGCGCTCACCTTGGCCGCTTGGCAGCTCCTGATCGGCGCGCTCGGCGCCGGCGCGGGCATGCTGCTGTTCGAGGGTCCGCCCGTGGCGCTGCCGCAGCTGCCCACCACCGCCTGGGCCTTCGCCTACCATCTGCTGGCGGCCCAGGCGCTGGCCTATCTGCTCTGGTTCGCGGTCCTACCGCAGCTGTCCGCCGGCACGGCCACGCTCGGCATCCTGCCGGTGCCGGCGGTGGGGGTGTGGGGTGCCGCCTGGCTCTTGGGCGAGCGGGTGAGCCTGTTCGATCTGTCGGGTCTGGTGTGCGTGCTGGCCGCCGCGGCCACGATCCTGCGCCCGCGCTCCTGAGGCCCCCGGGCGTCGCCGCCAGCGGCTGGATGGCCGGGTCGATGGCCGGCCCCGACGGACGAGGCGGCTGGATGGCCCGGTCGAGCCGGGCCATGACGGGAAGAGGGGAGGCCGCGCGGTGGACGTGGCGACGGTGTGGCAGCCGGCTCGATCGGGGGCGCGACCCTTCGGGCTCCCTCTCGTCATCCTCGGCCGCGACCCGAGGATCCAGCTGGATGGCCGGGTCGATGGCCGGCCACGACGGAAGAGGTGGCTGGATGGCCCGGTCGAGCCGGGCCATGACAGACGAGGCGGACGGATGGCCGGCTCGGGGCGCGGTCGCGACGAGGGGAGAGGGTCTCGGACACCGGCCACGCCCAGGCGTGGTGCGGCCCCCACCCTGTCATCCTCGGGCTCGACCCGAGGATCCAGCT
>FWPV01005058.1_pt1 | contig 25159 bp, 19 predicted proteins | sample 2228371 | NCBI WGS metagenome assembly FWPV01 (sample SAMEA103939776, study PRJEB20133) | metagenome | reverse complement strand
AAAATTTTATGATACAGATGAAATATTTAAAGAATATGAAATTGAACCTTGGAAAATTCCAGATCTTTTATCTTTAACGGGCTTTAAAGAAAAGGACTTACCTGGGGTTATGGGTATAAAAAGGGAAAGGGTTTTAAAATGGCTTAATTTTTTTTCTTCCACAGAAGAACTAATTATGAGATTGGATCTTTTAGAAAAAATAGAAGATGAAAATACCTTTCACTTTCAAAATTTAATTAAAAAACAAGCAGAAAAAATTGAAAAAAATTTAAAAAAATTAAGATTAATTCCAAATTTTATAATTTCTGTAAAGAGGGAAAATTTTAAAGTAAAAAGAAGGGCAAAATTAATTTAAAAAGAGAAGTTTTTATCTAAGAAATTCTTTAGTTTTTCCAATTGGGAAAATAACCTTTCCTTTTTTTCTATGGAGACCTCCTTTTCAATTTCTTTCATAATTTGAAAGATTAAATCTTTATTTTGGAAAAATTCTTTTACTTCTATCTTTGCAGTTAAATATTTGGGTACTTGAGAAATGTGAGGAGATAAAATTGGAGTTTCCCTTCCCAAGACAATTACCCTTCCTTTTCCCTTTTCTTTTGCCCTATATAATGCCATATCTGCTTGGAGGATTAAGTCCTGCATATCCTTTCCACTGTGGAAGGGATAAGAGACACCCCCAAAACTAAAAGTTACTGGTTCAGGAAGATCAAAATCCACCTTAGATAATCCCTCTTGAATTTTCTTTGCAACATTGTACAAATTGGAACTTTCAAGTCCAGGTAAAAGAATCATAAACTCATCTCCACCAAACCTTCCAATTACATCATAAATTCTCAAATATTTTTTAACTGATTCCACAAATTTTTTTAAAATAAAATCCCCCTTTAAATGTCCATAAGTATCATTTATTCTTTTGAAATCATCTACATCACATATAAAAAGACCAAAAGGAGTTTTTAAACGGACAGACCTTTGGAATTCCTCTTCTAATCTTGTAAGAAAAAAACTTTTTGTATATGCCTTTGTAAGTTCATCTATATTTGCCTTTTCAAAGAGCATATCATTTTCAAGACAAAGGGAGGCAAGGTTTGCAAAACTTTGAAGTTCTGTAACAATTTTTTTAGTAAAGGGTTTCATTGCTTGAAACCTATCTACATACAAAAGCCCATAAAAACTGTTTAAAGAAGGAAACATAAGGGGAATAGTGCAAAAGGGAAAATTAGGAATTTTTTCAACATGCTTTTTTTTGGTTTTTAGGTTATGACAATAGGGTTTTTGAATTTCCTTTAAGTATAAATTTAAGTCCTTTAAATCAATTTCAGCATCTTCGGGGTATTTTACTACATATTTCCATTCTTTATTTTCAAAATCATACCTTAAAATGAGGCATCTATCAGCTTTTGAAACATAAACAGTTGCAGTAATTATTTTACTTAACAAGAGGTTTACTTCTTGCAAGGGGATTAAACTTTTTAGGATTTCAAGAATTAGTTTTTCTGGCATATCTATATTATAGCATATTTATTTTATATTTAAAAGCTTGAAGTTTTTTTGCCAATAGATGAACGCATTTTATTTAGGGATTTAAGAACCAAAATGCTAAAAGGCAGTAGACAGCATTTAGTAGTTGGCATTAGGGTTTTAAAAACCCAAATGCTTAGTGTTTTATGCTAAATGCTGGGATTTATTGCAATTTGTGAATTCTTTAAAAGGACAAGGAACATAGAAAAGGGATATTATCTGCAAAAAATCAGAAACATATTGGATTCTTTTAGAGCAAAAAAGATAAAATTTTATAATCAAAAATAGGAGTTATTGTATGTAGCAGATTTATATAAAGAGTTATTTTAGCAGAAAGGGAAAAGGGTGACATTTGGGGTGGAAGATCAACTGTTTAATTATGGAAGTAGAAACTAAAAGGAAGGAAAGGCGATTTGATCCAAATGGATTCGATAGCAATATTTGAAGATGGCATAAAAAGATATAAATTATTTTCAATTGATTTTAAGAGCAAAAAGACATTTTTTTAATGGCACTAATACATTGTCAAGTTCAAATGCAAAGGATTTTATTAGCCACAGAGATTGAAAATTTTTTGCAAAGATACAAGTAATTAATAAAAGAATTTTAGGGGTCGTGCTTGCCACGACTCGTAAATTATTTAACGGGTTGGTAATTTAACTCATACAAATTTTAAAAAATATTACATTTTAATCTTTATTGCTGGAGACAATTCGATAAGTTGAAATATATTAATAAAAGTGTTATAATATTTTGTTTTAGGAGGGAATATGTATGCTGTAATTGAAACTGGTGGGAAACAATATCAAGTTTCCCCAGAAGATAAAATTTTTATTGAATTGACAGGGCATAAAGGTGAAAAGATTACCTTTTCAAAGGTTCTCCTTATCAAAAAGGATGGGGAACTAAAGGTAGGTAATCCCTACATTGAAAAGGCGTCTGTTGTTGGAAAAATCTTAGGTGAAGTTAAATCAAAAAAGGTTATTGTTTTTAAAAAGAAAAGGAGAAAACAATATAAAAGAACCAAGGGACATAGGCAAAGGTATTTGGAAGTATTAATTAAGGAAATTAAGGAGGGTTAATATGGCACATAAAAAAGGTCAAGGTTCTTCAAGAAATGGAAGGGATAGCAATTCAAAAAGATTAGGTGTAAAAAGATTTGGTGGACAATGGGTTATGCAAGGTTCAATTCTTATAAGACAAAGGGGCACAAAGTTTAAGCCAGGTGAAAATGTGGGAATGGGAAAAGACCATACCTTATTTGCAAAGGTTTCTGGAATTGTTCATTTTGAAGATAAGGGAAACTTAGGTAGATTTATTTCCATAGAACCCAAAAGGCAGGGATAAAATTTTTGAAAATTAAGGAGTGTTTATGAAGAAAATTTTTGTTTTTCTTCTTATGTTTTTTCTATTTTCTTGCACAAAAGTAAAGGAAACAAAGATGGAGAAAAAATTAGAAAGATACAAGCCCGTAGTTTTAAATTGGAATATTAATTACTTAGATAGATGGGAAGTAGAAGTATTAAAAGAGATGATAAAAGTGGAGCCCCTAATTGATGAATTGTTTTTAATCCAAGTCCATCCAGAAAATTTAAAATGGATTGAAATGATAAAGGATGAAGATTTGAAGGAGTATTTTAAGATAAATTTTGGTCCTTGGGATCGCCTTGAAAGCAATAAACCCTTTTGGGGAAACATAAAAAAGCCAAAGGGAGCTGGTTTTTATCCTTTTGATTTAAAGAAAGAAGAGTTTGAAAATTATATTAAAGATCTTTCAGAAGAAGAAAAAGAAAAGTTTAAAAGTTATTTTACAGTTATTGTAAGGAAAAATGGAAATTTGGAAGCACTTCCCTATTCTACTTATTATAAAAATTATTTAGAAAAACTTTCTGAAATTTTAAAAAATGCAAGCAAATTATCTGAAAGTGCTTCTTTGAAAAAATTTTTAATGAGTAGGGCTGAAAGTTTTTTGTCCAATGATTATTTTCAATCAGATATGGATTGGATGGATGTTTCTGATACAAACTTAGAAATTACTATTGGTCCCTATGAGACCTATGAAGATGAACTTTTTGGATATAAGGCATCTTTTGAAGCTTTTATTGGAGTTGTAAACCCTGAAGAATCAGAAAAGTTAAAATTTGTAGGGGAACATATAGTGGAGTTAGATGAAAGTTTGCCCTATCCAAAGGGATTCAAAGGAGAAAAAAAAGGTGCTTTGTCTCCTATTAGAGTTGTAGATTTGGTTTTATCAGCAGGGGATACAAAGGCAGGAGTTCAAACAATTGCTTATAATTTGCCCAATGATGAAAGGGTAGTTGCTCAAAAAGGTTCAAAGAAAGTTATGCTTAAAAATGTAATTGAAGCAAAGTTTGATGCCATCTTAAAACCCCTTTCCTTAATTTTATTAGAGGAAGAAATGCAAAGTTTTGTAACAAAGGATGCCTTTTTTAATGAGATCTTATTCCATGAAGTTTCCCATGGTTTAGGACCTGGAATTATATATTTAGAAGATGGAACCAAAACAACTGTCAGGGATGAACTAAAGGATTTATATTCCTTTTTAGAAGAAGCAAAGGCAGATGTTTCTTCACTATATTTGATTGATTATTTAGTAAAAAATAAAAAATTACCAAAGGCATTAGAAAATGAAGTTCCTGCTACATATTTGGCTTCTATGTTTAGATCTTTAAGATTTGGAGTAAATGAAGCCCATGGAAAAGGAGTTCTTTTGCAATTTAATTGGCTTTACGAAAAAGGTGGAATTTTGAGATCTCCTGAAGGAAAATATATTTTAAGTTTAGAAAAATTTAAAGAGGGCTTAAAAGGACTTTTGGAAAAGATTATTTCTCTCCAAGCCAAAGGTGATTATGAGGGGACAAAAATACTTTCAGAAAAATATACAAAAATGCCCGATTTTTTAAAAGAGGACTTGAAAAAATTAAAGGACTTACCTGTAGATATAAAACCAATCTTTTCTTTAAATTTTTAATTAACTCAACTTTCGCATTTTTTTGAAAAAGTGTTGTATTTACTGCATTCTTTCCCCTTTTTCTGCACTACATTTCCCCTACCATTATATGCTTTGCCCTTAAAGGTCGGGCATTTATTTTTAACTTTTCATATATCTCCTTTTTGTCATGCGGAATTTAAATCGCAAAGCATTATTCAGCACTACATAGAAGAAATAGGGATAAAAAAATTAAAAAAATAGAGAGAAATAAGGGAAAATTTAATAAAAAATATAAAAAAAACACAATTTTTGCTTAGATTTTACATTTTAAAATGCTTCCAAAATACCCTTTTGCGAAAGTTAGTATAGAGTATATTTTTTTAAGCCAATTATTTTTTGCAAAATAATATAAAGGGTCGTGGCAAGCACGACCCCTACAACATAAAAATGTTTGGGTTGTTTATTTTGCTTTATAGCCCGCTTGAAAGACCTCTTTTCTATGGTCTTTTGCTTGAATTTCTATAACTTTGCAAAGTTCTAATAAACGAGAAGTGATGCCATCGCCTAATCTTTCATATAAAGTTTCCTTTTGAGTATCTTCAATTTGATAAGCAGTTGTAGCAAGTAAGGGTTTATTTTTTAAATACCTTTGATTTATAATTTCATAAAGAATATCTTGAAACCAAGTAGTGGCTTTAATGGAACCTAAATCGTCAATTATAAGTAAAGGACTGTTTGCTAAAAAATCAATTAAATCCCCAGTGGCTTCTTCAAAAGAAAAGGTTTCCTTTAATTTAAAATTTAAATTTGAAAAGTCAATAAAAATTCCCCTTATATTTTTTTCTTTTAATATTTTATTGTAAATTGCACAAACGAGGTGGGTTTTCCCTACTCCATTGGGTCCTACAAATAGAAGTCCATACTCAACTATGGGAAATTTTTTTGCAAATTCTTCTGAAATTCTTTTGGCTTGAAAAAGTTGGGTTTGTTTATATGTTTGAAAATTTTCAAAGGAGGACTTTTGAAATTTTGGAGGCAGGTCAAAGGGATATTCCTTTTGGGTCCTTTGACAACTACAAGGTATTGCTTTCCCCTTTTCTTTATCAATTATCCATTTTAATCCATTACATTTTTTACAGTTTTCCATAACTAATTTAAAAAACTATCCAATCTTTTATATTGAGAAATTTTTCTTAATTTTAAAAGTGCTTTTTTTTCAATTTGTCTTATCCTTTCCCTTGATAAATTTATCTTTTTAGAAATTTCAGTATAACTTAATGGTTTTTTCTCTTCTCCTAAACCATATCTCATTTCTATTACTTTTTTTTCTAAGTCAGAAAGTTTATTTACTATAGAAATTATTTCTTTTCTTAAATTTTGTCTTATTAAATCAGTTTCTGGGTCTATTGTAATTTTCCCTTCTATAATATCTTCAATTGTCAATTCTTCATCTCCTGAAACCTTTGAAGATAAAGAATAAAAACTTTTTGCAGTTTCAAAAAGATTTTTTAAATCATTTACATTAATTTTCCCCTTCTTTTTGTTTTTGTTTTCCTGTTCAATCTTTTCTTTTATTTCTTCAAAGGAAGGCATTCTTCCCAGTTCTTCTTTTAATTTATCAATTACTTTTTCCACTTGAAGTATGAGGGCTAAATTATTAGCAGATAAGGAAAAGGGGTATTTTTGAGTTAAAACCTGCCATAGAGAATTCCTAATCCACCATTTTGCATAAGTTGCAAAACGGACATCCTTTTCTGGATTAAACTTTTGAGCTGCTTTAATTAGGGCTAAATTTCCTTCGTTTATTAAGTCAATAATAGATATTCCTGGAGTTTTAAATTTTACAGCAAAATGGACTACTAATCTTAAATTGCTTTCAATGAGTTTTTTTAATGCTTTACTGTCCCCTTCTTTAATTTTTCTTGCCAGTTCCTTTTCTTCTTCAGCAGAAAGTAAGGGAATTTTATCTATTTCTTCCAAATAAATCTTTAACAAATTTTCTTCTCTGTTTTCAAACTTCATTTATTTTTTAACAATGGAAGAAGGGGGAACTGGTATTATTGTCTTTTGATCAGAGGTTACCTTCTTTTTTAAGATATCTTCTTTTACCTTATCCAAAATTAAAAAAAAGTCACTTTGCATCTTAATCATCTTTTCTCTCATATTTAATATTACTTCAACTCCAGCTAAATTTACTCCCAATTCCCTTGTCAAAGTTAAAATTGTTTTTAGCTTTTTTAAATGTTCTTCACTATACATTCTTGTATTTCCCTCTGATCTTATGGGAACCAAAAGCCCTTCCCTTTCATATAACCTCAAAGTTTGAGGGTGTACTTGAAACATCTCTGCAACATCGGATATTAAATAATATTTCTTTTGCTTTTTCATATCACTTTTTATAAACCTTAATTGTTAATATCCCATTTTTTAAAGAAGCATCTATCTTGTCTTCTTTAAAAGGTTCTTTAATTCTTATAATTCTTCTAAAGGGACCATAATTGCATTCACTTCTTAAGAAATATTCATCTCCTTTTTCTTCAAAGGGCAATTTCCTTTCCCCTGAAACTATCAAACTTGAACCATCTAAGTGTAATTCCACATCTTTCAGGGAAACTCCTGGAAGTTCTATGAAAAAAGTAAATTTTTCTTCATCTTCACAACCATCAATTATGGGTTTCCAAAAATAACTATGCTCCCAACTTTTTTCTTCTGTTATTAATGATTTTTCAATTTCTTCAAAAATCCTATTTAATTCCTCTTGCAATGAAATTAAACCTTCTATTGTGTTAAATTTGTAATCATACATACTTATATTATACTCCAATTATTTTAAAATTATTTTTCATTTAATTTTTCTTTAAAAAAATTTTGAGTTTTTTCTATGGCTTTTTGAAGTTTTTCTTCATCAGGTGCCTCCAACATTACTCTTAAAAGGGGTTCAGTTCCAGAATATCTTATAAAAATTCTTCCTTCTTTTAATATTTTTTTTGTTTCATTTAAATATCTTTGATAATCCTTAATTTTTTCTAAGGGAATTTTTTCCATAACCCTAAAATTTAAAGTTTTTTGGGGAAAATTTTTAAAGGTGTCTATTTTAAAGTCATTTTTTATTAAAATTTCTAAGATGTGTAAGGCAACAAGTAAACCATCACCTGTATTTGAAAGATGTTTTAAAACTATGTGCCCCGATTGTTCTCCCCCTAAGATTAAATTTTTTCTTTTCATTTCTTCAAAGACATACCTGTCTCCTACTTTTGTCCTTATGAGTTTAATATTTTCTTTTTTTAGGGCGATCTCTAAACCTTTATTACTCATTTCTGTTGCCACAACTGCTCCTCCCAAGAGTTTCTTTTCTTTTAAGTCCTTTGCTAAGAGGTATAGCAAGTGGTCTCCATCCAAAATTTTTTCTGGAGGCAAGATAAATAAAACCCTATCCCCATCCCCATCAAAACATATTCCTATGTCAGCACTATTTTTCTTTAAGGTCTCTTTAGCTTTTTGAGGAAACTGGGAACCCACATTATCATTTATATTTTTTCCATTTGGTTTTGAACCAATTGAAAAAACCTTAGCTCCATAATTTTTAAAGATTTTTTGGGCAAAATTTGAAAGGGCTCCATTGGCAGTATCTACCACAATTTTTAAACCCTTTAAAAAGTCCTTTTTAAATAAAGAATTTAACCAATTTTCATACTCTTTTAAAAAATCTTTCCTTGGCTTAGGAAGGGAAAAAATTATGGGTTCTTCATTTTCTTCTTCTAACATTTTTTCCAAAATTTCTTCCTTTTCATCAGAAAGTTTTGTTCCATCCCTTGAAAAAAACTTTAAACCATTATCTTCATAGGGATTGTGAGAGGCAGAAACCATAACAGACATCTCCACTTCAGGAAAATTTTTAGTAAGCCATGAAAGGGATGGAGTTGAAAGAACTCCTAAGAAATGGGGTTCAAAATTTAAACTTTTAAGCCCTGAAAAAATGTGTAAGGAAATAAAGTTTGAACTTTCCCTTGGATCCATACCAATCAAAAATTTTGCACCCCCTTTTAAATTTTTGGAAACAACCCTTCCAAGATTAAATAAGGTTTTTCCATCCAAGGGTTTTTGATATGCTTTTCCTCTAATTCCATCTGTTCCAAATAATTTTTTCATTTTTTTTGCTCCTCAATTTGTATCTCCACAGTTGAAGGTGATAAAAGTTCAATTTCCTTTGATGGAGAAGTTAGGGGTAAAAGAATATTTGCTGGAAGTTTTTCTGGAATATTGAAATCTGGAACTTTAAAATCCTTAATCTTTCCTATAGCACTTTTACCACCTGATATTTTAGCCATTTTTGGTTCTATTTTTACTTTTATTTTTTTTGGAATATTGATTGAAAGAACAAGGGGCACTTCTTTTATCACCTTTTCTTCCAATTCAATATCCACTTCCATTGGTTCAATTTTGTAAATATTGTAGTCCTTAGAAAATTTTAAAATATAATTTGAAATACTTAATTTATAATGACCCTCTTTTGTTTTATCAATGGGGATGTTTATTGAAATTTCTCCCTCCTTTGGATTTTCCCCTTTTCCATATATTTTTATCCTTTCAACAGAAATACTTTTTAAAACAAGTTTATTTGGGATAGAAATGGAAATGGGAATTTCTTTTTCCCACCTTTCTACCTTTAAGAGTTTTGTATAACTTACACCATACCATATAATAAAAGAAATTATCAAAGATATTAAAAATAATTTAATATTTTCTTTAATCTTCATCTTTTCCTCTTTGCTACCAGATATTCAAAAAGGAGTCCTTCAAGGGATTTTGAATCCAGATACCTTTGCAAATGCCCATTAACAGCAAAGGAAATAATACCTGTCTCTTCAGAAACAATAATACAAACAGCATCCGTCTCTTCTGTGATTCCTATTCCTGCTCTATGTCTTGTGCCATACTCCTTTGTAAGAAGGGGATTTATGGATAAGGGTAAAAAACAACCTGCAGAGACAATTGTTTCTCCTTGTATTATTATTGCGCCATCATGGATTGGAGATGTGGGCAAAAATATGGTTTCAACTAATTCTGCGGTAACAGAGGCATTTATGGGAATTCCAATTTCCATATAATCCCTTAAGCCATCATTTCTTTCAAAGACAATTAATGCACCGTGTCTTTTGGAACTTAAGGCAGTTACTGAAAGGACTATTTCTTTAATCAAATGCTCTTCTGGTTTTTGAAATACAACTTTGAAGGGATTTTTTACAAATTTTGTAATCATTCTTCTAATTTCATTTTGGAAAATCAAAATTAATATTAAGGGAAGATAAAAGAAAACTCTTTCCAAGATTGTCTCAAGGGTTTTTAATTTTAAATAGCTTGCTCCGTAGTATATGGCTATAAAGAAAAATAAACCAATTATAACATTTAATATCCTTGTTCCTTTTACTAAAACTAAAAAATTATAAAGTAAAACCCCCACAAGAATTATATCTAAGAGGTCAATAAGGGAAAAGTTTAAAAAGGGCTCATACCACTGTGGCATTTTTTATTTCCCCTAAGATTTTAAAAAATTCCCTATGGGGTTTTGGATTGTGGACTCTTATAAAAGAGGCACCCCTAATATATGCCATATAATTGGAGGAAAGGGTACCAAAAATTCTTTCTTCAGGTTCCAAATTTAAAATTTTTCCTATGAAGGACTTTTTAGAAGTTCCAATTAAAATTCCACACCCTAGGGATCTTAAAAAACTTAAATTATTTATAATCCATAAATTTTGGTTAAGATCTTTTCCAAAACCAATTCCTGGATCAACTAAAATTTTTTCCCTTCCAATACCTACGCTTTCTGCTTTTTTAATCCCTTCATAAAGGTAAGATAAAATATCATAGGGCAAATGTTCATAACTTGTATCCTTTTGCATATCCTTTGGCTTTCCCTTTATATGCATTAAAATTAAGGAGGGTTTCCATTTATCTATGACATTTACCATATTTTCATCAAAATGTAGGGCTGAAATGTCATTTAATATTTTTGCACCTTCCTTAAATGCCTCTTCTGCCACTTTACTTTTTGTCGTATCTATTGAAATGGGAACTTTAATTTCCTTTGAAAGGACTGAAATCACAGGTATAACCCTTTCCATTTCTTCTTCTGCTGAGATTGGTAGTGAACCGGGTCTTGTGGACTCACCTCCAATATCAATTATATCTGCCCCTTCTTCTACAAGTTTTAAGCCCTTCTCTATTGCTTTTTCCTTTGAAAAATAAAGACCTCCATCAGAAAAGGAGTCAGGAGTTACATTTAAAATTCCAACTATATTTAATTTATTTAAATCATAAGATTTATCTTTTACATAAAATTTTTTAGGTTTTCTATTAAAATATTTAAAAACCTCTTGAACTTTTTCTTTAAAATTATTTGGATAGTAATCAATTAATTTTTTTAATTCTTTAAAACTTCCCTTTATATAAAAATGGTTAAATATCTTAATTTTATTAAAATTGAATTTTTCTTCCCAAGAAACATTTCCTGGATAAAAAAGGTATTTTTTTTCACTTTTTAATAAAAAAGGTAAAAAATACATCAATTTACCTCAAGGGGTTTTAGTGTTTTTTGAATTTTTTCACCCGTTTCCTCTTCAATTATTTTATATATTTCTTCTCCTTCCAAAACCTCTTTTTCTAAAAGCACCTTTGCAATTTTTTCTAAGACAGCAGAATTTTCTTGTAAAATATTTTTAGCTTTGATATAAGAAGAGTTTATAATTTTTGAGACCTCTTCATCTATTTTTATGGCTGTTGCTTCGCTATAATTTTGATGTTTTACTAAATCCTTTCCTAAGAATATTTCTTCACTTCCAGAACCAAAGGTTATAGGACCTAAATCACTCATACCCCAATCACAAACCATTTTCCTTGCCAGTTCTGTGGCATTGGCTAAATCATTTCCAGCTCCTGTTGAAATTTTATTTAAAAATAATTCTTCTGCTGTTCTTCCTCCCATCATTACACAAATTTGGGCTAAAAGGAAGTCCTTGCTAAATGTATACCTATCATCCTTTGGTAATTGCTGTGTCACTCCTAAAGCCATTCCCCTTGGAATTATACTAACTTTATGGATTGGATCTGCCTCTTTTATTATGGCAGAAATAAGGGCATGCCCTGCTTCATGGTAAGCAGTTGTTCTTTTTTCTTCCTCAGAGATTATCATTGATCTTCTTTCAATTCCCATTAAAACCTTATCCTTAGCATATTCAAAGTCCTGCATATCAACCTTATCTTTTTTTCTCCTTGCAGCAATTAGGGCTGCTTCATTTACAAGGTTTGCTAAGTCTGCACCAGAAAAGCCAGGGGTAGAACGGGCAATCACCTCCAAATTTACATCCTCATTTAAAGGAATTTTTACAGTGTGGACTTTTAGTATTTCATACCTTCCTTTTAAATCAGGCCTATTTATTACAATTCTTCTATCAAATCTACCAGGCCTTAAAAGAGCAGGGTCTAAGATATCTGGTCTATTTGTAGCTGCCATAATAATTAAACCTTCATTTGAATCAAAACCATCCATTTCAACTAATAGTTGATTTAAGGTTTGCTCCCTTTCATCGTGACCTCCCCCTAAACCAGCTCCCCTATGTCTTCCCACTGCATCTATTTCATCTATAAAAATTATGGAAGGGGCATTTTTTTCACCTAAATCAAATAAATCTCTTACCCTTGAAGCACCTACACCTACAAACATTTCTACAAACTCTGAACCAGAGATGGAAATAAAGGGAACCCCTGCTTCTCCTGCAATTGCCTTTGCAAGGAGTGTCTTTCCGGTCCCTGGAGGACCTACAAGCAAAACACCCTTAGGGATTTTCCCACCAAGTTTTTGAAACTTTTTAGGATCCTTTAAAAAATCAATTATTTCCATCAATTCTTCCTTTGCCTCATCTACCCCTGCCACATCTTTAAAAGTTGTTTTAACTTGGCTTGGAGAGACAACCTTTGCCCTACTTTTTCCAAAGGATAGTGCCTTATTTCCCCCCGATTGGAGTTGTCTCATAAAACCAATCCATAAAACAATTAATAAAATAAAGGGGCCCCAAGAAATCAAAAGGGTAAACCAGGTAGATTCTTTCACTTCCTTTACTTTTATTGAAACTCCATTTTCTGACAAAATATCAATTAATTTTTCATATGGGGGAGTGTATGTTTTAAAATCAGGATATTTTGGGTTTTGATTTTTCCTTTCCTTATAATTTCCTATGATTTCCCCACCCTTAATTTCAACAAAGGAAATCTTTTTATCTTTAACTTTTTCTAAGAATTCAGAAAAGGAAATTTCTTCTGTGCCTTGCGTGGCACCTTTAAAGACCTGCCAAGTTAAGATTAATATTCCAAAGATTAAAATCCAAATCAATAGCCCTTTCCAATTTTCCATTTTAAACCTCTACCTTAGTAATATATGGGAGATTCCCATATTTTCTTTCATATTCCATTCCATAACCTGCAAAAATTCCTTCATTTTCAACAAATAATGAATGGAGGGGTTCTATATCTACTTTTCTTTCTTGGGGCTTATCTATTACAGATAGTATATGTACTTCCTTTGCACCCTTTTCTTTAAAATGGGTAACTAAATAATTTTCAATAATCCCAGAGTGGATGACATCTTTAAGTAAAAATATTATCCCATTAAAATCTGTCCAACCACCACCCAAAAAAGAAATTTTGCTTATGGGTTCTGGACTTTTTAATTCTTGAATAAAATCATAATGACAAGGGAAGGAAATTGCCCTTAAAAGGTCTGAGGTAAAAATGGAAGCACCTTTTAAGATTCCTACAAAGAGCAAGTTTTCTCCAAAAAACCTTTTTGATATACTTGCTCCAACTTCTTGAATTTTTGAAGCAATTTCTAATTCATCATGTATTTTTTTTAATTCCATAACACCACCTCATATATATTTTATTTTTAGTTTCCAAATCTTTTTTATAAAATCCAGGTATCCATAAAATTTCCAAATCCATAGCAAAAATTGGTAAATATTTTCTTAAAGGATGTGGTATCTTTAACCTCTTTAAATCCTTTAAAAATTCCCTTTCTTTTAAAATAGATGTAATCCTTATTTTTTTTAAAATATTCTTTTCTATGCAAAAATCCCCTTCCTCTTCTGAAAAATAAATAGTACTTTTCCAAGAAGGCAAAAAAATTTGCTCCTGATTTTTTAAATATAAAACATCCCTTAGCTCCTGAAAGGGGCATATAAAAATATTATCATAAGTTGTTATAAAAGTTAAATGGGGATTTAAAAATTTTGCTTCCCTATTTGGTTTTTCTATAAAATCCCTTAACTCTATAATATGTTTTATTTCCCATCTAAAATTGAAATTTCTTAAAATACTAATCAAAACTCTATTTTGAAGAGCAGGATGTAAATTTATAAAGTAATTTCTATCCAATTTTGGGAAGGGAACATCTCCTAAATAAATTTTATTTAATTTTTCAAAAGCAATCTTTCTAATATAATCTTCATCTTCTTTTAATATTTCAGACATTTTAATAAGGTTTTCTCCAAAAGAGGGGTTAATTTCTTTTTCTAAGAAAGGTATAACTAAATTTCTCAATTTATTTCTTAAGAAGGAATTTTTATAATTTGTAGAGTCAATAAAATAATTTATATTTTTCCTTTTTAAAAACTCAATTATTTCTTCTTTTGAAAAGGATAAAAGGGGATGGATAAAAATTTCTTCATTTACTGGTTTTATGCCAGAAAGCCCCCTCAAAGCAGTTCCTTTTAAAAACCTCATTAAAATTGTTTCTTTTTGATCATCTTTTGTATGTCCTAAAGCAATTTTCGAAAAGCCCTTTAAATTTGCAATTTCTTTAAGCTTTTCCAACCTCAATATTCTCAGAGTTTCTTCCTTTGAACCCTTTGAATTTAAAAATATTTCTCCATAAAAAAAGGGAATGTTTCTTTCCTTAGCAAAATTTTTAACATATTCCATTTCTTCTTTTACATTCCTTAAATTATGGTTTATATAAGCAATTCCTAATTTTAAATCATAGGAGTTTTCAATTTCCTTAAAAAGAGTCCCCATAAAGATACTATCAGGACCTCCAGAGATAGCCAAAAGGATAGAATCTTTTAAATTAATTAAATTTTGCCTCTTGCAAAATTTCAAAAACTTATCAAGCACATCAAAATTGGCGGTGAAGGGACTCGAACCCCTAACCTAGCGGATATGAGCCGCGTGCTCTGCCACTTGAGCTACACCGCCTTTATTTAATTATAACATTTATTTAAGGTAACAGGCAAATTTTTTTAAAATTAAATTAAAAGGTAAAAAGAATGGTATAATAAGGGTGAAAAAGGAGGGATTATGAAAAAATTTTTTTTGATTTTTTTAATCTTTTATTTTTCTTGTGCTCCTCAAAAAGAAAAATTTAAGACCTCTCAAGGGATTCCTAAGGAATTTTCAAAGGTAATTGAAAGAATTCCCCCATCTTTGCTCTCTTCTTCAGAAATTTTATACATTGATTTTGCTCTTGAAATTCCAGAAGCAAGTATGATGCAAGAAATAAATGTAAACGATGTCTTTTCCTTTAAACCAGATATAAATGGAAGTGCTTGGTGGTTTAGAAAGGATCTTTTAGCTTTTAAGCCCTTTGCTCCCCTAAGGGCTGGTATGGTTTACAATGTAAAACTTAAATTAAGTGCCCTTTCAACAAATTTTAAGGATCTTCCTCCTTTATATTTTAGTTTTAAAGTTTTTGAAAATGAAATATTGCAAATTAGTAATAATTTTGAAAGGGATCTTTCATCCATAGATGAAAAATCTCAAATTTTAATTTCAAAATTGTCCTTTTCAAAAGAGGACTTAAATGAAGAAGAAATAAAAAAGGGGATTAAGGTTTATTTAAATGACAGGGAATTAGATTTTTCCTTTAAAAAATTAGGAAATAAATTTTACGAGCTTAAGACCCCCTTTTTAACTCCTGAAAAGGGTGGTGTAATAACTTTAAAATTTTTAGCAAAAGGATTGTATTTAATTAAAGATCAAACATTTACTTTTCCCATAGCCCCTTTAAAGAAATTTTCCGTGGAAAAAGTTGAAACAATTTGGGAAGGTCAAGAACCAAAAATTCTTATAAGTTTTAGCCATCCCATAAGAGAAGATCAAGATCTTAAAACTTTTATAAGGTTATCTCCTGATGTGGAATTGCAGTTTACATTCTTGGGAAACCAACTTAAAATTTCTGGAAACTTTGATCCTACTATAAATTATAAATTAACTATATACTCTGGAATAGAGTCCTTTTCTGCAGAAAAAATAAAAGATACCATAGAACGGTTCATAAAATTTGCTGATTTTCCTCCCCAATTGGAAGTTGGAGAAAGTAAAGTATTTTTATCCAGTGAAAGGGGAAGGAATTTAAGGTTTAAGACAATGAATATTAACAAAATAAATTTAGAAGTGTCTTATATCCCTCCACAAAATATAATTTATTTCTTACAAGATTATAGAGATAATTATTATGACAGTTATACAATAAGAAGAATTTCAAAAAGGATATTTAATGAAAAGATTCAAATAACAGCTGAAAAAAATAAATGGATTGAACAAGACTTAAATTTAAACTTTCCAAAAAATCTTTCAGATAAGGGGATTTTTCTTGTTTATTTTAATTTTACAAGAGAAGATACCCTTTGGGAATGTAGAAAGAAAAAGGGGGAGATGGAAGAAGAGGATGATTATGGATATTATTATGATTACGGAAATTATTACAGTGATCCCTGTAGTCCAGGTTATTATTATAGAAATGGCAAAAAAAGTGTTTTAGCAGTTATTTCTGATATTTCATTACTTGCCTTGAAGGGAGGAAATAAATGGAATATTTGGGCATATAATGTTTTAAAGGGAGAACCAGAAGAAGGCGTAGAAGTAGAGGCATATGAATATCAAAATATTTTAATAGGGAAAAAAATTACAAACAAAAATGGTTTTGTGGAATTTGAAGAGGAAAATATTTCATTTTTATTGGGAAAAAAAGGGGATAACTTGACTTTTCTTTCCACTTCTTCTAATTCTCCTCCCTTGGAACCCTTTGACTTAAAGGGTTATAATGTATTTTTTACAAAGGGATTAAGATTATACACTTATACGGAAAGGGGAGTTTATAGACCCTCTGATGAAATCCATTTAACGGCAATTTTAAGGGAAGGGGAAAAGAAACCTGTGGATTTACCAATTAAGTGTATCTTTGAAAATCCCTTAAGACAAAAGGTATGGGAAGGGATTGAAAAGGAAAATATAAATGGGGTATATTATTTTAAATTAAAAACAGATATAGATTCTCCAACGGGTTTATGGACTGCTTCCTTTTACATAGGAAATGAACCCATTGGTTATCAAACAATTAAGGTTGAAATGGTAGTTCCTCCAAAGATAAAACCAGAGATAAAAATTGATAAGGAAAAGGTATCTTTAAAAGATTTTCCTTTAAATATTGAGCTTTCCTCTAATTACCTTTTTGGAGCTCCAGCATCGGGTCTTACTTTTTCTTTGAAAGCAAAATTTGAAGTAGGGGAGTTAACTTTTAAAGAATGGAATAATTTTAAATTTTCAACACCCTTCCAGAAGTTTTCTCAAGAAGAAAAGATTTCTGAAGGTGTTTTAAATGAAGAAGGTAAAGCCCAAGTAAATTGGGAATATAAATTAAAGGAAAAAGATCTTCCTCCATTAATTCTTGGGAATCTATTATTGGAAGTAAATGAAAAGGGTGGAAGGCCTGCTTATGATAAAAAAACATTAAATTTATACCCCTACAATTCTTTTATTGGTGCAAAAATAGATAGAGATGATGATTATCAAAAGGGAGATTTGGCTAAGATATCTGTAATTTTGGTGGATAAGGATGGAAAACCAGTTCCCAACAAAGAAATGATAGCTAAAATTTATTATAACACTTATTATTGGTGGTGGGAATATAGGTATTATAAGGAAATAATTTCTTCTTATAATTCTCAATTAATAAATACAATCCCATTTATAAGCAAAAGAGAGCCAAAAATATTGGAAATTCCCATTGATGAAGATTATGGTTCCTATTTTATTGAAATTAAAGATAAAGAGGAAGGTTCAACCCTTTTCTTTTCTATTCCCATAAGACATTGGGCTGAAAGCAAAGAAGAAGTTGGTGGAAATTATTTAAAATATGATGGTTTAAAGGATAAATACAATGTAGGAGAAGAATTAAATGTAAGGTTTTTTACACCTCAAGAAGGGACATTTTTTTATGCAATTGTGAAAGGAAATAAGATTTTAGATTGGAAAAATGAAAGGTTGAAGGAAAATCAAAAATATATATCCTTTAAATTGACAGAAGATATGGTTCCCAATGTTTATCTTTTTGCTTCTGCTGTTCAAAAAATTAAATCAAAAAATGATAGAACTTTAAGGGCATATTCAATTCTGCCCATAAATGTAAATCCAAAGGATAGCAAGGTTTCCTTAGAAATTTCTTGTCCCGAGGCAGTAAAACCAAATGAAAAGTTTAAGGTAAATTTAAAACTTCAAAATAAAAAAGAAGCAGTTGTAACCCTTGCTATGGTAGATGTGGGACTTTTAAACCTTACAAATGAAGAAACCCCAGATCCCTTTTCTTATTTTTACCAAAAAATTGCTTTCAATATGAGATTCTTAGACACCTTTGATTATTTTTATGGAATAAATGAAATACCTGCTCAATATATTTATAAAGTAGGTGGTGAAGGAGCTGGGGTAGGAAAACTTACATCTCCAATAAAGTCAAATCCCTTTCCTCCTGTGGTCTTTTTTCAAAAACCAATTTATGTGAAAGGGGAAAAGGAAATTGAAATTCCTGTTCCCAATTATTTAGGTGAAGTAAAGGTTTATGCTGTTGCAACTTGGGATGGTGCCTACGGGAATGCAGAAAAATATGTAAAGGTTATAGATGAAATTATTTCCCTTGCAACCTTTCCAAGGGCTTTATCTCCAAGTGATGAGTTTGAAGTTCCTTTGCAATTATTTATCCAAAAAAGTAAAAAGGGAAAAGTCAAGATTGACCTTAAGGTATCAGAACATTTTGAAGTTTTGAAGGAAAAAACAATGGAAATTCCCTATGAAAAGGGAGAAAAAATTCTTTATTTTTATTTAAAAGCAAAGGAAGATAAAATTGGTGAAGGTAATGTAAAATTTTTAATAAAAGGTGATAAAAATTATGAGGTTTCCCAAGTAATTCCTATCCATCCAGTAAATCCCTATCAATGGAAAGATGAGTTTTATTCTTTAAAAGGGGATGAAGAAAAAGAAATTCCCATAAACCTTTTTGGATTTATAGAAAGTTCCAATGCCCAACTTACAATTTCTGCCTATGAAAATATTCCCTTAAAATCTCTTTATGATAGAGTTGTATCCTATCCCTTTGGATGCATTGAACAAACTTCCTCAAAACTCTTTGCAACATTATTTTTAAGAGATTTAGTATTATCCTATGGGGATATATTTCCAGATTTAAATTTAAGTTACTTAGATAATATATTAATAGCTGGCTTTAATAGATTGCAAAATTTTATGTTGCCTGAAGGAAATTTTTCCTTTTGGCCTTCGGAAAGGTACCCTGCTTCTTCCTGGACTAATATTTATGTTGCTCATCTTTTAGTTGAAGCAAGTAAAAGGGGTTTTAGTATCCAAAGTTTTATAGATAGAATATTATCCTATGAAAAAATTAAAGCAAAATTAAAGATAGAAGATACAAGAATCCAAGCATACCGTCTCTTTGTCCTTTCCCTTGCTGGTTTCCCTGATTTTCCATCTATGAACCTTTTAAAAGAAAATTATTTTTCAATTATGTCTCCCATAGATAAATTAATGCTTTCTTCTGCTTATGCTTTGGCAAGGGACTATAACTTTTCAAAGGAAATATTAAGGACCTTAAAATTAGAAGATGAATTTAAAATGAAATGGGATTACTTTTATAGCCCCTTAGGAAAATATGGAACTGTTCTTTACTTTTTATCTATGGTTGATATGGATTTGGCAATAAATTATTATTCAAAGGTTTCAGGGATGAAAGAGAGAATGGGATATTATTCTACACATGATATAGGATGGTTTTTGGCTGGCTTTTCTTCATATATAGGAAATTTAAAAACCATAGAAAATAAAGTAAATGTTTTAATAACTTATAGTAATGGTAAAGAAGAAAAAATTGAAAGGGAAAAGGAAATTTATACAGTTAATTTAAAAAGTGAAATTGGAAAAAAGTTTAAAATAAAAAACTTAGGTAAAAATACAATATTTTTAAACCTTTCCCTCTCTGGAATACCCTTAGAACTTCCCACAAATGAAGAATTTAGAAACATAAAATTAAAAACATACTTCTTAGATGAAAAGGGCTCTTACATTGATGAAAAGAAACTAAAAGCAGGAAGTGTTGTATATGAAAGAATTGAAATAAATATGTTAAATCCAGAAAAATATATTGCCATTTCCCAAATCTTACCTGCTGGTTTAGAGCCCATAAATTTAAGGTTATTAGGGCTTTCCCTTCCCCAATGGGCTTCTGATGTTACAAAGCCCTCATACTTGGATATAAGAGATGATAGTGTAAACATTTTTATTGATAATGCTTATGGAAGTACTTACTCTTTTATTATTCCCTTAAAGGTAGTAACAAAGGGCAAATTTGTATTTCCTCCTTCTTATGCAGAGGCAATGTATAATCCAGAATTTTATGCTCTTCTGCCCCACAATTATTTTATAAATATAGAATGAAAATAGTTTTTGCTTTTTTCTTTATATTTTTTTTAATTATTTTATTTTTTCCTTTGCCTAGGCTTTCTCCACCTTTTGGAACCTTGCTTTATGATAAGGAAGGTAAAATAATTTATGGGTTTTTAGCAGAAGATGGACAATGGAGATTTCCAATTGAGGAAAAAGAAGAAATTCCTTTTAAGATAAAAAAAACAATAATTTTATCAGAAGATAAAAGGTATTATTTCCATCTTGGTTTTGATCCCTTTACCCTTCTAAGGGCAACTTATGTAAATTTAAAAAATAAAAAAATATTACAAGGGGGAAGTACAATTACAATGCAACTTGTAAGAATATTGGATCCAAAGCCAAGAAAGATAAGTTCAAAAATTAAGGAGATAATACAAGCAATTAAATTGGAAATTTTATATTCAAAGGAAAAGATTTTAAAATTATACCTTTCCTCAGCTCCCTTTGGAGGAAATGTCTCTGGAATAAAGGCAGCAAGCTTAAAATACTTTGGAAAGGAAGAAAGGGACTTAACTTGGGCAGAATGTGCAACAATTACAGCCCTCTTAAAATCACCATCAAAGGCAAATTTGGAAAAAAGGAGGGATATTTTAAAAAATAGAAGGGATTTTATCTTAAAAAAACTATATGAAAAAAAATATATAGATAAAGATACTTTAAACCATTCTTTAATGGAACCTCTTCCTGAGGAAACTTTTCCCCTTCCAAAAAATGCACCACATTTTAGCTTTTTATTAATGAAAAATAAAGTAGGGGGAAATTTTAAGACAAGCTTAGATTTAAACTTGCAAAAATTAGTTGAAAAAATAGGGGAAAATTATTACCCTAAGCTTTTATCCCTATGTATTACTTCTTTTTCCATAGTTGTAATTGAAACTAAGACAGGAAAGGTGAGGGCATATATGGGTTCACCTTCTTTTGAAAGGGAGAGGGATGGGCAAGTTGATGGTGTTCAAGCACCAAGATCCACTGGAAGTATATTAAAACCTTTCCTTTATGCTCTCTGTCTTGATGAAGGAATTGCTTTGCCAGAGACAATTCTTCCCGATTTTCCAATGCACTTTGGAAACTTTTATCCTGCCAATTCAGAAAAGAAATATTTTGGTGCTGTTACCTTTAAGGATGCTTTAACAAATTCTTTAAATGTTCCTGCTGTTTGGCTTTTACAAAAATATGGAGTAGAAAAATTTTATAATTTTTTAAAAAAATTGGAATTTTCTTATCTAAACTATGACTATACAAGATATGGGTTAACTTTAATCTTAGGAGGAGCTGAAGGTTCTTTAATAGAAATTACAAATGCTTATAGAATATTTTCAAATAATGGGTTATGGAGTCCCTATACCTTTGAAGAAAGGGAAAATAAAATTGAAAAAAGGGTTTTATCAGAAGGAAGTTCTTCTTTAATTTATGATATTTTGCTGGATTTAAAAAGACCAGATGAAAAATTTTATCCCCTTTATCCTGAAAAAAATTCCTTTGCTTGGAAGACAGGCACAAGTTTTAAACAAAGGGATGGTTGGGCGATTGGAACAAATCCAAGTTATACAATAGGGGTTTGGGTAGGAAACTTTTCTGGAAGAGGAAATCAAAACATAATGGGCGCATCTGTTGCAGGACCTTTGCTTTTTTACCTTTTTTCTTCAATTCCAAATATGGAAAAAAAGGAAATAGAAATGAAAGGTTTAGAAAAAGTTTTAATTTGTAAAGAAAGTGGGTATATATCAAAAGAAGAATGTCCAAATTTGGTCTTTTCTTTTAAACCAAAGGAGGCAAAAAATATTCCCTTGTGTCCCTATCATAAAAAATACTATACTGATTTAGAAGAAAAATATTTGGTTTGTTCTATTGTATGGGGAAGTAGTGGTTATAAAGAAAAAATTTTCTTTTTACTTTCACCAAAGATGAAATTTTATAGAGAACTCTTAGGTGAAATGGGAGAAAATTTACCCACCCATAACCCCTCTTGTAAAAAACTTCAAAGTGGAAAGATAAAAATAATTTATCCAGAAGGAAATACTTTAATAAAAATACCCATAGAATATGATGGGAAATTAGAAAAAATTGTGTGTAAAGCATCTTCCAATTCTAAGTCAAAAAATTTATATTGGCTTTTGGATAAAAATTACTTAGGAAAAACAGAGGGACCCCATACAATTACAATAAATGCAAGTGAAGGAAAACACCTACTTCAAATAATTGATGAAAATGCCAATGAAGATTCCGTGATATTTAATATAATAAAAAGCAATTTATAGTTTTATTTTTCAAATCTATTGTGATGCAAAAGCCAAAGGTGGGGGTTTTTTTTTATCTTTTTAGTTAAAATATTTGCATATTTTTGAGTTAAAATTTCTTCTTTTTCTTCCTTATAAAAAATTGGCTCTTCCAATAAAACTTCATAGCCATCCTTTTTTGGATAAGAAAATAAAAAGATAACAGGGGCTTTTGTTAGTTTTACTATCTTAGATAAGGAGTTTAAAAAATTAACTTCTTTTCCCAAAAAAATAACTTTATGGCTTTGTTCCTTTGGGGCTTTTTGATCAATTAAAATGTCTATAATTTTTCCTTCCCTTATTCCTTTTAATATTCCCTTCAAGGCACCAAATTTTGGAATTAGCCAATTCCCATAAATTGTTCTTCTCGAGGATAATTCCTTTTCAAGTAAAGGATTATCCAGAGGTCTATGCACCATACCTTGAGAAAAGCCCGCTTTTGAAAGTGCAAGTGCTGCAACTTCCCAATTTCCAAAATGGGCTGAAACAATAAAACAACCTCTCCCTACGCTTAAACCATTTTTTAAATTATTTAAACCCTTTATTTTAATTTTTTCATCAATTTTTTTAAATTTTGGATCTGAAAATTTTAAATACTCAAAACCAACTTTTCCAAAGTGGGCAGAACATTTTATTAAAACTTTAAAATAAAAAAACTTATCCTTTTCTGGAAAAATTATCTTTAAATTTTTCCAAATTATTTTTTTCCTTTTTGAAATTAAAGTAAATAAAACTCCAAATATTTTACCTATAAGCTGAAGAAAAAAGAATGGAAAAATCCTTTAAAGGTTTAAAAAAAATAAATAAAGAAAATATTCAATTTTAATTTTTATTTTTCCTTTCATAAATCTTCATAATTTTATCGATTAGTTTTTGATTTAAGGGAGGGAAACCCACTTTATGGTAAATTATTTCAAAGTTTCCTTCCCATTTGTAAATATCCTTTTGAGTTGTAATTATACCTTTAACTTTTAATTTTTTTACTTCACCTTCTATTTTTTTTAAATCTTCTTTAGAGGGATAATAATGGTCGGGGTAGGGAATCATATTCTTTATAGGAATTTGATAATTTAACAAATCACTAAAAAAGATAAAATTGGATTCAATACCAGATAAAGCAATCCACTCATTTTCCTTTACCCATTTTAAATCCAAGGGCTTATCATCTTTTGAAAAAAAACCATAATTTAAAAGGTCTAATTTAATATAGGGGATAAATTTTATTTCCAAAAAATTTTTTAAATATTCTATATATTCATTAACAAAAATTACATAATTTGCTCTTTTTATTGCCTTTAAGGGTTCCCTAAGCTCTTTATTTTTAAATTTTTCATTATTTTTAACCATTAAAATATCATAATCCCTAAAAAGTTTATAGTGTTGAAAACCATCATCTAAGATATGTATATCCACATTGTTTTCTTCTTCTGCAAATTTCCCTGCTAAGAATCTATCTTCACAACAAGTTACAATTGCCTTTGGCAAATTTTTTGAAATCAAAAAGGGTTCATCTCCCGCATTTTCCACATCAGTTAAAAGATTAATCCCATCGGAGACGGGAACAAGCCCTTTGGATTTCCTTCCATACCCCCTACTTAAAATACTAACTTTTAAACCTTTATCAATCAATTCTTTACCCAATCTTATAACAAAGGGGGTTTTTCCACTTCCTCCAAAGGTCAAATTTCCCACAGATATTACAGGTTTTTTTAAATATTTTTTCTTTAAAATATTTTTTTCATATAAAATTCTCCTTGTATAAGCAATTTGTTTATATAAAAAATAGAGAAATTTCATAAGTATTCTTTTAAATGAGAAAGGGTTTTTTCAAAGACACCTTTATTTTCCATAAGAACTTCAAAAGCCCTTTCACCAATTGATTTTAAATCATATTTTTTTAAATTTTTATAATTAAACTCATCTATATTTAAAATTATAATTCCCCCATTTTTTTTAAAGTATTCAACTATTTCTTTAAAGTTAAAATAAGAATTTCCAATTATAATTGGTTTTTTAAAATAAGCGGGTTCTAATATGTTATGCCCTCCTTTGTCCACTAAGCTTCCACCTACAAAGGCAAAATTTCCATAGGAATAGAGAAAGGCAAGTTCTCCTACTTTGTCAATTAAAAGGACTTCTCTCTTTTCTTTTATTGGGAAATTACTTCTTTTAAAATATTTAAAACCCCCTTTTGAAATCAACTCTTCTACCTCCTTTGTCCTCTCTGGATGTCTTGGTGCTAAGATCAAAAAACCCTTTGGATTTTCTTTTAAAAATTCCCTATGAAAATTTAAAATGTATTCTTCTTCACCTTTTACTGTAGATCCAGCAACCCAACCAATCCTCCCCTCTGTAAAAAAATCATAGGACTTTTTTGCCTCACTATCTATTTCTTTTATATTAAAATCAAATTTTAAATTTCCTAAAACTTCCACATTTTTTGCACCTAAGAATTTAAATTTTAAAAAGTCCTCTTTACTTTGAGCTAAAATTAGATTTATCTTATTTAGAAAATTTTTAAAGAAAAACTTTAAATATTTATATCTTTTAAAACTTTTATCTGAAACTCTTCCATTTAAAATTATTACAGGTATATTTTTCTTTGAACATTTATAAAGAAAATAGTGCCAAA
>FWPV01005517.1_pt1 | contig 25161 bp, 23 predicted proteins | sample 2228371 | NCBI WGS metagenome assembly FWPV01 (sample SAMEA103939776, study PRJEB20133) | metagenome | reverse complement strand
CAGGGCCTCCAGCACGTCGGCGCTGCCCGATTTCGACGACACCGAGCGGCCGCCATGCTTGGCCACGCGCGCCCCGGCGGCGGCGGCCACGAAGGCGGCGGCGGTGGAGATGTTGAAGGTGTGGGCGGCATCGCCCCCGGTGCCGCAGGTGTCCACCAGATGAGTGGTATCGCGCACCGGCACGCGGGTGGCGAACTCCCGCATGACCTGGGCGGCGGCGGCGATCTCGCCCACGGTCTCTTTCTTAACCCGAAGCCCGATGAGGATGCCGGCCAGCTGTACGGGGCTCACCTCGCCGCGCATGATGCTGCGCATGAGGGCGAGCATCTCCTCGTGGAAGATCTCCCGGTGTTCGATCAGGCGGGTCAGGGCTTCCTGGGGGTTCATGTCCGCGCCTCCTCGAGAAAGTTGCGCAACAGGTCGTGACCGTGTTCGGTGAGCACAGATTCGGGGTGGAACTGCACCCCTTCCACGGGCAATGTCTTGTGCCGCACCCCCATGATCTCGCCGTCCTCGGTCCAGGCGGTGACCTCTAGGCAGTCGGGCAGGGTCTCCCGCTCGATGACCAGGGAGTGGTAGCGGGTGGCGGTGAAAGGGTTGGGCAGGCCCCGGAACACCCCCTGGCCGGAGTGGTGGATGGCCGAGGTCTTGCCGTGCATGAGCTGCCGGGCGTGCACGATGCGGCCGCCGAAGGCCTGACCGATGGCCTGGTGGCCCAGGCACACCCCCAGGATGGGGACCTTGCCCGCAAAGGCGAGGATGAGAGGCACGGAGATGCCCGCCTCATTGGGGGTGCAGGGGCCGGGAGAGATGACGATGCGCTCGGGCGCCAGGCGCTCCACCTCTTCGAGTTCGATCTCGTCGTTGCGGCGCACCAGCACCTCTTCGCCCAGCTCGCCGAAATACTGCACCAGGTTGTAGGTGAAGGAGTCGTAGTTGTCGATCATGAGCAGCATGTTCAGGCCTCCCCTCCGGTCTCCGACAGGGCCAGCTCCGCGGCCCGGATCACCGCCCGCGCCTTGTTGCAGGTCTCGGTCCATTCGTTCTCGGGCACCGAGTCGGCGACGATGCCGGCTCCGGCCTGGACATAGAGGGTGCCCTCCTTGATCACGGCGGTGCGGATGGCGATGGCCAGGTCCATGTCGCCGTTGAAGCCCAGGTAGCCCACGGCTCCGGCATAGATGCCGCGCTTGGTCGGCTCCAGCTCGTCGATGATCTCCATGGCGCGGATCTTGGGCGCCCCGGAGACGGTACCGGCCGGGAAGCAGGCGCGCAGCACGTCCATGGCGGTGAGCCCCGGCCTGAGACGCCCTTCCACGTTGGAGACGATGTGCATGACGTGGGAATAGCGCTCCACCACCATGTGCTCGGTGACCCGTACCGTGCCCACCTGCGCCACGCGCCCCACGTCGTTGCGGCCCAGGTCCATGAGCTGGACGTGCTCGGCGCGCTCTTTGGGGTCGGCGAGCAGCTCCTGCTCCAGGCGCAGGTCCTCCTCCCGGCTAGGCCCGCGCGGGCGGGTGCCGGCGATGGGACGCACGGTGACGAGGTCCCCCTCCAGGCGCACCAGGATCTCGGGCGAGGCGCCCACCACGTGGAAGTTGCCCAGGTCGAAATAGAACATGTAGGGGGAGGGGTTGAGGCTGCGCAAGGCGCGATAGAGGGACAGGGGGTGGGCATGGAAGGGCCGGTGCATGCGCTGGGAGAGTACCACCTGCATGATGTCGCCCTCGTAGATGTAGCGCTTGGCCTTTTCCACCGCCGCCATGAAATCGGCCTCGACGAACTCCGGCACCGGCTCCACCGGCTCCCCTTTGAGCCGCGCCGGCGGGTGCACCGGGTGCTGCAGGCCCTGCACCAGCTCGTCGAGCCTGCGCTGGGCACGCACATAGGCCTCGGGCTCCAGGGGGTCGGCATAGACAATGAGGGTAAGCCAGCCCGTCAGGTTGTCCACCACCGCCAGCTCGTCCGAGAGCATGAGCAGGATGTCCGGGGCGCCGATGGGATCGGGCTTGAGGCCATGGGCCAGACGCCTTTCGATGTAGCGCACGGTGTCGTAGCCGAAGTATCCGCACAGGCCGCCCGGGAAACGGGGCATGCCGGGCAGGGGGGCGGCCCGGTGACGGCCGAGGAAGGCCTGCACATAGGCCAAGGGGTCGGGCTGATCGCCCTGCTCCACGGGCGCGCCGTCCACCTCCAGACTCACGAAATGCCCGTGCACCCGCAGCACGGTGCGCGCCGGCAGCCCGATGAAGGAATAACGGCCGAAGCGCTCCCCCCCCACCACCGACTCCAGCAGATAGGTGTAGGGGCGGTTTGCCAGCTTGAGATAGAGGGCCAGCGCGGTGTCCAGGTCGGCCGGCAGCTGCCGGGTGACGGGGATGCGGTTGTAACCCTGGCGGGCCAGTTCCTCGAATCGTTGTTCGTTCACGACGCTCTCCTGGAAGACGACAGCGGGACTCAGGCGGGGCAGTGCCATCGTCTTCCGGGATGCCCGGGCATGGATGTCATGCCTTGCGGATCCGTTTGGCCGCCTCGGCCAGGGTGGGCACCACGGCGTCCGGGGCGAGCTCCTCCACCGGCCGCCCCCGGTTGTAGCCGTAGGGCACGCAGAACACGGGACAGCCCGCCGCCCGCGCCGCCTGGCTGTCGTTCAGGGAGTCGCCGATGAGGAGCAGCCGGCCGGGTTCCACCCCGAAGGTCCGGCAGGCATGCAGCAGGGGCAGCGGTGAAGGCTTCTTCTCAGGTAGGCTGTCGCCCGCCAGCACCAGCTCGAAATAGCCCGCCAGCCCCACGTCGCGCAGCAGGGGCTCGGTGAAGCGCATGGCCTTGTTGGTGATGCAGGCGAGTCTGAGGCCCATGGCCTTGAACGCCTCCAGCCCCTCTACCACGCCGGGGAAGGGCCGGCTCTTGCGCGACACCCACTGGGCATAGTACCTCTCAAAGATGGGCAGGGCCCGCGCGAGGAGCTCCGCCGGCGGCTCCGCCTCCATCTCTCGGGTGAGCACCCGCTTGACCAGGCGCGATACCCCGTTGCCGATATAGGTCTTGAAGGTGGCCTCGTCCACCGGCGGCAGGCCCAGCTCGGCGGCCATAGCGGCGGCCGCGTCCGCCAGGTCGGCGGCGGTGTCCACCAGGGTGCCGTCCAGATCGATGACGACGGCCTTGATGGGAAGGGGGAAATGCATGAGTGAGAGGTTAGAGATTAGAATTTAGCAATAATGAGAATGGTTTACCCATCCCACTCCCCACTCCCCATTAAACCTTGGCCAGTTCCGCGCGCATGGCGGCAATAACGCTGTCATAGCGGTGGGGGTCGGTGTCCTTGCCGGCACCGAAGATGGCCGAGCCGGCCACGAAGGTGTCCACACCGGCTTGGGCCACCTCGCGGATGTTGGCCGGTCCCACCCCCCCATCGATCTCCAGGCTCACGTCGAGCCCCCGCTCGTCGATCATGCGGCGCACCCGGCGGGCCTTCTCCAGCACGTAGGGGATGAACTTTTGGCCGCCGAAGCCCGGGTTGACGCTCATGAGCAACACCATGTCGATCTTCTCCAGCACCCACTCCAGGTATTCGACCGGGGTGGCGGGGTTAAGGACCAGGCCCGGTTTGCAGCCGTTGTCGCGGATCAGGCCGATGGTGCGGTCGATGTGCTCGGAGGCCTCGGGATGGAAGGTGATGTAGGTGGCACCCGCCTTGGCGAAGTCCGGGATGATGCGGTCCACCGGCTTGACCATGAGATGAACGTCGATGGGGGCGGTGACGCCGTGGCGGCGCAATGCCTCGCATACCAGCGGGCCGATGGTCAGATTGGGCACGTAATGGTTGTCCATCACGTCGAAATGGACGATGTCCGCGCCGGCGGCCAGCACGTTGTCCACTTCCTCCCCCAGCTTGGCGAAGTTGGCGGAGAGGATGGAGGGGGCGATGCGGTATTGCGGCATGGTCGATTCCCGAATGATAAAGCTTGGATTTTAACCCAGATCGTCCATTGGGACGCGGGATGGCGCGACGCTCATGATCGAGACGGGGTTGCGCAAGACGGTCACAGGCTTGTGCTCGATCCATTGCCGAGGAGTTGAGGGCAGACTGGCCGATGAAGGGCAGCCGATGCCCGCGTAAGGCCCCGATGCCCCATGCGGAATAGCATGTTGCCGGGATGAGCATGGAGGTCACCGAAGGCGTGGGGCCGGTCTAATGGAAAATCCGGGTTTGACCTTTCCTCCCAAGGCTGGACAGGCCGGAAAAATTCCTGTGCAATGCCTGCCCATCGCCCATCCCAGCGTTTCGCGCGATGACAGACGACGAAAAATACCGCATCCAGGTGACCCCGCAGGCGGTCTTCGTGCCCGAACAGTCGGACGAGGGGGCCGGACGATACGTGTTCGCCTACACCATCACCATCGTCAACTCCGGCAAGGTGGCCGCCCAGCTCGTCTCCCGCCACTGGATCATCACCGATGCCCACCGGGTAACCCAGGAGGTGCGGGGCCTGGGGGTGGTGGGGGAGCAACCCCTGCTCAAGCCCGGGGAGCGCTTCGAGTACACCAGCGGCACGGTCATCGCCACCCCAGTGGGCACCATGCGGGGGAGCTACCAGATGGTGGCCGAGGATGGTCACCAGTTCGAGGCCGAGATCCCTGAGTTCGTGCTGTCCATGCCGCGGGTGCTGCATTGAGGGACCGCCCTGCCGGGCGGGTCAGCGGGCCTCAGCCGGTTCGCCGTAGAGGCGGCCCCGGCGGATCAGCCACTTTTCCGCCTCCACGGCGAAGAAGACCACGCTGGACATGGCCAGACAAAAGAGGAGCTCCCCCGCGGTGAGGGGCTGGGTCTTGAACAGCTCGTTGCAAACGGGCAGGTAGAGGATGAGCATCTGCAGGCAGAAGGTCAGCAGCACGGCCGCCAGCAGCGACGGGTTGGAGGCGAGCCCCAGGCGGTAGAGGGACTGCCGCTCGGAGCGCACCGCCAGGGCGTGGCCCATCTGGGACAGGGTGAGCACGGTGAACACCATGCTCTGCCAGTGGGCGCTGCCCTGCCCCATGGCCCAGGTCTGGGTGAAGATGCTGATGCCACCCATGAGCAGGCCCACCCAGAGGATGTGCTGCCACATGCCATGGGCGAAGATGCTCTCCTTGGGATGACGTGGCGGCCGCCGCATGATGCCGTGCTCGGCGCGTTCCACCGCCAGGGCGAGCCCCGGCAGGCCGTCGGTGACCAGGTTGATCCACAGGATGTGGATGGGCAGCAGTGGGATGGGCAGCCCCAGGAAGGGGGCTAGGAAGATGGTCCAGATCTCCCCCGAGTTGCTGGTCATGGTGTATTTCACGAACTTGCGGATGTTGTCGTAGATGCGCCGCCCCTGCTTGACGGCCCGGACGATGGTGGCGAAGTTGTCGTCCAGCAGCACAAGGCTTGCCGCCTCGCGCGCCACGTCGGTGCCCTGCCGGCCCATGGCCACACCGATGTCGGCGCGCTTGAGGGCGGGGGCGTCGTTTACCCCGTCACCGGTCATGGCCACGAATTCGCCCTTGCGGCTCAGGGCCTCGACGATGCGGATCTTCTGGGCCGGATCGACGCGGGCATAGACCTGGGTGCGCTGCACCCGTGCCCCCAGCTCCTCGTCCGAGAGGCGGGCCAGCTCCTGGCCGGTGAGCACCAAACCGCCCGGCCGCAGGATGCCCAGCTCGCGCGCGATGGCGGCGGCGGTGGCGGGATGATCGCCGGTGATCATCACCGGGTTGATGCCGGCAGCGCGGCACTCTTCCACCGCCCGGCGGGCCTCGGGACGAGGTGGGTCCATGAGTCCGACCAGACCCAGGAGGGTAAGCCCGGCCTCGATCTCATCCGCCACCGGCCGCCTGGGCAGTGCGGCCAGGCGCCGCCAGGCAAAGGCCATGACCCGTAGGCCCGCCGCGGCCATGGCCTCCATCTCCCGACGAGCCTCGGCCGGCACGGCGTTGCAACGGGGCAGCACCGCCTCGGGCGCCCCCTTGACCAGGGCGAGCAGCAGGCCCGGTCCGCCCTCCTCCCGGCCGGGCGCCGTGGGGCTGGGGGTGAGCTGATACAGGCCGTGCACGGTGGTCATGCGCCGGCGCTCAGCATCGAAGGGCAGCTCGGCCACGCGGGGGTATTCCCGCTCCAGGGCCCGTTTGTCGAAACCCGCCTCCAGGGCGGCCTGGGCCAGGGCCACCTCGGTGGGATCACCTTGGGGCGCGCCGTGGCGGCTAAAGCTGCAGTCGTTGTTGAGGGCCAGGGCCCGCCAGAAGGAGGCCGCGTCCAGCCCCGACGGCCACCATACCCGCCCCACCTTCATGCGATTCTGGGTCAGCGTCCCGGTCTTGTCCGAGCAGATGTAGGTCACGGAGCCCAGGGTCTCCACCGCCGGCAGACGGCGGATGAGGGCATGGCTGCGCACCATGCGCCGCGCCCCTATGGCCAGGGCAATGGTGACCACCGCCGGCAGGGCCTCGGGGATGGCGGCCACAGCGAGGCTCACGGCGGTGAGGAACATGAGGGTGACGTCCTCGCCGCGGAGCACGCCGGCGACGAACACGATGGCGCAGATGGCCAGCACGACCCAGGCCAGTCGTTCTCCGAAATGGGCCAGACGCCTCTGCAGGGGGGTGCGCACCTCCTCGGCGGAGAGCAGGCCCGCGATGCGGCCCACCTCGGTGTTCCGGCCCGTGCCCACCACCAGACCCCGGCCCCGGCCATGCACCACCAGGGTCCCCCGGTAGGCCATGTTCAGGCGGTCCGCCAGCGGGGTGTCGGCGGGAAGCTGCACGTCGGCCCGCTTGTCCACCGGGTGGGATTCGCCGGTCAGGGCCGCCTCGTCTACGCGCAGGCCGGCCGTCTCGATCAGGCGCAAATCGGCCGGCACCAGGTTGCCCGCCTCCAGGGCCACCAGATCGCCGGGCACCAGAGCGGCGGCATCCAGCTCTTGCCAATGCCCGCCGCGCAGCACCCGGGCGCGCGGGGCGGACAGGCGCTGCAAGGCGGCCAGGGCGCGATCGGCGCGATATTCCTGGACGAAGCCGATCACCGCGTTGAGCACCACGATGACCAGGATGACCAGGGTGTCGGAGGGCTCTCCCACCAGGCCGGATACCCCGGCGGCGGCGAGGAGCACGAGGATCATGAAGTCCCGGAACTGGGCGATGAACATGGCCAGGGGGCCGCGCCGGCGTCCGGCCGGCAGTTCGTTGGCGCCATGCCTGGCGTGGCGTTCGGCGGCCGCCGCCGCGTCGAGTCCCCGGTCCAGCTGCACATCGAGCCGCTCGGCGGCGCGGGCGGCGGTGTCCTGATGCCAGGTTGGGGGCTCAGTGTCCATGGAGATAGATGGCGTAGCTGTTGAACAGATAGACGGTCAGAAGGAAGAGGCTCGCCCAGCCCACGGTCTTGAACACCCGCTGCCGGGTCCGGTAGAAGAGGCCCACGATGGCGATGCCGCTCATGACCATGGCGGACAGGGCGGACACGGCATGGCTGGGATCCACCGCCAAGAGCAGCGGGCCCCGGGTATAGGCCAGGTCGTCCACTGCCAGGATGGCGACGTTGAACAGGTTACTGCCGAACAGGTTGCCCAGGGCTAGATCCAGGGCCCCCAGACGCACTGCGGCGATGGAAACCACCGCCTCCGGCAGTGAGGTCACGGCGGCCACGAACAGGGTACCGACGAAATCCTCGCCCCAGCCGTTCTGCATGGCCAGGGCCTTGCCCACGAAGGGCAGCCAAACCCCCACCGCCACCACCACCAGGGCGGCGAGGGTATAGCCCAAGACCGCCTGCCGCAAGGTGGTGGCCCGGTAACGCAGGGGGGCGGTCTCGGCGGTGGGCAGGGCCTGCATCTGCTCGTAGAGGAAGATGGTGCGCATGGCCAGGGCGTAGAGCAGCAGTATCGCCGGGGTGTACATACCCACGTGGCGAATGCCCGGTGGCAGGCCATTGGCCGCCAACAGGAGGTTGATGCCGACGAAGCCGAGCAGGATGACGCCAAAACCGGCAGACAAGGTGTGTCCCACGTGGGCGCGGGTATACAGGGATCCCTGCCGGTGCAAGAAGTCGAGGACGACGATCAGCATCAGGTTGAATACACAGGAACCCAGGAGATCGCCCAAGGCGATGTCGGGCGTGTCCGCCAGAGTCACCGAACTCAACCCATTGACCAGCTCCGGCAGCGAGGTGACCGAGGCCACCAGGACCACGCCCACCCAGGTGCGGGTCAGACCCAGCTTCTCGGCGATCATGTCCCCGTAGAGGGACAGCCGGTAGCCGGCTACGGCGATGAGCAGCGTACAGAGGGCGAATTCGATCCAGGTGAGCATCAATAGAGCAGGCTGACGAAGGCGAAATAGGTCAGTAGGGTGAGCACGTCCTGGATCACCGTGGCCAGTGGGCCGCTGCCAAAGGCCGGGTCTCGTTTCAAGCGCGCCAGCAGCCAGGGCAGGAACAGACCAACGCTGGTGGCCAGCGCCCCTGCCACCACCAGCGCGCCGCTGACCGCCAGGGCGAGGCGCAGGTCGCCAAAGGCAAGCCATACCGCCGGGAAGGTAAGCCCCCCTAGGGTCAGACCGATGATGAGCCCGGTGCGCAGCTCGCCCCCCAGCAGCCGCCCGAGGCCCACGTGGGCGAGGGACAGCCCGCGCACCGCCACGGCCTCGGTCTGGGTGCCGATGGCATCGGCCAGATAGACCAGACCCGGCACGAAGAAGGCCAGGGCGAGCTGGGTGTTGAGGGCCGCCTCGAAGCGGCTCATGACGAAAGTGGCCAGGGCGCTGCCCGCCAGGCCCAGGATCAACCAGGGCAGCCGGTCGCTGGCGCGGCGCAGAGGCGGGGCGTCCAGGGCCCGGCGGGCCACACTAGTCTCGCGCCGGATGCCGGCCAGGCGGTGCAGGTCCTCCACGTGCTCCCGGCGCAGGATGGCGAGCAGGGCCCGCGCCGGCACCACCCCCAGCAGCCGCCGGCCGGCATCCACCACGGGCACGCTGTTGAGCCCGTAGTGCAGGGCGGTGGAGGCCACCCGCTCCTGGTCCTCATGCGCCTGCACCGCCGGCGGAGCACGACGCATCACCTGTTCCATCGCGGCATCGGCCGGCAGCCGCAGCAGTTCCGCGAAGGGCACGAGCCCCAGGAGCCGCCCCTCGCCATCCACCACGCACACGATCTCCGTATCCTCCAGCTCGTGCTCCGGCAACCGGGAGCGCACCTCGCCCGCCAACTCCTCGGGCCGGGCGCGGGCGACGGCGGCGGTGAGATGGGCCGCGGCGGTCTCAGCCGTATGATGTCTCACGTGATCGCCCCATCCGCCTCGATCAGTCTGCCAAGCAGGCGGCGCACCGGGGATGGCAAGGCGGCGCCGATGGCATCCGCGGCCGGGAGCCACAATCGTCCGTGCGGCTCGGCCAGGGTCTGCGGCCGCTCCACCCAGACCGTCCAGGGCCGGATCTCAAGACGGAAATGGGTGAAGGCGTGGGTGAGGCGCGGTAGGGCGTGGTACTGTCGTGCCCGCAGACCCAGCCGGGCGGCCGCCTGACCGGGGTCCGCCCCGGCAGGGCATTCCGGCAGGCTCCACAGCCCTCCCCACAGCCCGGCGGGGGGCCGCCTCTCCAACAGGATCTCGCCCCCATGGCGCAGGATCAGCATGCCCGTGGCGCGCAGTGGTAGCCGCCGGCGCGGTCGCGGCGTCGGCAGCTCTTGCTGTCGCCCCGTGCGCGCCGCAACGCAATCCCCGGCGCAAGGACACATAGCACAGCGGGGTGCCGTGGGGGTGCATACGGTGGCCCCCAGGTCCATGAGCCCCTGGGTGTAGGCGCGCATGCCCTCCTCGGGCAGCAGATCCCGGGCCAGCCGCCAGAGGGTCTTCTCCACCTCGGGATGGCCGGGCCAGCCCTCGATGCCGAACACCCGGCACAAGACCCGGCGCACATTGCCGTCCAGGATGGCACGCCGCTCGCCGTAGGCCAGGGCGGCGATGGCGGCGGCGGTGGACGGCCCCACCCCAGGCAGGGCCAAAATGTCCTCGAACCGACGCGGGAAGACCCCGTCGTGTCTCGCCACGATCTGCCGTGCCGCGGCATGCAGGTTGCGGGCGCGGGCGTAATAGCCGAGCCCGCTCCACAGGGCCAGCACCTCGGCTTGCGCTGTCGCCGCGAGCGCCCTGACGTCGGGGAACCTGGCCATGAAACGGCGATAGTAGGGGATCACCGTCTCCACCCGGGTCTGCTGCAGCATGACCTCCGAGACCCACACGGCATAGACGTCGGCCCCGGCCTGCCAGGGCAGGTCGTGGCGGCCGTGGACGAGCTGCCAGGCGATGAGGCGTTGGGCGAAGTCGCGCATAGCGGGTGTTCGTCTGCGGGCTGGGTCGTGCCACAATGTGCCTGTGGATCAGCTTACCATCACCGACCACTCCCGCGACGTCGCCGGTATGACCTACGTCTATCCGGTGCTGTCCCGCCGCAGCCGGGGGGTGTCGGTGGGGGTGAACCTCAACCCCAACAACGCCTGCAACTGGCGCTGCATCTATTGCCAGGTACCCGATCTCAGGCGCGGCGGCCCGCCGCCCATCGACCTAGACCGGCTGGAGGGCGAGTTGAGGCGGCTGCTCACGGACATCCGGCAGGGGGATTGGCTCGCCCGGCATGCGCCGGAGGGAATGCGGCGCCTCAACGACGTGGCCCTCTCGGGCAACGGCGAGCCCACGACGGCGGCCGAGTTTCCCCAGGCGGTGGAGCGGATCAGCCGTGTCCTGGCGGATCTGGATCTGCTGGGACGCATTGGCATCATCCTCATCACCAACGGCAGTCAATTCGACAAGGTCTCGGTACGTGCCGGGGTGCAGGCCCTAGCCAGCCTCTCCGGCGAGGTGTGGTTCAAGCTCGACAGCGCCACCGCCCAAGGTCTCAGGCGGATCAATGGCACCCACACCGACCCGCAGCGCCATTACCGGCGGCTGGCCACCTGCGCCAGTCTCTGCCCCACCTGGTTGCAGACCTGCGTCTTCGCCCTGGACGGCAAGCCCCCCTGTGAGGAGGAGGTGCGCGCCTATCTGGACCTCCTGGCGCGGGCGGTGGCAGAGCGGCTGCCTCTGCGCGGGGTGCTGCTCTATGGCCTGGCCCGCCCCTCCCTGCAGCCCGAGGCGCCCCGGCTCGCGCGCCTGCCCGCGCAATGGCTCGAGGACCTCGCCCGGCGCATCACCGACCTGGGCCTTAAGACGCGGGTATATCCCTAGGGGATGGGGGATGGGAGATGCGGAATGGGGAATGGGGCGTAGATCGACCTCATTCACGCTAATCCCTAATCCCGCATCACCCATCCCAGCCACCGCCCTCAAGTGTGCCAGACAGGATGCCGATATGGCCTTGCGTAGCATGAAAATGGTTTTGTCTGATACCATCCGGCGTTGATTTGTCTTGGGAGGGCCCATGAAACGCCTGCATCCGGTCTACCGCCCGCGCTTTCGCCATCCCCGTTGGTTGCCCTGGCTCGCGGCCCTGCCCCTGTTTGGCGTCATGGCCGCCTTCGGCATCGCACCGGATACCGTGACCAGCGATGTGCCAACCGAGACCGTGGTGCAGCCGCTGGCGCTGCCGGCCCCCGCCTCCACCGATGTGGCCGAGGCCGAAAACTTCGATTTCTGGAGCGAGGAGCGCATCCGGCGCGGCGAAACCCTTGCCTCCCTCCTGGACCGTATGGGCGTGGCGGCCGAGGACAAGGCCCAGATCCTCGCCACTGCCCGACAGAGCCAGGCCCTGCAGCGGCTCATGCCCGGGCGCAGCGTGCTGGGGCGCATGACCTCCTCCGGCCGCCTGCTGCTGATGCGCTACCTCGCCAGCGACGAACGCCTGGTCACCCTCCATCGGGAGCAGGAACGCTTCCAAATCGAGGAGTCCGCCGCCGAGCTGGAGCTACGCCCCATCATGCGCTCTGGTGAGATCCGCACCTCCCTCTATGGCGCCACCGATGCCGCCGACATCCCGGACTCCATCGCCTCCCAGATGGCGGAGGTCTTCTCCGGGGACATCGACTTTCACCGGGACCTGCGTCGGGGGGACCGCTTCTCCGTGGTCTACGAGGCCTACTATCACAACGGCAGCCTGGTGAAGACCGGGCGGCTCTTGTCGGCGGAGTTCGTCAACCAGGGCAAACGCCATCGCGCCGTCTATTTCAGGGACGGACAGGGCCGGGAAGGCTATTTCACCCCCGATGGCCACAGCATGAAGCGGGCCTTCCTCAAGTCCCCCCTGCCCTTCTCGCGCGTGTCCTCCGGTTTCACCAGCGCCCGTTTCCACCCCGTGCTGCAGCAATGGCGTGCCCATCGGGGCATAGACTACGCCGCCCCCACCGGTACCCCCGTGCGGGCGGTGGCCGACGCTGTGGTGGCCTTTGCCGGCTGGCAGGGCGGTTACGGCAAGATCGTCGTCCTCAACCACCAGAAACCCTACAGCACCGCCTACGCCCACCTCTCCCGCTTCGCCCCGGGTGTCAGGACGGGCAAGCGGGTGAGCCAAGGGGAGATCATCGGGTACGTGGGGGCCACGGGGCTAGCCACCGGCCCGCACCTGCACTACGAGTTTCGGGTCGCCGGCGTGCAGAAGGACCCCTTGGCGCTCAAGCTGCCCACCTCCTTCGCCTTAGAAAGCCGCGACCGCGGCCGTTTTATGGCCGAGAGCCGGCCGCTCCTCGCCCGCCTGGACCTGCTGCAGGGCAGCAACCTAGCCGCCTTCGAATAAGCGGCCGCCCTGCCCGTCCTGCGGCGCAGCGGCCCTCCCCGGCACGGGGACGTCCAGCATGGACGCCGCCGGGGACGGTGCGTGCCCTGTGCCGGACCCAACGCACCGAACCTCCATGACCCGGAGGCGTGGCCGAGGGAGGGAATAGCCCGCCGCCTCCCCTTGCCACCCCGCAGCGGGCCAAGGCAGACATCAGTCCGAGGGTGCCGGCCGCTGGGCCGATTTGGGGCGGAAGGCCTGCACCAGTTCGGGGCGGGTCTCCAGATAGGGACCGCCGATCAGGTCCACACAATAGGGGACGGCGGCGAACACCCCGTCCAGGGTCTCCTTGATGGCCTTGGGCTGGCCAGGCAGATTGAGGATCAGACAGGCGCCGCGGGTCACCCCCACCTGCCGGGAGAGGATGGCGGTGGGCACGTACTTCAGGCTCACCGCGCGCATGGCCTCGCCAAAGCCGGGCAGGACCTTGTGGGCGACCGCCAGGGTGGCCTCCGGCGTGACATCCCGCGGCGCCGGGCCGGTACCGCCGGTGGTGAGCACCAGACAGCAACCCGCCCGGTCCGCCAGCTCCATCAGGGTGGCCTCGATCAGGGGTTGCTCGTCGGGGATGAGCCGCTCGATGAACTGCAGGGGATTGATGAGGGCCGCCTGCAGCCATTCCCGCAAGGCCGGGATGCCTTTGTCCTCGTAGACGCCGCTCGCGGCGCGGTCACTGATGGAGACCAGTCCGATGATGGCAGTATCTGGCATGGCAAAGCTCCTGGAGGGCTGGTGGTTGACAGTTGGTGGCTGAGGGTGGGGGCTGGCCGTGCCCCTCGATAATCCGGATGTTACATGGCTTCCAGCTCCACGTCCGTTCGCCGATGGACAGTCGCGGTGATGCCCTTCTGCGCCTCCTCCCGCCTCACAGGGCCTGCAGGTCTCGCAGGAGTTGACGGGTGTACAGGGGCTTGTCCCCCAGATAGTGGTTGATGAGGGTGCGGAATAATCGCCGGCACTCATATCCAGCAGGGACTTGCCGGAGAGGCTGGGCTGCGCCTCGCCGGCCGCCACCACGCCGCGGCCGATGACGTAGCCATAATGGCTGTCGGGTCGCACGGGGCAGCCGTCGGCGGTCCGGTCGAGGGTCTGGGCATAGCCCAGCTCGGACAGCAGCTCCAGCTCGAATCGGCGCAGCACCGGCTGAGGATCGGGTGCCCCGGCCAGGGCGTGCAGGGCCTGGTCATAGCTGCGGAAGAGGCCCGCATGGGGGTCCTCGGGGGCCAGGAGTTTGAGGATCAGCTCGTTGACATAAAAGCCACAGATCAGGGCCCGTCCGCTGAGATAGGGCGCCCCTCCCAGCCACTCGGCCGCGCGCAGGGTCTTCAACCCCCCCTTGCCATGCCAGGACAAGGCCAGGGGCTGGAAGGCCAGAAGCCTCGTCCTCAGGGCGGCGTGGGCCCGGCGTGCGCCGCGGGCCACCAGACCGACCCGCCCATGCCGGGCGGTGAAGGCCTCGACGATGAGGCTCGTCTCCCGCCACGGATGGGTGTGCAGGACATAGGCCGGTTCGTTGTCGACTCGCTGGCTCATCTGGAGAGGGATGGGGGAGGGGTCGGCGCTACCGCTCGGCGCATCTATCCCCGTCCCCCACCAAGGACTGCGTTACTCGAACCCCAGCGACCTGAGCAATGCGGCGTTGTCCGCCCAGCCCTCTTTGACCTTGACCCAGCACTGCAGGAAGACCTTGGCGCCAAAGAGCCGTTCCATGTCCTGACGCGCCTCGGTGGCGATGCGTTTCATGCGCTCGCCGCCGCGCCCGAGCAGGATGGGTCTGTGGGACTGCCGATCCACCCAGATCACCACCTGGATGCGTCGCAGCCCCCCCGCCTCCTCGGTGTAGCCTTCGACGCTGACGTTCACGCCGTAGGGGACCTCGTCGCCGGTGAGACGGAAGATCTTCTCCCGCACGATCTCGGCGGCCAGGAATCGCTCGCTCCGGTCGGTGAAGCTGTCGGCATCGTAAAGGGGGGGCGACGGCGGCAGCCTGGGCTGGATGACCTCGAGCAGCCGTTCCACGTCCCGGTCATCGAGGGCGCTCACGGGCACCAGCTCGGCGAAGGGGTGGCGCTCGGACATCTCCTTCAGCCAGGGCAAAAGCCGGAGCTTGTCCCTGACCAGGTCCACTTTGTTGGCCACCAGGATCACCGGCTTGTCGCCCGGCAGCAGCTTCAGCACCTGCTCGTCGGCGGGGGTGTAACGGCCGGCCTCCACCACCAGCAGGATGACGTCCACCTCGCTGAGCACCGCCTGTACGGTGCGGTTCATGGCCTGGTTCAGGGCATTGCGGTGACGGGTCTGGAAGCCGGGGGTGTCCACGAACACGTACTGGGCAGCGCTCGAGGTCCGCACCCCATGGATGCGATGGCGGGTGGTCTGAGGCTTGGAGGAGACGATGCTCACCTTCGCCCCCACCAGGGCGTTGACCAGAGTGGATTTGCCCACGTTGGGCCGACCCACCACGGCGATGTAGCCACAGCGGAAGGTGTCGGTCATGGGGAAGGAGGAGTAGGGCGTGGGAAGTGGGGAGCGAGGGATAGGGGATACATGGAAGGCCTCCGTATGCGGCCCTCTTAGCCCTCCCTCGTTTCCGAACCTCCTCCTTCCAGCCGTTCCAGGGCGGCCTGGGCGGCCTGCTGCTCAGCGGCCTTGCGGCTTGCGCCTTGGCCGCGGGTGACCAGCCCCATGGACTCCAGGCGGCATTCCACCTGGAAGGTCTGGGCATGGGCCAGACCGCTTACCCCCAGAAGCCGGTATTCGGGCAGGGCATGGCGACGGGACTGCAGCCACTCCTGCAGTCGGGTCTTGGCATCCTTGCCCTGGAGGCTCGGGTCGATGGCGGCGATCCGGGATGCGTAGAGGCCGGCGATCACTCCCTGGGCCGCCAGGATGCCGCCATCGAGGGCCACGGCCCCGATGAGCGCCTCCAAGGCATCGGCCAGGATGGAAGGGCGTTGCCGCCCACCGCTCTTCTCCTCCCCCTCCCCCAGGTAGAGGCAGGCCCCCAATTCCAGCTGGCGGGCAATCTCGTGCAGCGATTCCTGATTTACCAGGTTGGCGCGCAATCGGGACAGCCGCCCCTCCGGCAGGTCGGGGAAGCGCTCGTAGAGCAAGAGCCCCACCACGCAGTTGAGCACCCCATCGCCCAGGAATTCTAGGCGCTCGTTGTGCCGGGCGGAGTAACTGCGGTGGGTGAGGGCCTGGCGCAGCAGGTCGCGCCGGGTGAAACGATGACCCAGCCGCGCCTCCAGGACGGACTCCTGCGCGGTCATCAGGGGTTATCCACGGTGGCGCTGTCCGCCTTGAAGTCGAGGCACAGGTGCACGGGTCCGAGGAAGGGCTTGCGCACGGTCCAGGCCGCTGTGAGCCGCACCCCCTTCTGGGTCTTTTCCATCTCCAAATCCCTGGGCCCCACGTCGGTGATATTGCTTACCTCGAGCCTTTTCTCGAAGGCACCCCGGTAGCCGGCGAGTCCGCCGTCCTCCAGGGAGGTGTCCCGGGACATGTCCACCAGGGCCTTCTTCACCGCCCAGTAGTCCAGATAAGCCGGTACCAGCCGTGCAGCCGTGTAGGCGACAAAGCCTAACAGCACTAGGAAGAACAATACACCCAATAGGGTGGCGCCGCGTTGACCTTGCATGTCTGAGCTCCCCCTTACTCGATGCGCCGGCCGATGCGTCCCAGGTCGCTGAAGTTCATCCAGATCAGGAAGGCACGGCCGACGATGTGGTCGTCGGGGACAAAACCCCAGTAACGGGAGTCGTTGCTGGCGTCCCGATTGTCCCCGAGCAGGAAATAATGCCCCTGCGGCACCCGGCAGCGGAACCCCCGCTCGTGATAGGTGCAGTGGTCCCGGAACGGGAAGGCCCCTTCCACCTGATAGGGGATGACCGGGGGCAGTTCGGGCACGATCATGGCCGTGTGGGTGCGGCCGTCGATGGTTTCCATATAGACCCGGGCCCGGACGTAGTTCAAGCCCCCGGCCACGTACTCGTAGGTGCCGGCGCTCTCCCAGGTCACGGGCTCGCCGTTGACGATGAGGCGTTTGTCGATGTATTCCACCGTGTCACCCGGCAGTCCCACCACCCGCTTGATGTAGTCCAGGCTCGGGTCCTTGGGATAGCGGAAGACCATGACATCCCCCCGTCTGGGCTCGCCGATGTCCACGACCTTGCGGTTCAGGATGGGCAGCCGGATGCCGTATTCGTACTTGTTCACTAGGATGAAGTCACCGATCTCCAGGGTGGGCAGCATGGAGCCGGAGGGGATCTTGAAGGGCTCCACCAGGAAGGAGCGCAGCAGAAAGACGATGAGGATGACGGGGAAGAAGCTGCGGGCATAGTCCACCACTGCCGGTTCCGGCTCCCCGTGCGGACGACGCCGGCGTAGCCACCCCCAATCCACGAGCCAGATGACGCCGGTGATGGCGAGCAGCAGAAACAAGAAAAGGGCAAAGCTGATGGCGCTCTGATAGACCAGGGCGAGCCCTAGGAGGACGAGGGCCCAGAACAGGTATTTCGTCACCTGCATCACTTCTCTCCCACCTGCAGGATGGCCAGAAAGGCCTCCTGGGGGATCTCCACGTTGCCCACCTGTTTCATGCGTTTCTTGCCTTCCTTCTGTTTTTCCAGGAGCTTCTTCTTGCGGGTGACGTCACCGCCGTAACACTTGGCCAAGACGTTCTTGCGCAGGGCCTTGACCGTCTCGCGGGCGATGATGTGGGAGCCGATGGCCGCCTGCACCGCCACGTCAAACATCTGCCGCGGGATGAGCTCGCGCATCCTGGTCACCAGCTCCCGCCCCCGGTACTGGGCGGTGGAGCGGTGCACGATGAGCGACAGGGCATCCACCCGCTCACCATTGACCAGCACGTCCAGCTTGACCAGGTCGCCCGGCCGGAACTCCTTGAACTCATAGTCCAGGGAGGCATAGCCACGACTGACGGACTTGAGCCGGTCGAAGAAGTCCATCACCACCTCGTTGAGGGGTAGATCGTACTTGAGCATGACCTGGTGCCCCATGTATTTCATGTCCACCTGCACGCCCCGCTTCTGGTTACACAAGGTCATGACGTTGCCCAGGTATTGTTCCGGCACCAGGATGGTGGCGGTGATGATGGGCTCGCGGATCTCCGCGATCTTGCCCAGATCCGGCAGTTTGGAGGGGTTTTCCAGCAGCTGCACCGTGCCGTCGCGCAGTACCACCTCGTATTCCACGGTGGGGGCGGTAGTGATGAGGTTCTGGCCGTATTCGCGCTCCAGCCGCTCCTGCACGATGTCCATGTGCAGCAGGCCGAGGAAGCCACAGCGGAAGCCGAAGCCGAGGGCCTGGCTGGTCTCCGGCTCGAACTGCAGGCTGGCGTCGTTGAGCCTGAGCTTCTCCAGGGCGTCGCGCAGGCTGTCGTATTCGTGGGCATCCACCGGGTAGAGGCCGGCGAAGACCTGGGGCTTGATCTCCTTGAAACCGGGCAGGGGCTCGGTGGCCGGCCGCTCCGCGTGGGTGATGGTGTCGCCCACCCGGGCGTGTTTGAGCTCCTTGATGCCGGCGATGACGAAGCCCACCTGACCGGCAGCCAGTTCCTGGCGCACCTCCGACTTTGGGGTGAACACCCCCACCTGCTCGCACAGGTAATCGGCACCGCTGGCCATCAGGCGGATACGGTCCCTGGGCCGCAGCACCCCGTCCACCACCCGCACCAGCATCACCACGCCGACGTAGTTGTCGAACCAGGAGTCGGTGATGAGGGCCTTAAGGGGTGCCCCGGGGTTCCCTTTGGGCGGCGGGACGCGGGTGACCACCGCCTCCAGCACGTCTTCGATGCCCTGGCCGGTCTTGGCCGAGCAGCGCACCGCATCCTGGGCGGGGATGCCGATGATCTCCTCGATCTCGTGGATCACCCGCTGCGGGTCGGCCGCCGGCAGATCGATCTTGTTGAGCACCGGCACCACCTCTACCCCCAGCTCGATGGCGGTGTAGCAGTTGGCCACCGTCTGGGCCTCCACGCCCTGGGAGGCATCCACCACCAGGAGCGCCCCCTCACAGGCGGCAAGCGAGCGGCTCACCTCATAGGAGAAGTCCACGTGCCCAGGCGTGTCGATGAGATTGAGCAGGTACTCGCGGCCGTCCCGCGCCCGGTAGGTCAGCGCCGCCGTCTGGGCCTTGATGGTGATGCCCCGCTCCCGCTCCAACTCCATGGAGTCCAGCACCTGCTCGGCCATCTCCCGCTCCGACAGCCCGCCGCAGCGCTGGATGATACGGTCGGCCAGGGTGGACTTGCCGTGGTCGATGTGGGCGATGATGGAGAAGTTGCGGATGTGCTGCATCAAAAATGCCGAAGGCGCCCGCGGCGCCTCCCCTGAGCGGTCGATCGACCAGGATTTTACCCGATATTGCCCGCTCCCACCGGTCCTGCCGCCGCCCTGCGGGCGGCGGCAGGACCGGGTGATCAGTCGAGTCGCAGCGGTATGTAGATGGATCCCTCCCCGCGCCGGACCAGCAGGGCCACGCTGCGGCGCTTGGTCTCGTCCAGGATCTTGTTGAACTCGGCCACGGATTTGACTTCGCGGTTGTTGACCGCCAGGATCACATCCCCCGGCCGCAGGCCCGCGCGGGCGGCGGCACCGCTCGCATCCTCCACCAGGACGCCGCCCTCCACCTTGAGCTCCCGGCGCTGCTCGCGGGTGAGCTCCGTAAGCGTGAGACCGACCCGGTTGGGTTTGGCCTCGGGTGCCGCGGCACTCGCCGTCTCGCCGGGCATCTCCCCCACCACCACGCTGACCTCCCGCGTGGCCCCCTTGCGCCACAGGGTCAGGGTAGCCTTAGTGCCGGGACGGGTAACCCCCACCATGCGGGGCAGGTCGATGGAACGCTCCACGGGGCGGCCGTTGAACTTGAGGATGATGTCCGAGACCTCCACCCCGGCCTTGTCGGCGGGGCTGCCCGGCTCCACCTCGGCCACCAGGGCCCCCTGGGGTTTGGGCAAACCGAAGGATTCGGCCAGATCGGCCGTGACCTCCTGGATCAGCACACCGATGCGGCCGCGGCGGACCTGGCCGCCGGTTTTCAACTGCTCGGCCACGTCCATGGCCACGTCGATGGGGATGGCGAAGGACAGCCCCATGTAACCGCCGGAGCGGGATATGATCTGGGAGTTGATGCCCACCACCTCGCCGCGCATGTTGAACAGGGGGCCGCCGGAGTTACCCGGGTTGACGGCCACGTCGGTCTGGATGAAGGGCACGTAGTTCTCCTGGGGCAGGCTGCGGCCCTTGGCCGAGACGATGCCGGCAGTCACGGAATTGTCAAAGCCGAAGGGGGCGCCGATGGCCAGCACCCATTCACCCACCCGCAATTTCTCCGGATCGCCGATGGTGACCTTGGGCAGACCCTGGGCGTTGATCTTGAGCAAGGCCACATCGGTGCGCTCGTCGGTGCCGATGACCTTGGCCCGGAACTCGCGCCGGTCGTACAGGCGCACCACCACCTCGTCGCTGTCGTCCACCACATGGGTGTTGGTCAGGATGTAGCCGTCCTCGCTGATGATGAACCCCGAGCCATGCCCCCGCCTGGGCGGCATGAAACGCTGCTCCCCTTCCGGGATGAAGCGGCGGAAGAACTCGAACATCTCGTCCGGCTGCGGCATGCGGCCCCGGCGCAGGGGTCGGGCGTCGCGGGTGGTGGTGATGTTGACCACCGCCGGGCTTTGCTTTTCCACCAGCTCGGTGAAATCGGGCAGGCCGGCCTGGGGCGCGGCCAGGGGAAGAAAGGCAAGGATCAGGACATATAACCAAAGTCTCATGGATCACCTCATGAAGAATTGAGCTGTAGGGTAGTACCGCCTCAGGGACTGGCGCACCCGGCGCGGCGCAGGATCACCGGCGTGCGGGTGGTGGCGGGCCGCCGGCGCAGATGGAGCAACCCCAGGGTGAGGCCTGCGGCGCCGCCCAGCGCCGCCGCACGGTCCCCGAAGGCCGCCCCCAGCATCGCCCCCAGGAGCAAGAGCAGCAGGGGCAGCACATAGGCCGCGAGGACCGCCCTGAATACGGCGCCCTCCTCGATCCCCACCACCACCCGTTCGCCGGGACGGGCAGCGATGGGATTGGCCACCGGGTATTCGGGTTCCCGGGGGTGCAGCATGCGCGCGTAGAGGCTCGAGCCGCAGCCCCTGCCGCCGCAGGCGCCGCAGGATGCGGGCGCCTCCACCCGCACCCAGGCGAGGTCACCCTGCAGACGGACCACGCGCGCCGGGGTCTCCAGCATCAGCGCTCCGCCAGGTTGATGGCGATGGTCTCCACCGCCGGCCAGGGCGCGTCCCCCAGCACCGTGACCCGCCAGCTGCCCACCTGTCGGGTGAGGAGGTTGAGCATGCCTTTGGGGCTAGCCCCCTTGACGGTCTCCACCGGGCCGGATGCCGGTTCGATGAACAGGGAGATGTAGGTCAGACCATCGCTGTAGACCCAGTGCTCCACCTCGTGGGGCCGCTGGGGCAGCCGCCGTTTGACGGCGGCCACGCGCTCGAAGCCGGGCGGCAGCTGCCGCACGGCGATGGCCGCCACGGGACCGGCCCCGCCGAGCTTTCCATCGGCGGGAAGGCCGCGGGGTAGTGCACCGGTACGGGGGGTCGCCCCGATGCGCACCTCGGTGAAACTGTACTGCAACAGCGGCCTGCCCGCCTCATTGACCATCACCGCCTTCAGGGGCAGATGGCTTAGGCGCTCGGCGCACAGGTGGAACCCCCAGCGGAAGGCGTCCTTGGGCGTCAGTTCCAGCCAGCGGCAGTCCAGACCCGCCACCCGGTCCATCTCGCCCAGCCGCACGGAGTACCAGTTGGTCAGCGCGGCGGCGTTGGCGGGCAGCAGATCCGGAAAATGCCGGTCGCTCCACCGCCGCTGGGTGCGCACCCCGTCGCCCTCGGGGACGAGGCTCAAGGATTCGCCCTGGCGGCAGACCACCTCGCGCCGGTTGCCGTCCAGGCTGATGAGCACGCTTTCCTTCAGGGGACCGGCGCTGCGGTTGATCACCTGCATGGTCTGCATGATGTCGCCATGCTGGAACACGAACTTGCCCTCATAGGACAGCCGCCGGGCGCTGTCTGCCACCTTTTGCAGCCACACGGCAGCCTCCTGGCCGGACAACGCCTCCGTGGCCCAGACAGGGGACGCGAACAGCAGTGGGGTGAGTACGCCGGCCAGCCGATGACGCCAGGGACTCATCGGCCCGCCTCCACACCGGCCAGGTTCACCCGCGTAAACTGCATCTCCGCCGGCTCGGCCACCACCCCTTGGGTGAAGTCCTGGTGGGCGTCCAGATAGGGCAGGACCTGCTGGGCCTGGATCATCACCGCTTCCGGCCCGGCGGCCACGGGGACGGCAGCCCCGCGCTCCGGCAGGGCGGTCCAGATGGTCCAGGTCACGGCGGCCACGGCGGCCGCCGCGGCGGTCCAGGCCACGGGCCGGGCGTAGCGCGCCGGGCGCTGCCGCCGGCGCATGGGGGCGAGCACGGTGGGCTCCGCGGCCAGGGCCTTGCGTAGCCGCGCAGCCAGCCCCGGCTGGGGCATGGTCTGGCCGCGCAGAACCTCGCCGATCAGGCAGTACTCCGCCCAACGGCGCATGAGCGCCGGGTCCTGGCCGATGTGGCCCAGGACCCGGTCGGCCTGATCCTCGTCGAGCTCGCCGTCCAGCAGGACAGACAGCCATTCCTCGTCGTGCATCGGGTCGCGGTTTCCCTCGACTTGCAGCATTTCACCACCTCTGATCCTCAGGAGTGCCCAGGATGGGCCTCAGTTTCGCCGCGATCGCCTCGCGGGCCCTGAAAATGCGCGATCTCACGGTGCCGATGGGACAGCCCATGAAGTTCGCGATGTCCTCGTAACTCATGCCTTCGATCTCCCGCAGGGTGATGGCCGTACGCAGCTCCTCAGGCAGGGCCTCCACCGCCTCGTTGACCGCATAAGCGATCTGTTTCGAGAGCAGATGGGCATCTGGCGTGTCGATGTCCGAAACCGCATAACGCTCATCGCCTCCTTCTTCCTCTTCGCCCGAGACCTCGCTCACCGTGAGCATGTTCCGGTTGCGGGCGGCCAGGTAGTTCTTGGCCGTGTTCACGGCGATGCGGTAGAGCCAGGTGTAGAAGGCCGCATCGCCCCGGAACTGGGGCAGGGCTCGGTAGGCCTTGATGAAGGTCTCCTGGGCGATGTCCTCCACTTCCTCCGGATCCCGCACCATACGCGCGAGCAACCGTCCGATCTTGCGACGGTACTTCTCCATCAACAATTCAAAGGCGCGTTTGTCGCCCTTGCGCACCCGTTCCACCAGGATCAGGTCGGCGTCCCGTTCAGTCATCCCTGAGCATCCTCACAAATCTTGGCCGCCCTGGGTCCAGGGCTTCCCAAGCCGCTGCGGGGCTAGTATAACCGGCCTCGATCACCTGGCTGCCGGAAAGACCTGGCCAGCCCCTCATTGGTTCCCATGACGTTAGGGTTATTCCCATGGCCATGGTACGCTGTGACGTGCTCATCATCGGATCCGGTCTGGCGGCCACAACCCTGGCCCTGTCCCTGCCCGAGCGGCTCAAGGTCTTGATGGTGACCAAAAAGACGCCCGCCGACAGCTCCAGTTACTGGGCCCAGGGCGGCATCGCCGCCGTGCATGCCTCCGACGACAGCCTGGAATCCCACATCCGGGACACCTTGGAGGCGGGCGCCGGTCTGTGCAGGGAGGAGACCGTGCGCCGGGTGGTGCACGAGGCCCCCCAGGCTATCGGCTGGCTGATCTGGCAGGGGGTGCCCTTCGACCGCGAGGGCAACGACTACCATCTGGGCCGCGAGGGCGGCCATAGCCACCGGCGCATCTTCCACGTGGCCGACGCCACTGGCGCCGCCGTGCAGGAGACCCTGCTCACCAGGCTCGCTGCCGCGCCCAACGTGGAGATCCTGCCCTGGCACATCGCCATAGACCTCATCACCGGCCGCAAACTGGGCCTGTCCGACAGTGGTGTCTATGGCGCCTATGTGCTGGACATCCAGGCGGGCCGGGTCAAGACCATCGCCGCCGGTCACACCGTGCTCGCCACCGGCGGCGCCGGCAAGGCCTTCCTCTACACCACCAACCCGGACACCGCCACCGGCGACGGCATCGCCATGGCCTGGCGCGCAGGCTGCCGCGTGGCCAACCTGGAGTTCATCCAGTTTCACCCCACCTGTCTGCATCACCCCAAGGCCAAGTCCTTCCTCATCACCGAGGCCATGCGTGGCGAGGGGGCGGTCCTCAGACTGCCCGACGGCACCCGCTTCATGCCCGAGCACGATGCGCGAGCGGAGCTGGCCCCGCGCGACATCGTGGCCCGCGCCATCGACTTCGAGATGAAAAAGCGGGGGCTGGACTGCGTCTATCTAGACATCACCCACCTGCCGGCCAAGACCATCATCGGCCATTTCCCCACCATCCATGCCCGCTGCAAGGCGCTGGGCATCGACATCACCACCGAGTGGATCCCGGTGGCACCCGCCGCCCACTATACTTGCGGCGGGGTCGTGGTGGACGAGCACGGCCGCACCGACCTGCCCCATCTGTACGCCATCGGCGAGGTGAGCCACACGGGGCTGCACGGGGCCAACCGCCTGGCCAGCAACTCCCTGCTGGAGTGCCTGGTCTACGGGCGCGCCGCCGCGGCCGATATCGCCCAGTCCGAGCCCGCCCCGGCGCAGCAGCTGCCCGCCTGGGACGAGAGCCGGGTCACCGACGCCGACGAGGAGATCGTCATCGCCCACAACTGGCATGAGCTGCGCCGCTTCATGTGGGATTACGTGGGTATCGTGCGCACCAACAAGCGTCTTGAGCGCGCCGCCCACCGCATCCGGCTGCTCACCGAGGAGATCCAGGAGTATTACAGCAACTTCCGGGTCACCAACGACCTGCTGGAACTCAGGAACCTAGTGCTCACCGCCGACCTCATCGTGCGTTGCGCCTTCAGCCGCAAGGAAAGCCGGGGTCTGCACTACTCCCGCGACTACCCCGACCTGCTGCCGCAGGCGCGGGATACGCTGCTCGATCCGGGGGGAACAGGATTTAGGAATTAAGGGTTAGGGATTAGGTATTAGGGAAACGCTGAAGAACTCTTTCTCCCTTTGGGAAAGGGTGGGGGTGAGGGGGATCACGCTTTGATTTCTCAAGCCACCTCACCCTCTCCCCCGCAAGCGGGGGCGAGGGGATTTATTCAGTGTCTCCTTAGGGAAACGCTGAATAAATTGCTGCGCGGGCGCGCGGCTTCGTTGCGCGATGTTGGCTTCGGCCGCTTCGCTGAACATCGGCGGCGCCGATGTTAGCCTTCGCCAAAACTTCGTTTTGGCTTCGCCGAAACTTTGTTTTCGCTGCCTCGCCTATCTCCTTGAGA
>FWPV01005516.1_pt1 | contig 25164 bp, 23 predicted proteins | sample 2228371 | NCBI WGS metagenome assembly FWPV01 (sample SAMEA103939776, study PRJEB20133) | metagenome | reverse complement strand
TGTGACGCGATCGCAGATCAACCCTCCGGTGCAGGATTCCGCAATGGAAACCGTCCAGCCCTTTTGCCTCAAAAGATCACCAATTCTCTTCTCGAGTTCCATGCCCAAACCCTCACCCCGTCGTTCATTCCCCTTGGGACGCGATCAAGTTCGAAATGATTTGAAGGCAGATATTTGAGTAGATCCCCGCCACGACATCGTCCAGCACAACCCCAAATCCTCCTCGCGCGCGTTCGACGAGACGGACGGGAGGAGGTTTAGCAATATCGAAAAAACGAAAAAGGAAGAAACCCAGGACGACAAAGAGGGTCGTCTTGGGCGCCCAGAGCATCGTAATCAGGTAGCCTAAGATCTCGTCGATCACGATCCTTGGGTCATCTCTTCTTCCCCAAAGCCCCTGCGCCTCTCCCGAAATCCAGCTTGCCACGAAGAAGAAGGTGAAAATCGTGAGCTCGAAAAGGGGAGAGGGAATTCGAGAAAGCCCTAAAAAGATCGGAATGGCAACCAATGTTCCTGCCGTTCCCGGAGCAATGGGAATGTAACCGCCGCCAAATCCAGAAGCAAGAAGGACGACGAACGCACGCAAAAGAAGCACCTGATTAGAAAGAAATTCCGATGATCAAAATTCAAAAGGGCAGGCTAAGTTGTTTTGGTCCTTATAGCCTCACCGTCACTCCTTTTTGTTTCAGAAATGTCTTGACCTGTGCGATGGTGTACTCTCGATAGTGGAAGATGGATGCAGCGAGCACGGCATCCGCTTTCCCGAGAATCAGCCCCTCGTAAAGGTGCTCCAGAGTCCCCACACCTCCCGAGGCAATGACTGGGATGCTCACCTGCTCGGCGATCGTGCGGGTCAAATCGATATCGTAGCCGTCCTTTGTCCCATCCCGATCCATGCTGGTCAAAAGAATCTCCCCTGCCCCCAGTTCCTCCATCCTCTTCGCCCACCGAATGGCATCGATCCCTGTGGGCGTTCTCCCTCCATGGATAAAGACCTCCCAGCTCTCGCCTTTCCGTTTCGCGTCTATGGCAATGACGATGCACTGGCTTCCGAACCGCTTGGAAGCCCTCTCCACAAACTTCGGATCGCTGACGGCAGCCGTATTGATAGAGACCTTGTCTGCCCCCGCCCTTAGGAGTTTCCGGATATCATCGAGACTCCTCACACCGCCCCCGACGGTCAGCGGAATGAAAATCTCTTCGGCCGTCCTTCGAACGATGTCGATAAGAATATCCCTCCTCTCGTAAGAGGCCGTGATGTCGAGGAAGGCGATCTCATCCGCCCCCTGTTCATCGTAGGCACGTGCATTCTCGACGGGATCGCCCGCATCCCTCAGGTCGACAAACTGGGTTCCTTTCACGACCCTGCCATCTTTCACGTCGAGGCAAGGAATGATTCGTTTAGCGAGCATCTATGGAATCGTCCTTTCAGGGTCTGAATTTTGAGATGCCGAAACGAGTTCGGCAGGAAATGTCATCCTTTTGGTTACACGGATCGCCTCCTCCAGATCGATTTGCGCTGTATAGAGGGCACGACCCACAATGACTCCGATCACTCCGGCGCTTTCCAAAGCCATAAGCTCGCGGAGGTCCTCGATCCGCGACACCCCTCCCGAGGCAATCACCGGAATCGAGATGGCCCTCGCCACTGCTCCGATCATCTCGAGGTTCAAACCCGTGCTCATTCCGTCTCGGTCGATATCCGTAAAGATGAGAGCGGAGAGCCCTATCCCCTCAAACTGTCTCGCCAATTCGATGACCTTCAAGGAAGCCTGCTCGCGCCATCCCTCGAAAGCAACTTTCCCCTCTCTCGCGTCGATCCCGAGGATCACCCTCCCTGGAAACTTTTCACAAGCTTCTCGAACGAGACCGGGGTTTTTGAGCGCGATCGTTCCGAGAATCACCCACCTGACTCCCAAAAAGAGATACCTCTCGATTGTTTCCAGATTTCGAATCCCGCCGCCCACCTCCATGGGGATATGGAGGGCGTTTACCATCTCCCGGACGAGTGGTTGGTGGACGGGTCTCCCCCCCACCGCCCCGTCGAGATCGACCACATGAAGCCGTTCCGCTCCCTTTGCCTCCCAATACCTTGCCATCTGAACAGGATCGTCCGAATAGACCGTCTCTCTATCCATCCTGCCCTGAGAGAGCCTCACACACCTGCCACCCTTCAAATCGATGGCGGGGATCACGATCATGGCCTTCCCTCCAGCTCTGAGATCTCAGGCAATGCCATCAATAATTCATCCATGCCCACGTTGGCTAACTCCAGCGCGGTGAGCCAGGAAGCCTTTCGCCTTAGGAAGGCCCCAATCTTGAAAAGATCGTCGCTGAGAGGCCTCTGGGTCTCGTCAAATTTTCCGATCCATACCATCTTCTCATCTCTTAAACGGAAGAGGTGAAGGTCGAAGCAGACCGAGGCGGGGCGTTCCACCCCTAAGGCGGACCCTATTCTCTCTTCAAAAAGGAACAGGCTCCCGATTAGAAGAAAGTCAGCGTTCAACATTTTTCCCATTCGGATGGATGCAAAAACGGGTCTCTCCCGGATCGTCTTCTCGTCGAACTCGCGCAGAAGCTCGTCCATTCTCTCATGACATAGAATCTGAAAGGTTCCCCTGGCTTCCATTTTGGTGAAGAGCAGGTGGGTCAGCGTCTTCTCCGAGCCGGGCGGGATCATGCCGGATCGGCGAATCCCCCCACATATGGGGCAGAGGGCGCCCTTCTCTGGCCTTACCCCATGCTCAACGAGGAACGGCAGGATGGCCAGTCTTCGCTTTGCTTCCGCTTTCTCCCCAAATTCCCCTGCCATCAGGAAGAAGATGACCAGCAGCAAAGAGAAACTTCGAATCGTCCAAGGTTCAAGAAATTTTCTGGCTCCTCCATCCAAAGTGCTCATCCTCTCTCTTTCGCCCTTTTAAGCAATGAAAGAATCGCTTCCTTCCTCTTCCCCTTCCCTGCCAAGATCCTCTCCACCGCTTCTCTTACCGCACCCTCGCCCCCCTTTTTCTTGGTGACATAATCCGAAACCTTTTTCGCTTCCTCGACTCCATTCGCCACACAGATCGAGAGCCCCGCCCTTTTCAGGATGGGAATATCCAAGAGATCATCGCCCACGTAAGCAACCTCCTCGTCTTTCAGACCATACTTCTTGAGGATGATCTCGTAACTTTTTTCTTTGTCAACGCTTCCTTGTTGGATCTCATCGATACCGAGTTCCTCTGCCCTTTTCCTAACGGCCTCCGATTCTCTCCCACTCACGATCCCGATCAGGATCCCGGCCACCTTGGCGAGGGCGATTCCTATACCGTCGTGGACGTGGAACCTTTTCAACTCCGCCGAATCAGAGGTTAACAGAACGGACCCATCCGTCATGACCCCGTCCACATCGAGAAGAAGCATCCTGATTTTCTGGGCTTTGGCATTAAGGGCCTTCATCCCCATCTCCTTTCGAAACCAACTGATGGATGGCTTTGGCCTGTCTCAGGACGCCCTTCACCTGCGTCAGAGAAATCATATTGGGACCATCGCAGAGGGCCCGGTCCGGGTCTGGATGTACCTCCATGAAGAGGCCATCCACTCCTGCCCCAACCGCTGCTCTCATCAAGGTCGCTGCAAACTCTCTCTGGCCCCCAGAACACTTTCCTTCGCTTCCAGGTAGCTGGACGCTGTGAGTGACGTCGAAGATCAAAGGATATCCAAAGGAGCGAATAATCGGCATCGCCCTGAAATCAACCACTAAGTTGTTATACCCAAAGGAGGTTCCACGCTCCGTGATCAGAAGGTTGGTATTCCCAGTGGAAACAAACTTCTCGATAATCCCCTTCACCTCCCAGGGAGAAAGAAACTGCCCTTTCTTCACGTTCACTGGCTTCCCTGTTTTGGAGGCATGAAGAATCAAGTCGGTCTGCCGACAAAGAAAGGCGGGAATTTGAAGGAGGTCGAGCACCTGCGAGGCAGCCCTCACCTGATCGACGGAGTGTATGTCAGACATGATCGGCACGGACAACCTCCTCCGGACATCTTCCAAGATCCTCAACCCTTTCTCCATGCCCGGCCCCCTGAATGAATCCAGGGCGGTACGGTTAGCCTTGTCAAAGGAACTCTTGAAAATCAGCGGGATCTCAAGGCGACCACAGATCTCTTTCAATCCGCTTGCCGTCTCCAGGGTAACTTCCTCGCTCTCGATGACACAGGGCCCGGCCATTAAGACCAACGGATTTCCCCGGCCAATTCGAATTTCTCCAACTCTCACTTCATGCATAGATCTTCCCTTCATGGAGCCAGTCATCGTGTCGCCGCTCGTACGATCGGAACGCCGCCCTCTTCTCTCACGATCTGGCCTTGACGAATCTGGCAAAGTTCTCTAGGACCTTAAGCCCTTTCTTCTGACTCTTCTCTGGGTGAAATTGCGTTGCAAAGAGATTCTCTTTCCATAGGCTCGAAGCAAAAGGAATCCCATAATGGGTAAATGTCGAAGTCCATTGCGGCTCTTCCGGAATGACATAGTAGGAGTGGACGAAATAGAAGAAGTCCCCGCTCTCGATCCCCTCGAGGCAGGGAGCTTCCATCTTCTTCTCGACCGTATTCCACCCCATGTGAGGGACCTTATGCTCTGGATCAGGCCTGAACCTCACCACTCTTCCCTTGATCAGGTCCAACCCCTTTTGAAGGCCGAACTCTTCGCTCTCGGAGAAAAGAATCTGAAGGCCAAGGCAGATACCGAGATAAGGTTTCCCCTTCCGAACGGATCTGACCACAGGCTCGATGAGCCCAAACCTCTCTAAATTCTCCATGCAATCCTTAAAGGCTCCCACACCGGGAAGCACGAGGGCCGAGGCCCTGTCAATCTCTCGTTTACTCCTTGTCACCCGAGCCTCAAGACCGATCTTCTCAAAGGCCTTCTGCACGTTTCGGAGATTTCCCATCCCGTAATCGATGATGACAATCCTGCTCATGCCAGATCTCGAAACCAGCACAGGGGAAACGGCATAGAATCTGAAACTTCACCCCCGTTGCGGGGCCCCTGATCCCTTCCTACAGAGGACCTTTCACCTTGCCACGCTCCATGGGTCGGTCTATTCTCAAAGGATCCCTTTCGTCGAGGGAACCTTCGGTGCCCTTGGATCATATGAGATCGCTTGTCCGAACGCCCTCCCAAATCCTTTGAACGCCGCCTCCACCATGTGGTGACTATTCCTTCCGTAAAGGAGGTTAATGTGAAGGGTCATTCTTCCATGGTTGCACAAGGCTTTGAAGAATTCCTCCACCAGCTCGAGGTCGAAATTTCCTATCCTCAACCTTCTGAGCTTCATGTGAAAGACCATCCAGGGTCTCATCGAGAGATCGAGGGCCACCGAGACTAAGGCTTCGTCCATGGGGATCAGGGCGAAGCCGTACCTTTGGATGCCCGCGCCCTCCCCTAAAGCCTTTCGGATTCCATCGCCGAGGCAGATCCCAACATCCTCCACCGTGTGGTGAGCATCGACGTTGAGATCCCCTTTGGCCCTGAGAGAAAGATCCACACCGCTGTGAAAGGCCAAAAGGCTGAGCATGTGGTCGAAGAAAGGGATGCCAGTATCCACCGAATGCTTGCCCGAGCCTTCGAGATCGAGTCGAAGAGAGATCTCCGTCTCTCTCGTCTTTCGGATCACTTCTGCCTTCCGGTCCTTTTTCATGGCCTCTCCTCGCCCAAAACCTTATGGAATTGAGGCCTCCCATCGCGCTCGAACGGCACGATAATGGCCCCCTAATCCTTCCCATTCGGCAAACCCCCTCACGTCCTTCTCAAAACCTCTCAGGGCTCTCTCCGTAAAGTGCATCCAGTTCATTCTCTTGAGGAAATCCTCCACTCCCAGAGGGGATGAAAACCGGGCGGTGCCCTCCGTGGGAAGAATATGGTTCGGTCCAGCCAGATAATCGCCGATTGCCTCCGGTGTGTGGAAACCAAGAAAGACCGCTCCTGCACTTTGGATTCTTTTCAGCAACGGCCCAGGTCGCGAAACGAAGAGCTCCAGATGTTCAGGGGCAATCCGATTGGCCAACTCGATGGCCATCTCTAAGTTCTTCACCACAAGAATGGCTCCTCCCTGGCGAAGGCTCGTCTCTGCGATCTCCCTCCGTTCCAAAGAATGGAGCTGTCTCCTCACTTCCTCCTTCACTCTTCTTCCAAAGGCCTCGGAGGTCGTAATAAGGATCGGAAGCGCTGCCTCGTCATGTTCCGCCTGGGAAATCAGGTCTGCCGCCACAGAGGCCGCTGAACCTTGGCCATCGGAGACGATCAGGATCTCGCTTGGCCCCGCGATCATATCCACATCGACAACCCCGAAAACGAGCCGTTTCGCCGTCGCCACGTATTGATTCCCAGGTCCGACGATCTTATCCACCTTTGGAATCGACTCCGTTCCAAAAGCGAGGGCTGCGATGGCATGGGCCCCCCCCATTCCATAGATCTCGTCAACACCAGCAAGATCCGCAGCCACTAGAACCGCAGGGTTGATCCCATCCCGATGTGGAGGGGTAGCCATGACGATCTTCCGAACACCAGCCACCTTCGCCGGGATCGCCGCCATGAGCACGGTGGAAGGATAGGAAGCCTTTCCGCCTGGGACGTAGAGACCCACTCTCTCGAGCGGTCTGATCTCCTGTCCGAGCAGAATCCCTTTTTCCGAGGCATGGACGGACCTTGGGATCGCGAGCCTATGAAATCTTCGGATGCGATGGTAGGCCCTTCTCAAGGTCTTTAGGAACCCCGGAGGAACTTTTTTGTAGGCCTCTTCGATCTCCCTCCCTTTGACTTTGAGTTCGGTCTTAGAAACTCTTACGCCGTCGAAAACCCTTATGTAACGGAGGAGGGCTTTGTCTCCTCTTCTCCGGACGTCCTCGAGGATGGACCAAACCTGCTTGTCGAGCCCAAGATTCTCTCCTCGGCCCCTCTCGTCCATTCTCTTGAGATAACGCCCAAATCCTGGATCCCGCCATCTCAGAATCTGCAAGGCCTCTTCTCCCTTTCTACCGACCCTTCCTGATCATCGGCGCACCCCTTCAATCCACTTCCTTCACCCTCTTGATGTCGGCTCCCATCTTGGCCAGTTTCTTTTCCAATGCCTCATATCCTCGATCGAGATGATAGACTCGCGAGACCTCGGTCACACCGGTTGCGGCAAGACCAGCCAGGATAAGGCAGGCACTTGCCCTTAAGTCGGTGGCCATGACGGGTGCACCGCTAAGACTCCCAACACCTTGAATGATGGCTGTATTCCCTTGGATTCGAATGTCCGCTCCCATCCGTCTCAATTCGCTCACATGGATGAACCGATTCTCGAAGATGGTTTCCGTAATAACGCTCAACCCTCTTCCCAAACTCATGAGAACCATGAACTGGGCTTGCATGTCGGTCGGAAACCCTGGGTAGGGTTGGGTCTTTATGTCCACACTCCGGATGCGTTTATTTCCCACCACCCTCACACCCTCTCCCTCGGCCTCTATCTCCACCCCCGCTTCTCTCAGTTTATGGACGACCATCTCCATGTACTGAAGGGGACAGTTGAGGATCCGTATATTTCCCCTCGTCACCCCAGCTGCAACCATCAATGTTCCCGCCTCGATTCGATCCGGAATGATCGCATGCTCAGTGGCGGAAAGGGATTCCACCCCCTCGATCCTGATCACATTCGTCCCCGCCCCTGTAATCCTCGCTCCCATCTTATTGAGGACGGTGGCCAAATCAACCACCTCAGGCTCCATCGCTGCATTGCGCAATGTCGTCACCCCTTCGGCCAAGGTTGCTGCCATCATCAAGTTTTCGGTCCCAGTAACCGTTTTGACGTCAAAGGAGATGTCAGCCCCTTTCAATCGGTCAGCCCTCGCCTCGATATACCCATGACGGAGCTCAATCTTCGCCCCCATAGCCTCAAGCCCCATGAGGTGGAGGTTGATCGGCCGAGCACCGATAGCACAGCCTCCAGGAAGGGAGACCGTGGCCTTCCTCATCCTTGCCACCAAAGGACCCAAAACGAGAATGGAGGCCCTCATCGTCTTCACAAGCTCATAGGGGGCCTCACAGTTAGAAATTGCTGTAGCATCGATCCGATAGGTCCTCCCCTCCTCCTCAATGCGCACCCCAAGGTTTCTGAGGACGCGCGTCATAGTTCGAATATCCATGAGTTGGGGAATCCCGTGAAAGAAATTCGTCCCTTCGGTCAGCAGGCTCGCAGCAAAGATGGGAAGAGCGGAATTCTTCGAACCGCTCACCGTCACATCCCCGATCAATCTCTCCCCACCTCGAATGACGATCTTATCCATGATTTACCTCTCGGAAAGCGAGCTATCAACTCGAAGCCGCGCCTTTACCACCCTCTCGATCCCTGAAGGATCTCTCATCTGCTCAAGTTCATCATAAGAACCCTCTTCTTTAATCATCTCCGAGATCCTTCTCCCCTGACCTTCTCCCACTTCGAAGAGAAGCCATCCTCCTCCGCGTAGGTAAAAGGGTGCTTCAAAAATTATCTTCCGATGAAAGTCCATTCCATCCTCGCCTCCGTCCAGAGCCACTCTCGGCTCGTACTCCCTCACCTCTCTCTCCAGGTTCTTAATCTGGGGCCTTGGGACGTACGGAGGATTGGAAAGGATCAATTCAAAAGGTCCGTGGTCTTCCGTCCGCCGAAAGGGCGCGAAAAGATCTCCCTGGACCAAGCGAATGCGATCCTGGACGCCGGAGGATTCTGAATTCTCCTTCGCCACCAGGAGGGCTTCCCGAGAGATGTCTGTGGCAACGATCAGGAGTTCCCTCATCTCTTTTGCCAACGCGACAGCGATCGCTCCGCAACCCGTTCCTATCTCTAGCACAGAGGGCCTGCTCCTGGAACAAGATCGCGAGAGAATGGCGAGGCTTGCTTCCACCAAGAGCTCCGTTTCCGGCCTTGGGATGAAAACGTCAGGGGTAACCTTGAAATCGATGGACCAAAACTCCTGACGACCCAACAGGTACTGCAAGGGCTCCCCCGAAAGCCGTCTCTCTAACAACCCCTCAAATCTCTCCTTCCCCGGCTCTCGGACAAGATCCCCAAAATGGGCGTAGAGAGCTTCACGGGTCAGGTTGAGCGAGTGGGCCAAGAGAAGTTCAGCGTTGAGCCGAGGGTTATCGACGTGATGATCCCGCAAGCGCTGGGCGCCCTGATTCAAGAGTTCGATGATGGTCATCGTCTCTCTGCCTTCAACCCCTCCTTCCCCCGTCCTCGGTCGCTACCGAGTCCAGCGGCCGGGCTTAACCCTCGGAGGGCTTCCTCTGAAAGGCTATTCTTCAATGCCTCCGCCTGGTAGTGCGTCGCCAACGCGGTGAGGAGTTCGTCCAGATCTCCCTCAAGGACTTCTTCGAGTCGGTAGAGCGTCAATCCGATCCGGTGGTCGGTTACTCTCCCCTGAGGAAAGTTATAGGTCCGGATCCGTTCGCTCCGTTCCCCTGTGCCCACTTGGGTTCTCCTCTTCTCAGAAATCTCTGTCTGTTTCTCCTGCCTTGCCTTCTCCAACAGCCTTGCTCGAAGGATCTTAAGGGCCTTGGCTTTATTCTTATGCTGGGATTTCTCATCCTGGCAAGAAACGACCATTCCGGTTGGGAGATGGGTGATCCGGACAGCGGAGTCTGTGGTATTGACGCTCTGTCCGCCCGGCCCGGAAGAGCGAAAGATATCGATCCTTAGGTCGCTCGGATCGATCTGAACATCGACCTCTTCCGCCTCGGGAAGGATCGCCACGGTGACCGTGGAGGTATGAATCCTTCCTTGAGACTCCGTGACCGGCACCCGTTGGACACGGTGAACCCCGCTTTCGTACTTGAGCCGACTATAGACTCCTTTCCCCTCAATCAGGGCGATAATCTCTTTGAACCCGCCCACGCCCGTATAATGACGACTCAATACCTCGAGGCGCCAACCCTGCTTCTCCGCGAACTTGGCGTACATTCTGAAGAGATCCGCGGCAAAGAGGCCCGCTTCGTCCCCCCCTGTACCGGCTCGAATCTCAAGAAGGATATTCTTCTCGTCATTCGGATCTCTCGGGAGAAGTGCCAGCCGCAAATCCCTCTCTGCCCGCTCCCGCTCCTCGGTAAGCCGGTTAAGTTCTTCCTTCGCCAACCTTCTCATCTCCTCATCCTCTTCGTTGACGAGAAGCTGCTGGCTCTCCTTGATGTCGGCATCCAATTTTTTCACTCTTCGGTAAAGATCGATGACCTTCCCTAACTCGGCATACTCCTTAGCGACCTTTTGGTACTCATCTTGCTTGCTGATCAATTCGGGTTGGCTCAAAAGGTGCGACAAGGCTTCGTAGCGGCGTTCCACCTCTTCCAGTGTTTCAAACATCGTTTCACCCTTCTATCCGATCTGTACCTTTACGGTTCTCAACCATTCGATCCCGGAAACGAGAGTGTCCTCCGGTCAGAACCCCACTTCCCGGTCCCCGCTTCGCTGCCGAAGATCGATCCTTTCTCTACTTCCGATGGCCCTCCAGGTCCAAGACCTCCTTGAGCGCACAGAGGGCAACCTCCACCTGAGCCTCCGAGGGCTCCCTGGCGGTCAACCGCTGGAGCCAGAGTCCTGGCTTTACGAGATACTGGACGCCTTTCCGGTCCCGATGGTTATCCGCCAAGCGGATGACTTCGTAAGAAAGTCCTGCAATGACAGGAATGAGAACCACTCGAGACAATACTTTGTACCCGAAGGGAAGATGATGGGGAACGAGAGCAAAGACAAGGATGCTCACCACCATGACAACGAGCAGAAAGCTCGTGCCACACCGGGGATGGAGAACACTGTATCCCATCACTCGATCCACCCTCAGGAGCTCACCGGCCTCAAAGGCGAAGACCGACTTATGTTCCGCCCCGTGATACTGGAATACCCTCCGAATCTCTTTGAAAAAAGAGATGCTCCAAAGGTAGAGGAGAAAGATCGCCAATCGGATCCCCCCGTCTACCAAATTGAAAAGTATTCCGCTACGGGAGAGCATGGGGAGGGCGAATTTCATCCATTTCGTCAGATAGAGCGGTGCCAGGAAGAAGAGGAGGATTCCGACACAAAGGGCTCCGCTCAGGGTCAAACCCATTGCCCATGGACTCAGGACTTCCTCCCTTTCCGGAAGAGCTTGGTTGGCCGAATACTGGAGCGCCTGAACCCCCAAGATGAGGGCTCCCATGAGAGTGAGGACCCCCCTGAGCAAAGGAATTCTGAAGAGGACCGTCCTCTCCGAAAAAAATTTGAGCCCCTCTCGCTTTACCGCAATCTCGCCATTTGGTCGGCGAACTGCAATCGCCATTGCATTGGGAGATCTCATCATCACCCCTTCAATCACCGCCTGCCCACCGACGCGAAGACTCCGCTCTTTCCCATGAGATAGAGCGCCATTCGAAAGAGAATCGCCCTCTGCGGGACCGCTTCTCTTCGCAACCATTGAAAGCCTCCGGACGAACTAATGTTGGCTATGAGGTTTCGGCAGGCAAAAAGGTAGGCGGGCGGGCGGAAGCCAAAATCCTCCCGTCCCCTCAAAGGGTGAAAGCGAGGGGGAATCGAAAAAAGACGGATCAACTCTCTTTCTCGATCTTTTCACCATACTTCTTTCTGAACCGCTCAATCCTTCCCGCTGTATCCAAGAACTTCTGCTTTCCTGTGAAGAATGGATGACAGTTGGAACAAATCTCGACGTGAATCTCTTTTTCCGTACTCTTCGTCTCAAACGTTGCGCCGCAGGCGCATTTGATGACGGTCTCGTAAACCTTCGGATGGATATCCTTCTTCATCTTCGCCTCCGACCTCTTATTTTAATGATTTTCCCATCCTTTGCAACAGCCTCTTGATTTCGATTCGAAGCCGATGCCCCTGAAGGACGCCCCTCCTCTTCCCTTTCCCTCACCACGATCCGCTTTTTCTATTGGTTCATGGAATCGAGGAATTCCCGGTTGTTCTTCGTCGCCCGCATCTTTTCCAGGAGAAATTCCATACTCTCCACCGTATTCATCGGTTGAAGCACCTTCCTGAGGAGCCAGATGCGATTCAAGTCATTCGGGTCGATGAGCAATTCCTCCTTCCTCGTACCGGAACGCTGGATATCGATGGAGGGATAGACCCTTCGCTCGGAGAGACGGCGGTCCAGGTGAATCTCCATGTTCCCAGTCCCCTTGAACTCTTCAAAGATCACCTCGTCCATGCGACTTCCGGTATCGATGAGAGCGGTACCGATGATGGTCAAGCTCCCCCCTTCCTCCAGATTTCTCGCAGCGCCGAAGAATCTCTTCGGTTTCTGGAGGGCGTTGGCATCGATTCCACCCGAAAGGACCTTTCCGCTGGGAGGAACGACCGTGTTGTAAGCCCGAGCCAAACGGGTGATGCTATCGAGGAGGATGACGACATCCCTCTGGTGCTCGGCGAGGCGTTTCGCCTTTTCGAGCACCATCTCCGCCACCTGGACATGTCGCTGCGCCGGTTCATCGAAGGTTGAACTGATGACCTCGGCATCCACGGACCGCTCCATATCCGTGACCTCCTCCGGTCGCTCATCGATGAGAAGAACGATCAGGGTTATCTCCTTATGATTTCTTGTGATGCTATGAGCGATCGTTTGAAGAAGCATCGTTTTGCCCGTTCGCGGTGCTGCCACGATGAGGCCGCGCTGGCCTTTGCCGATAGGGGTGAGAAGGTCCATCACCCTCGCTGAGTAGTTGTCGGAATCGCCTTCGACTTCGAGACAAATTCTCTCATTGGGATAAAGGGGTGTTAGGTTGTCGAAGAGGATCTTGTCCCGCGCCACCTCCGGATCCTCATAATTGACCAGCTCCACCTTCAACATGGCGAAATACCGTTCCGTGTCCTTAGGAGGCCGAATCTGTCCTGAGACGGTGTCGCCCGTCCGCAGGTTGAATCGTCTGATCTGGGAAGGAGAGATGTAAATATCATCCGGCCCCGGTAGGTAGTTGTAATCAGGGGCTCTCAGAAATCCGAAGCCGTCGGGAAGGATCTCGAGGACACCCTCTCCGAAGATCAGGCCATTCTTCTCCGTCTGAGCTTGGAGGATAGCAAAGATCAGCTCCTGCTTCCTCATGCTACTTGCCCCTTCGACGTTCAATTCTCTGGCAATCTTGGTCAGCTCGCTGATTTTCTTCTGCTTCAATTCTTTAATGTTCATACGCTTTCTTTCAACGCCTCCTTTTTTGGGGACGCCGCGTTAGCTCCTCTCCTGACTCCTCGGAACCCCCCCTGCTTCCGGAGGGAGGTGAGTCTGCCAGCCGGCCTATCCCTCCTGTTGAAGTGCAACTCTCTTCAGTTCTTGAAAAACCTCCTTTGCCCTCTCTTCTGTCTTCTTGCGAGAGCCCTCGTTCCGGATAAGAATATCCGCGACCTTGGCCCTTGCCCTTCCATCGATTTGCGAATCGATGATCGCTCGTGCAAATCCTTCATCCACCTGCTCACGCATTTTCAATCGCTCCATCTGTTTTCTCTTTGACGACGTGACCACAACGACTTTGTCGACCTCTTTGTCATATCCCGTTTCAACAAGAAGGGCTGCCTCCACCACCACAATGGATCCCTTCCCTCCCTTCCTTCTCAGTTTTGCAATCCGTCGTTCTATCTCTCGCTTGATCCTCGGATGAAGAATTCGATTGAGGCGATCTCTATCAGCAGGATTGGAGAAGACCCGGCGGGCCAACTGCTTGCGATCAACCGATCCGTCCTCTCTAAGGATCTGCCTTCCGAAGGCTTTGACGATTTCTCTCCACGCGGGCTTTGATGGTCCAACGAGCTCCCTTGCGATCTGATCTGCATCGATGACGTGAGCCCCCTCCCCTTTCCAAACCTGAGAGACCAGAGATTTTCCGCTTGCGACTCCACCCGTCAACCCGACGAGCAGCATGGGACCCATTGTCTCCTATATGTCGAGGCGCTGCACGAAGAGGGCATTTTCCTCAATGAACTGGCGCCGCTGTTCTACTTCATCCCCCATGAGAATGCTGAAGATCTCGTCAGCCTCAACCGCATCCTCGATCTTGACCTTCAGGAGCGTCCTTTTTTCTGGATTCATGGTGGTCTCCCAGAGCTGCTCCGGGTTCATCTCCCCTAACCCTTTATATCTCTGGATGGAGAGCCCCTCCCTCCCCAACTGGCGAATCGATTGGATTAAGTCCTCGGGCTGATCGAAGACCATCTCCTTTCCTTTTTCCATTAGCACGTACGGAGGCGGGGCCGTCTCCTTCATCTCTTGGTAAATCTGGAAAATGTTGCGGTACTCCACCGACGCGATGAGATCCCAGTGGACCTTTCCTCTTTTTTCCCCTTGACCATTCGATCCCTGGACATCGAACCCGTAGAGGTTGTGCTCCTCATCCCAGTAGAGATCGAAGACCTCAAATCCTTTCTTGCGCAGACGCTTTTGAAGGTCGATCATGCTCCCTCGATCCTCGAAGGTTGATTTATTTCGGACCCCGAGATCGAGAAGGCTGGAGATGAGAGCGCGTGGATATCCCTTCCGTTCAACCCTTCTCATCAAGTCGCAGTAGAGACCCATTCTCTCCAAAAGCGCACTCAGTTTCTTCCCGCTCATCTTCTTTCCCGTATGCTGGACGACCACCTCGCTCTTCGCGACGGCGCGATCCATCAGAAAGCGGTTCAGGGCTTCTTCATCCTTGACATAGACCTCGCTCTTCCCCTCGGCCACCTTGAAGAGGGGCGGCTGCGCAATGTAGAGATATCCCCTCTCAATCACCTCTGGCATATGACGATAAAAGAAGGTGAGCAGCAAGGTCCGAATGTGGGAGCCATCGACGTCCGCATCGCTCATAATGATGATCCGATGGTATCGGAGGCGGTGAATATCGTAATCGTCCTTTCCGATGCCAGCCCCCAGGGCGGAGATAAGAATGCGAATCTCCTCATTGGCAAGCATCTTATCGAAACGGGCCTTTTCGACGTTGAGAATCTTTCCTTTTAGGGGAAGCACTGCCTGAAAGGAGCGATCCCGTCCCTGTTTGGCTGATCCACCTGCGGAGTCGCCCTCCACGATAAAGATCTCGCTTAGGCTCGGATCCCTTTCCTGACAATCCGCCAGCTTCCCCGGCAAGGAGTCGTCTTCCAGCGCTCCCTTTCTCCGGCTTAACTCGCGTGCCTTTCGAGCTGCCTCTCTTGCTCGGGCAGCCTCGATCACCTTCGAAATGATTCTCCTGGCAACCGATGGATTCTCCTCAAAGTATGCACCAAGCTTCTCGTTGACCAAGGCCTCCACGATCCCTTTGACTTCACTGTTGCCTAATTTCGCCTTCGTCTGTCCCTCGAATTGGGGTTCTGGGAGTTTCACGCTGATGACTCCCACCAAACCTTCCCGGATATCTTCCCCCGTCAGGTTCTCCTTCACCCCTTTAAGGAGATTGGCGTTGGTTGCATATTGGTTGATGCTGCGGGTCAGGCCCGTCTTAAACCCCACCAGATGGGTTCCTCCCTCTACCGTATTGATATTATTGGCAAAGGAGAAAAGGTTCTCATTATACCCATCGTTGTACTGAAACGCGATCTCCACCTCTATGCCGTTCTTCACGCCTTGGATGTAGATGGGCTTGGGATGGATGCAATTCCTGTTCTTATTGAGATACTCAACGAACGAAACAATTCCGCCTTTGTAATAGAATTCGTGCTTCTTATTCGTTCGTTCGTCCTCAATACTAATGAAGAGGCCCTTGTTCAGGAACGCGAGCTCCCTCAGGCGCTGGGAGAGCAGATCGAAGCTGAATTGCACTGTTTCAAAGATGGAGCTGTCGGGTTTGAAGCGCACTTGGGTACCTGTATGCTTCGTCTTGCCGGTGACTTCCAGCTTGGTCTTGGGCTCGCCGCGCTCGTAGATCTGATGGTACACCCCGCCGTCGCGTCGGATCTCGAGGTGGAGCCACTCGGAAAGGAAGTTGACGACCGAAACACCCACCCCGTGCAGGCCTCCGGAAATTCTGTAGCTCTTGTTGTCGAATTTGCCACCGGAATGGAGCTTCGTCATCACGACTTCAACGGCGGGTCGCTTCTCCTTCTCGTGAATATCCACTGGGATTCCACGTCCATCGTCCCGAACAGTTACGCTATTGTCGATATGAATGAACACCTCAATGCGTTGACAATAACCGGCCAAGGCCTCATCAATGCTATTGTCCACAAGCTCTTGGACCAGATGGTGGAGGCCTTCCGTCCCCGTGTTCCCAATGTACATGGCCGGCCGCTTCCGAACGCCCGCCAACCCCTCAAGAATTTTTATCTGTTCTGCAGTGTATGGAGTACTCATTCCTTCTTTGCTTCCTCCGTTCTTTCCCTCGTCAGATCCTCATGGGCATGATGATGCACAGCTGATCCGACGGTTCGGTTACCGATCGAGGTCTGATCACTCCTGGACTCCCCTCATCCTTCAACTCCATCAGCACCTCCTCAACGTCGATCACGCTCAGAGCCTCCATGAGGTATCGAGCGTTGAATCCAATCTCAAGCGAGGGCCCCTCATACGACACATCCACTTCCTCTTTGGCATCCCCAAAATCCTGATGCGAGGATGAGAGTTCCATTAAATTTTTTCTCAGGGAGAGCTTTATTCCTTCACCTCTCTCACTCGCCATGGTTGAAACCCGTCTCAAGGAGGAATAGATCTTACTCTTATCGATCACGATCTTCTTGTCGTTTTCTTTGGGAATGACCTGCTCGTATTCTGGGAATTCTCCATCGATCAAACGTATCACCATCAAGGACTTCCCCATCCTAAAAAACCCGTGGGTTTGATTGAAGTAAACCTGCACCTCCCCGCCATCCCGGTCTCCCATCACCTTTCTCAGCTCCAAAACCCCCTTCTTCGGGATGATGACACCCTTTTCAATCCCGCGGATACCTTGGCTCTGCCGATCAACCAAAGAGAGTCGATGCCCATCCGTTGCTACCATTCGCAAGATCTCTCTTTCTCCCCTTTTTGTCTGGTGGATGAGGATTCCGTTCAAATGATATCGCGACTCCTCGTTTGCGGCAGCATATACCGTCTTCTCAATCATCTCTCTCCAGACGGAGGCTGAAACTTCCGAAAAAGATTCCTCCCGATGGACGGGTAGGGATGGAAACTCCTCTGGATCCAAGCCCGCAACGTTGAAGACCGCATTGCCGCAGCGGAGTGTCATCCAATGGTTCTCCCTTTTTTTGATGTGGATCGTTTCCTCCGGCAGTTCTCTCACAATCTCGAAAAATTTCTTCCCTGAGATAGAGGCCTTCCCTTCCTGATGAACCCTCGCCGGGAGCTCTTCCCGAATTCCAGTTTCTAAATCCGTGCCCGTTAGGTAGACAGCGTCCTTTGAACCTTCGATGAGAATATGAGAGAGAATAGGAAGAGTACTTCTTCTTCCCACAACACTTTGCATCAATCCTAATCCTTTGAGGAGGTCCCTTTTTTCGATTTCAAAATCCATTGTATTCCCTCCTAATAATAATGCTTTATGTGCTTATTCATCATCATCGTCGGTCGTTGTTGAATTGTAGAGAAGGGCCCTAAGCTAATAATGATGGAGGAGAATCTGGATGTTGAATTTTTCTTTCAGAGAAGAAGAAATTCCTCAGCCTTTCGAAAGTTTCCACTTCATGCAAGGTATTCGATCCCTCCATTCACACCATTTCAACCTGATTTAGGATTTAATTCGGCTTTCCAAATTCTCGACCATTTGCTTAAAGGAAGGTTCCTTCGTCATCTTTTCCTCCACCTTCTTAATGGAGTGAAGAACGGTGGAGTGGTCCTTTCCCCCAAATTTTTCTCCGATTTCTAAAAGGGAGGCGCTCGTCAACTTCCGGCAAAGGTACATAGCAACCTGACGGGGAACTACAAATCCCTTGTATTTTCGCCTGGCCTTTAGGTCGGTCACCTTCATATTGAAGTAGGTGGAGACAACCTTTTGGACAAGATCGACGGAGATCAGTTCCTCTTTTGGTTTAATGATATTTTTCAGCACCTCCTTGGCCATTTGAATGTCGATCGGAGTCTTGGTGAGGGAGGCAAAGGCACCGATGCGAATGAGGGAGCCTTCCAACATGCGGATGTTTGAGTCGATCTGTTGGGCGAGAAAGAAGGCGACGTCGTTGGGTAAGGGGATATTCTCGATTTCGGCTTTCTTTTTTAGGATGGCGACTTTTGTTTCCACATCAGGGGGTTGAATGTCGGCGATTAGCCCCCATTCGAACCGAGACCGGAGACGCTCCTCGAAGTTAGGGATATCCTTTGGGAACTTATCACTCGTCACGACGATCTGCTTTCTGGCCTCGTAAAGGGAATTGAAGGTGTGAAAAAATTCCGCTTGGGTTCTTTCCTTCCCCGAGATGAACTGGATATCGTCGATCAAGAGAATGTCCATGCGGCGAAACTTATTTCGAAACTCCTCCATCCGCTCGTAGCGTAGAGAGTTGATCAGCTCATTCGTGAACTCCTCGGAAGAGATATAGCAAATCTTTCTCGCATCGGGAAGTATCCGATGCTTGAGAATATGATTTCCAATGGCGTGGAGGAGGTGCGTCTTTCCCAGACCGACGCCGCCGTAAATGAAGAGCGGGTTGTAGTTCTTGGCCGGCAAGTTGGCAACCGCTAGGCACGCAGCATTGGCGAATTGATTGCTCGCCCCCACGACGAAATGGTCAAAGGTGTACCTCGGGTTGAACATGGGTCGAAACGGGAGCGGAGAGGAATCGTTCGTCCGAGAATCGGAGACCAGAGCGTCTCTCTGCGGGGTTCCTTCATGGCGGATCCGAAATTGGAGCCGACAAGGTTTTTGCGTGAAAAGGTATAGGGCCTCAGTGATTTGTGGCGCGTAATGTTCGTTGATCCATTCCCTGAAGAAGCGATTCGGAACCTCCAGTTCCACATTTTCTCCATCGGTCGAAACAAAACGAATCGGTTTGATCCATATGTCGAAATTCTGCTGGCCAACCCTTTCTTTCAGGGAATCTATGACATTGGACCATATGTCTTGCATGGGAGGTACCTTGGACTCTCGGTGCGCTAAATGGAGGCAAAATTAGGGAATGACCAGAGCCTCGCCTTCAAAGAAAAAACCAATTATTTTAGTTACTTACTGATCTCTTTTCACAATGTTTCCACAAATGTGGATAAATGAAACATGCAAAACTGAGGGGAAATCAGAGGATCGAAGCCGTCAAAAGATAAACTAACTCCGTCAAAAAAAAAATTCAAGTCTTTTTTTTGGAGGGGGCAAATAGCTCCCTCTCCGTGGAAATTGAATGGGATCGGACAGGGATGTGGGGGAAAATCTTGGAATACCGCCTCTCGACTCCAGCATCCCTTCCAGAGTCCTTTCCTAACCCTGAGGCCAGAAGGAGTCCGCGACAGCTCTGATCTGGCTGCAGGCAGAGCTTGGCGATCGTCTACGGGGTTCACTCGTCTTTCTCGGCAAGCTTTGCTACGGCCACCACTCGCTCCCCTTTCTCCAGTGCGATCAGCCTTACTCCCTGGGTGGTTCTTCCCTGAACGGGAATGTCGAGAGCCCGCAGGCGGATGATCTTGCCTCTATCTGAGATCAGCATCAATTCGTCCTCGTCGGTGACGGTCTTGATGCCAACGACGTCCCCCGTTTTCTCTGTCCGTTTCACCGTGAAGATGCCGGAGCCTCCTCGATTCTGGATGCGGTAATCCGATGCGGGGGAACGTTTGCCATAACCGTTTTGTGTGACGGTCAGGATTTGCGTGTGCGGGAGAACGACCTCCATGCCCACCACCTCGTCCCCTTTTGAGAGGTGAATTCCTTTGACGCCGCGCGCGGTGCGGCCCATCTCACGGATCTGAGCTTCTGGGAAGCGAATGGCCTTTCCCATCTTGGTAGCGACGAAGAGATGCTGTTGGCCGTCGGTTAATCTCGTAGAGATGAGTTCGTCTCCCTCGTCCAGCGTGATTGCAATAATTCCTCCCGAACGGGGATTGCTATAGGCTTCGAGTGCCGTCTTCTTGATGGTCCCTCGTTTGGTTACGAAGGTGATAAATTTGCCCTTGGCGAACTCCTTCAGGGAGAGAATGGTCGTGACCTTCTCCTCGGGGGCTAGATTAAGGAGATTGACGATCGCTTTCCCTCGGGTGAGTCGTCCGGCCTGAGGAAGCTCGTGGACCTTCTTCCAATGGATCTTTCCGGCATCCGTGAAGAAGAGGATGTAGTCATGAGTGGAGGCTATGAACAAGTCCTCGACGAAGTCCTCCTCTTTGATATTGATCCCGACCTTTCCCCTCCCTCCCCGGTGTTGGCTACGGTAGAGGCTGATCGGATTGCGCTTAATGTAACCCGTATGGGTGATCGTGACGACCATGTCCTCTTCGGCAATGAGGTCTTCAACCTTGATCTCCGGGGCGGTATCGACGATCTCGGTTTTCCTTTGGTCTCCATAAGTCTCTCGTATGGAAAGGAGCTCATCCTTGATCAAGTTAAGGACCAACTGTTCGCTGCCGAGGATCGCTCTTAAGCGATTGATCAATTTGATCGTCTCTTGGTATTCTTCCAAAATTTTGCGTTGCTCGAGATTGGTGAGACGTTGGAGACGCATGTCCAAGATGGCCTGGGCTTGTTCCTCGGAGAGTGCGAATCGATCCATGAGGCGTTCCTTAGCCTCCTTCGGAGTCTTCGAGGCCTTGATCGTGGCAATGACGGCATCGATCCGGTCGATGGCCTTTTTGAGCCCTTCGAGGATATGGGCCCGAGCCTCCGCTTTTTTCAGTTCGAACCGTGACCTTCGGATGACGACTTCTTGACGGTGTTGGATAAAGAGCTGCAGCATTTCCTTGAGCGAAAGGAGCTTGGGCTGATTTTGATGAATCGCGAGAAGGATGATCCCGAAAGAGGTCTGTAATTGAGTGTGCTTGTAGAGCTGGTTCAGGATGACATCCGGAACCTCATGGCGCCTCAATTCGATGACAATCCTGAGACCTTCCCGGTCTGACTCGTCCCGGATATTGGCGATTCCTTCAATCGTCTTCTCCTGAATGAGTTCGGCTACCTTTTCAATCACTTTTGCCTTGCTCACCTGATAAGGAAGCTCCGTGATAACGATGCTCTCCTTTTCGCCCTTTCGGTCCCGTTCAATCATGGCCCTTGCCCGGAGTTGAATCAGGCCTCTACCGGTTTCGTAAGCGGCCCGGATGCCCTCCCTGCCGTAGATGAAACCACCCGTTGGAAAATCCGGTCCAGGGAGGTGGGCCAAGAGTTCCTCCGTTGAGATCTCGGGGTTGTCGATTAGGGCGATCACAGCATTAATGGTCTCGACCAGATTATGAGGAGGGATGTTCGTTGCCATGCCTACGGCAATTCCGGAAGAGCCGTTTACGATCAAGTTTGGAAACCGGGAGGGAAGAACAGAGGGTTCGAGGAGTGAATCATCATAATTGGGAACGAAGTCAACCGTTTCTTTGTCAATATCGGCAAGCAATTCACCGGCGAGCTTGGCCATGCGGACTTCAGTATACCTCATGGCAGCAGGCGGATCATCAATGGAGCCGAAGTTCCCCTGACCGTCGATGAGCGGATAACGAAGCGAGAACTCTTGAGCCATTCGCACGATGGCGTCGTAAACAGCCATATCTCCGTGGGGGTGATATTTTCCGATCACGTCCCCGACGATCCGGGCGGACTTCTTGTAAGGCTTGTCCCAATCGTTATTGAGTTCGTTCATGGCATAGAGGATTCGTCGGTGAACCGGTTTCAAGCCATCTCTCACGTCGGGAAGAGCCCGCCCAATGATGACGCTCATCGCGTAGTCGATGTAGGAACGTTTCATTTCATCTTCGATGTTGACAGGGATGGTTTCGTGGGCAAGTTCCATTGGCGTCTCCGAGAATAATCTGTTAATTTTATTGAAAAATCTAATACAAAAACGCTTACAGTGTCAACAAGGGGATCAGCTCGCCTTGACAAAGCAAGGGAAATGTTGTTTAAATTAGTGAATTTTCTGTGCAAACCCAACGTACCAATTTGACAGAGAGGCTAAAGTGAAACGGACATATCAACCGAGCACGATTCGGAGAAAAAGGACCCATGGATTTCTCCAAAGGATGAGTACAAAGGCCGGTCAGAAGGTGTTGAAGCGGAGAAGACGGAAGGGGAGAAAAAGGCTGACCGTATAGGTGAAAGGGCAGTTTCGGCTTACTAAGAAAGAGAGGATCGCTCATCCCCAAGAGCTGAGAAGGGTGATGAGGACCGGTAAGAGGAGCAACTCAAGACACTTCACCCTCTTTTACCTCGAGAACGGAATCGGCTACCACCGGTTAGGGGTTGTTGTCAAGAAGGAGATCGGGTCGGCGACCTACCGGAATCGGATCAAGAGGTATTGCAGGGAGTTCTTCCGGCTTCATAAGTTACTGAAGAAGGGATCCTTTGACTTCGTCGTCTTGGTCAAAAAGGGCGATCCTTTGAAGCATTATCGGGAGGTGGAAGGCGAACTTAGATGCTTATTTCTACTTCAAAAAAAGGGGACATCTCTGGCTTAGCAAAAAGAGCTTTCAGGATGCTTACTGTCCTCTACCAAAATACTGCTTCACTCCTTCTAGGGCCTTCTTGTCGGTTCACTCCTTCTTGCTCTACCTATGCCATCATGGCGATCGAGCGCTTTGGGATATGGAAAGGTGGAAAGCTCTCTGTTAGAAGGCTGCTAAGGTGTCATCCTTTTCATCCGGGTGGCCATGATCCTGTCCCCGAACAGACTGAAAGTCGATAAGACTTAAGCGGAAAAGGAAATGGAAAGAAGAGCTATCCTTGCGATAATATTGACTTTTTTAATTATAGTCTTCTGGGGAGTGATCCAGTCGAAGTTCTTTCCGCAGCAACCGACTCAGCCCCAAGAGAAAGAAGTAAAAAAGGAAGAAACGGTGCCGGCAAAAGTTGAGGGGGTTGCCGAAAGGGAGGGGAAAGCTCCTCAGAAGAAAAAGAAGACGCCTGGGCGAAAGAAGGAAGTCCATGTCGAGACCCTGGAGTATTGGGCAGTTTTCACTACCGAAGACGCAAGGTTGAAGCAGTTCAAGCTCAAAAATTTTGAGGACAGAGTCCAGGAGGCATCGCTGACGGTTAGCCTGAGACGTTTCTTCAAGAAACTCTTTGGCAGTGAGGGCGAGGAAGAGAAAAAACCGATGCCTCTTGACCTGGTGAACACAACGGAGGAGGAAGGACTTCCTTTAGGGCTCGATCTCTTACCGAGGCTTGGATCTGACGAGCCATGGGAGGTCGATAAAGAGAAGCTCACCCTCCTTACAAAAGGGGAGAAAGGAGAGGTAATATTTTGGAGGGAACTGGACAACGGGCTGAGGATTGCCAAGAGATTTAGCTTTATGTCGGATGGGAATAGGATAGGCCTCGTGACTGAGGTTGAGAATCGTTCCACGACGGAAGCCAAGATCCAATTGGGACTCGAGTGGATCGGAAGGGTTGAACTCGAAAAGCTCGCGGATGAGGCGAAGAAGGATTTCGGTTTGAGGTTGTCCTTCTTGAAAAATAGGACCGTCGAGAAGAAAGAGTTTGGAACGGCGGGGACATCGGGCTGCACGCCCGGCTGTGGCTCTCCAAAAAGAAGATTGGACCCCTTCGAATTAGCGGAAAGAGGTGACATTGGATGGTATTCCTTTGAGGGCGAATATTTTACAGCCCTCCTGATCCCTCCCTCTGGGGAAGGGCCTTTGACGTTGAACGTCAGGGGAGATGAGAGGAATCTCCTTAAGGTGGTCGGTCGCATTCCTGATAGGTCTGTTCCACCAAAGCAGGCCGTCAAGGTACCATTCCAAGTTTACTTGGGACCTAAGGAGATAGGGAGCCTGAAGGAATTAGGGGTCGGAGCTGAGAAATTGGTGGACTTCGGCTTCTTTTCGATCATTGCCAAGCCGATTCTCTGGTTCTTGAAGCTTACGAACAGCATCACTGGGAATTACGGAATCGATATTATCCTTCTAAGCATTTTGATTAAGGTTATTTTCCTGCCTTTGACTCAGATTAGCATGAAGTCGATGAAGGAGATGCAGAAGGTGCAGCCGGAGATGAACCGGTTAAGGCAGGTCTACAAAAATGACAAGGCGAGGCTTCAGCAAGAGATCATGCTGCTCTACAAAAGGAGAAGGATCAATCCGATGAGTGGGTGTCTTCCAATGCTGATCCAGATTCCTGTATTCATAGCCCTCTACAATGCGCTTCAAAACGCAATCGAGATGAGGCATGCCCCGTTCGTCTGGTGGATCAGGGACCTCTCCGCGAAGGACCCCATCTACATCACCCCACTCATTATGGGAGCGACCATGGTGATCCAACAAAAGATGACCCCCTCCTCTGCTGACCCAGCTCAAGCGAGGCTATTCATGTTGATGCCGATCATGTTTACGTTCCTTTTTCTCAGTTTTCCCTCCGGGTTGGTCCTCTACTGGCTTGTCAACAATATATTGTCGATTGCGCACCAGTACTACGTGAATAAAAAGTGAGGTTTGAACGTTGGAAGAAGAGATAAAGCTTGCGAAGGATCTAATGGCTGGGCTTCTGGAAAGGATTGGCGTGAAGGCGGAAATTGAGGGGATCTTTCAGAATCACGACCTTCACTTAGAAATTAAAGGGGATCAAGAGGGGATTCTGATTGGAAGGTATGGCCGGACACTGGACTCCCTTCAGGTCCTTATCAACCGAATGGTGAATAAACGGTTGGAAAGACCTATTAGGGTCATCGTGGATATCAACGACTACCGGAAACGGAGGGGCGAGAATCTTAAGAAAATGGCTCTGCGAATGGGGGAGAAGGCCAAGAGCAAGGGCCGTCCGCTGATCATAGGACCCTTCAATGCCCACGATCGGAGGCTCATCCACGTTGCCCTAAAGGACGACAGTTCGATTCGGACAGAAAGCTTGGGGGAAGGGAAGCTTAAAAAGATTTCGATCATCCCTACCGGAAGCAAGAAAAACAAAGGGAACGACTGACCTCCCGAAGCAAAGTGAACCAGACCCTACTGTCTCATCCTCCGACAAGAGTGAAGGCCGGAGAAGAAGATACGATTGCCGCGATCTCCACACCCTTCGGCACGAGCGGGATCGGGATCGTACGTATGAGCGGGCCATTAGCCGAATCTATCGCCGGAAGGGTATTTAGCCCCAGGGCGAGACCTTTTCAGTTGATC
>FWPV01005515.1_pt1 | contig 25169 bp, 21 predicted proteins | sample 2228371 | NCBI WGS metagenome assembly FWPV01 (sample SAMEA103939776, study PRJEB20133) | metagenome | reverse complement strand
CCCCTTTCAAATGGTTCTGGTTTCTCGGGATGTTAAGCGGTGTTATAATGAGTTTATCGGGTTAACAAATCGTTGTTCTGCTTTAGAAAAGGAGATGTTCTATGCCAATCATGAACCTGCCTGGACCAAAAGCCAAGGCGATCATCGAGCGAGATCGGGAAGTAATTTCACCTTCTTATCCGCGCGGTTACGCATTTGTGATGGACCATGGCAAAGGAACCGAGGTGTGGGATGTCGATGGTAATCGGTTTCTTGACTTTGCAGGCGGGATTGCGGTCGTGGCAACAGGCCATAGCCATCCCAAAGTTGTGCAAGCAATTCAAGAGCAAGCTGAAAAATTTCTACATATCTCTTCTGATTTTTATCATGAAAAGTGGGTTGAACTCGGTGAAAAACTAAATAAAATTGCCCCATTTTTAGACAACGCCATTTCCTTTATGACCAATTCGGGCACCGAAAGCGTAGAAACAGCCATTAAGTTGGCGCGTCATTATACTGGACGCACAGAATTTATCGGCTTTTTGGGCGGTTTCCATGGACGCACAATGGGAGCGGTGACCTTTACTGCCAGTAAATCTTTGTACCATCGAGACTTTTACCCTCTGATGAATGGCGTTACTCACGTGCCATTTCCCAATCCTTATCGCCCACTCTTGATTTCACAGGAAGGCGAAGATTACGGCGTCACAGTCGTTCGCTACATTGAGGAGCAGATTTTCAGACAGGTCTTACCTCCCGAAAATGTGGCGGGCATCTTGGTAGAGCCGATTCAAGGCGAGGGTGGATATGTCGTTCCTCCGCCAGGTTTCTTCCCTGCCTTGCGTGAGCTATGTGATCGGTATGGTATTTTGCTGATCGTCGATGAAGTCCAGAGTGGGGTAGGACGCACTGGAAAATGGTGGGCAATTGAACACTGGGGAGTGGAACCGGATATCGTTTGTGCAGCCAAAGGGATTGCATCGGGGCTACCCTTAGGAGCGACAATCGCCAAAGAATATATTATGAATTGGCCAAAAGGTGCTCATGGGAATACCTATGGTGGAAATCCGCTAGCCTGTGCTGCAGCTTTGGCGACCCTTGATTTGATCGAAAACGGCTATCTGCAAAATGCTGCCGAAATGGGTGATTATCTGCTGAAAACCTTGATCGAGATCCAGAGCCGCCACCCTTGTATCGGGGATGTACGTGGAAAGGGACTGATGATCGGGGTTGAATTTATAGAAGACTCAGAGACCAAAGCTTATGCCGAAAAGCTGCGCGATGCGGTGGTTGAAAATGCCTTCAAGCGGGGCTTGTTGCTTTTGGGTTGTGGAAAGAGCACTATCCGAATGTCGCCTCCCTTGTGTGTCACCCGTGATGAGATCGATGAAGCAATGGAGATCTTTGAAGAAGCTATCTGCGTCAGTGAGAGTGAGACTTTAACCCTTGTTGCCTGATTTTCGCGTCCGACAACGGGACTACCTTTTAGAGATCAGCCGGGCGATTACCCAGGAATTAAATCTGGATAGTCTCCTGGCTCGAATTTTAACCGTGTCCATTGAAATGCTTGCCGGACAAGCTGGGTTGATTGCCTTATGGGAGGAACGGGGAGGGTGGAGTGTTTCAGCCTCGATTGGAGTTGCCTCCCCCTTCCTGCGCTATCTTGAGTCCTTGCTGTCTCAAATCTCGAACGAGAGCGATCCAAGTTATTTTGATCTTTCGGAGATCAACCAAATTGTCCAAAAACTCACTCGCACCGCCAGTTTTGGTTTGTTGACGGGCGTGGGTTTACCTCTGGTTGTGCGGAGACGAATTATCGGGCTGATATTCATCTTCCGCAATTATTCGGGTGTTTTTTCGTCCAATGATCGCGCTTTATTGCAAAGCTTTGCCGATCAGGCGGCAATTGCTGTCTACAATGCTCAGCTTTATACTCAGGTCAGTCGCGAGAAGCAACGTTTGGATGCTGTCTTAGATTCTGCAGCAGATGGTATCTTAATCATCGCTGCTGATCATCGCATTGAGCGCTGTAATCCGGCTTTTGCACGCATGGTCGGAATTCCTCAAGAAGCGATTGCCGGTCACAGACATGAGGATGTGGTTGTTTTTATCAAACAGAAAGAAGAAATGTCCTTAGAGAAAGCGGAAGCAGGGGGGTGGCCATTGACTTCCAGTGCTACATTGTATGTTGAAGGAGATTTGCAGCGTCCGAGTGGGATCCCTCTTCCGGTCGGCATCACGTATGCACCATTGATGAGCCAGGAAGGTGCCTTGGTCAGTATTATTGCCACTGTCCGAGATATTACCCGTTTTCGTGAAGCGGATGAGCTCAAGACTACCTTTATTTCAGTTATCAGTCATGAACTGAAAACTCCCGTTGCGTTGATCAAAGGATATGTCAGCACTCTCAGGCGAGAAGACGCCCAGTGGGACCCTTCCATTATCAATGATAGCTTAGAAGTGATCGAAGAAGAAGCCGATCGTTTGACAGAGTTAATTGAAAATCTCTTGGATGCAACGCGCTTACAGGCGGGTGTTCTGTCGATCAACTTGGCTGATGTTGCCCTTACTCCTTTAATCAATCGAATCGTGGAGAAATTCCGCACCCAGACTACCCAACATACTTTTGTTGTCGATCTACCCTCTGATTTACCGGTGATTATGGCGGATGAAAACCGCATCTCTCAATTGATCTCCAATTTGTTGTCCAATGCGATCAAATACTCGCCCGAGGGAGGGGAAATCCGCATCAGCGGAAACGAACGTTCGGAACAGATCGTCATCTGTGTCTCGGATGAAGGCTGTGGGATCTCGCCGGAAGATATCCCATTCGTTTTCGAGCGATTTTACCGATCGGATACTGCGAAAAGGACAACCAAAGGGGCAGGGTTGGGGTTATACCTTGCGAGAGCAGTCGTCGAAGCTCATGGAGGTCACATCTGGGTAGATCCCAAGACCGAGAAAGGGACGAGAATTTGTTTTTCTTTACCCAAAGACGCCAAAAGAAGGAAATAAACAATTTTATTAATTGGAGTAAAAATGCCACAAACAGTTGTCAATTGTCCAAATTGTAAACGACCCGTGCAGGCCGTAATTGAACAGCTCTTCGACCTCAATCAAGATCCTACCGCAAAGCAAAAATTGCTTTCTGGGGCGTTTAATTTAATTCAATGTCCCCATTGCGGCTTTCGTGGTGCAGCAGCCATGCCGATTGTGTATCATGATCCCGATAAGGAGCTCTTATTGACCTTTGTACCTGCTGAACTAGCTTTACCGCCAAATGAACAGGAACGGGTTATTGGTGGATTGATTAATCAGGTCATGAATCATTTGCCCCAAGAGAAGCGTAAAGCATATTTGTTGCGACCTCAACAAACCTTAACGATGCAAGGATTGATCGAGCGGGTCTTGGAAGCAGATGGAATTACCAAGGAAATGCTTCAGGCACAACAGCAAAGGCTCTCTCTCATTCAACGGTTAATGCTGGCTTCCTCCCCTGATGTTCAGAAAGAAATCCTTCAGCAGGAAGATCAATCGATTGACGAACAATTTCTTGGACTGATGGAACGTCTCGTTGAAGTATCCGTTGCAAGCGGCGATCAACAATCTGCTCAGAAATTGATTGAATTACAAAAAGTCATTATGGAAAGTACCACCTTTGGACGTGAGGTAAGCCGTCAGGTACAGGAATTCGAAGCGGCATTATCCTCTTTGAAGGAAGCTGGTCAGTCTCTAACCCGTGAGAAGTTACTGGAAATCGTGATCAATGCCCCAAACGAAGATCGATTAAGAGCCTTGGTCAGTTTTGCTCGTGCAGGTATGGATTATCAATTCTTTCAATTGTTGAGCGAGCGTATTGATCGAGCGAGAGGGGATGGACGGACGAGGTTGGTCAACTTACGGGAAAGTTTGTTGAAATATACCCAAGAATATGACCAAGAGCTTGCCGAAAAGGTTGGGCAAACACGTCAGAAACTTGAACAAGTTTTATTGGAAGAAGATGTTGAACAAGGGCTTGCTAAGTATTCCCCTGTGGTTGACGATCTCTTTTTATCTGTACTGAATGATGCTCTTGAAAAAGCTGAACAGCAAAAAGACGTTTCTCGCCTAGAGAAATTGAAAAAGATTGTCGAGATCATCCAAAAAGCTAGCGCGCCCCCTGAAGAATTCCTTCTCGTCGAAGAATTGCTTGGAGCGGAGAGTGAAACCGAGCAGCGTAAAATCCTTGAAGAAAACGCCGATAAAATTACACCTGAGTTATTGAACTCGATGATTAATCTGGTGTATAAACTTCAAGAAGACCAGAATCAGGAACTAGGAAACAAGGTCTCTGCAATTTATAAGATGATGCTGCGCTTTTCGATGGAGAGAAACCTGAGCACTTCTCAATAAGGCGGATTGTTTAACCTTAGTCCGTGACCTCGCAGGGTTTGAATGTATTCATGATCGGGGTCAACTTCAGCAAGGCGCTGACGCAAGCGGCGAATCAGGGCATCGAGTGCCTGTTCTGAGACCAGAACAGCCTCTTTTTCTCCCCAGATAGCCTCAATCAGATCAGAACGAGAAACAACCTGGTCAGGGTTATTGTAGAGCATTTCAAGCAGGGTATACTGGGGGGGTGAGAGCGGAGGAGTGATTTCCTGATTGCGAACCCAAACCCTGCGTGAGCGCTTGTCTAAACGCAATGCTAAACTTGGGGCAGGGGCTGAAAAGGTTGGTTCTTCTAAGGGTAAGGTGGCATCTGAACTGAGATAGTAAAACACTTGGGCGAGCGCAATTTGAATGATATCTCCATCCTGTAGGGGGGTGGGTTGGGTGATCAATACGCCATTTAAGTGGGTTCCATTTTTGCTCACTAAGTCTTCCAAGAGAGTGCCTTGAGCGGTGCGACTTAGTTTGGCATGGTGACGAGAGACTTGGCGTTCAGGGATGACAATATCGCAAGCCTCATCTCTGCCGATGAGCAATTCGTTAAAGATTGCCCAGCGTTGACCGTTGAGAGGACCACCCTGGGCAACGATGAAGGGTACATTTTCAGATTTCTCCTTCATTTGCCTCCTTTTCTACGTGTATAATAACACAAGGTTGCCTTAGTCGTTCAAGGGATTTACAACTCTACATCTTGATAACTCCCAAAGTGGTGAAACCGCCGCATTCACCACTGAGGAAGGATTGAGTAGGATCATGCCTACGGCATTAAAACCGGGAGAAGTACTAAGAAATCGCTACAAAATTCGGCGCATCATCGGACAAGGGGGAATGGGAAGCATCTACTTAGCCGATGATTTACGCCTGGAGGGTCGCCTTTGCGCGGTCAAGGAAGTGGTACATGATCGCACCTTGACCCAAGACCTCATTCAAGAAGCCCGTGAGCAATTCTTACGTGAGGCAACTACCTTAGCCCGCCTTGATCATCCCAATCTCCCTAAGGTTTCGGATTATTTTTCAATTGGAGGAAGGGATTATCTGGTGATGGATTTTGTCCCAGGGAAAGATTTACGCATGATCATGTTAGAAGCCCAAAGAAAGGGCACCTTCCTATCCGAGAGAGATGTCTTAGGTTGGGCAAACCAATTGGCAGATGCGCTTGCTTATCTACACGGTCAGAATCCTCCCATCTTACATCGTGATATCAAGCCCTCAAATTTGAAATATACTCCTGGTGGCATATTGAAATTGGTTGATTTTGGTCTGGTGAAAATATTGGTCAGTGATGAAGTAACGGTAACGGTTGTTCAAGGGAAAGGAACGGCAATTTATACTCCCTTAGAGCAATATGGAGGGGATGCAGGCCATACCGATACCCGAAGTGACATCTACGCTTTTGGGGCAACACTTTACCATCTCCTAACCAATACCCCACCGGTAGAAGCTCATGAGCGGTTCTTGAAACCCGATGCTTTGAAGCCCCCTCGCCAAATCAACCCGGATATCAGCGTCCGAACCGAACGGGCTATTTTATGGGCAATGAGCTTACATCCTGAAGATCGCCCTCCCGATGTGGAGACTTTTCGACGCGCTCTTTTGGGGGATGTGGAGAGTGGTGTGGCTCAGAAAGTGCGCCTCCCCTCGCCGACACTGCTTGATTTAATTAGTTCACCACTAGAGATGACCTTAGCAATTTTAGCCTTGGGGGTTGCCTTGTTCAGTTTGATTCTGACGTTTGTCCGCTAGAGGAGAAAATTTTTCGATTTTTAATCAAGCGTGGAATCCAGATCAGCAGTAAGCCAACAGTTGTCCCGAAGACGGTGACCAAGATTAGCCCCAATGTGCCAGCTCTGGTTAGTAATTGATCGCTACCTGGAAGTCGTAGGGCAAGGTAGGAATAAGCGACTAGACCTCCAATCATAGCTATTAAGCCACCTCGAATCCCCGCTCTAACTTGACCAAGTGTGAAAGCTACACGATAACTTCCATAGCCAATGAGAACAGATGTTATAAAGCTGATGAACCAATCCAGTAGATTTGGACGGGGCGGTAGCTCTGCGATGGGAGTCGGGGTTTCCACAAGCTCCTGTGTTGGGGTTGGGGATGGAAGTGGTGTTGGAGTGATGGCTTCTGTAGGAGTGATAATCGTAATAAGTTGAACTTCTTCTTTGGGAATTTCTAGGCGGATGACATCCGATTGCTTCGCCGGGTAACTTTCGGCGCGGATTTCCCAAATCCCTGAACTGGTCAGCTTAACCATGGCGGTCGCAATGCCATTTTGGGTAGTAATCGGCTGGGGTAAACTCACCAATTCACCGGAGGCATTGATAATGAAATAAACGGGGGTTCCGTCCGGCACTGGATTGCCGTTATGGTCTAGAATTACGCCTGTACGAATGGGTAATAGGTCTCCAATCTTGAAGTTAGGTGTTTCGGTTGGTTCTGGTGTGCCACTTTGCGGGGTTGTGGAGTCGGATAATGGAGGATAGTCAATATAAAGCGAGATATTTTGGTTAGGATCTGGTGAGGTGGCTGTGATCAGGTCGTAACCGATTCCGGGAACCGTCACCGGTAATGCGCCTAGCGGAATAATTTCTTTAAAAAGCAACCTAGCGGCAGTTTCGACAAACAGCGGTGACGCACTGAACAACCCGTAGTAGGCGCTAAGTTTGGAAATATCCGTAGCATCCAGATAATATGGCGCTCCAAAGGCGAACACCACGATCTTTTTTTGTTGAAATAGATCGGGGCGCTCGGTCAAGAAACGTTGTAACGCCATGGAACTGGGGACATTTCGGTCGACGTTAATCATGGCAAAGATGATCCATGAGGCACTCTTGAGAGACGTTTCGACAGGAGGGGCAGTAGGGTGCTTGTTAAGCATGAGCATCAAATCTTCAAAAGAATAAGAGATAAGATTTGCTGGCCAAATTTGTCCACTGCCTTGGGGTCCATATAGCCTTTTTATCGTTTCTGCCAAGGCATCAACGCCAAGGAATGTTTGAGGTGGACATTGTGAACATTGCTGGTAAGAACGCACATCGGTGAAGATTACCAATCGATCATTGATTTTTGGTGGATTGGGCAAATTCGCGGATAATTCTTCTGGCTTGGGACTGATTAGTGTAGCACCGTTTCGAGCCACTTCAATGGTAATTTGTTGATTTTTCCCAATTTGGTCAAGCTCTTCGGAAGATGGAGATACTGACTGTAGGTTAAACTGGGGATAGAGACGGTACTTCAGCGTTAGGATTCGGAGAACCGATTGATCGACCCGTTGGGCGAAAGCAGGATCGTCGTTGTACTTTTGGCGGAAAAATTCGAGCACGCGGCTAATACTGACAAACGGATCGGCGTCTCCATCTGAGAGAATGTTGCCTAAATGAATGAGATCATTGCCAGCTAGGAAGGCGTTTAGAGCAACCAAGCGAGCATCGAATTTCTCATTGTTGAGCTGATAAAAATTTCGCACGGCCGGGTTGGCAAGGTTTTCACAGACCATCACACCGCCTGCATTGCGCCATTCGGAGATGGGGGGCAGGTTCATCAGCAATTTGAAGGCTTCTGGGTCTAAGCTGATTGGCCGTGTGGCGGTGCGGATATTTTCTTGAAAGCCTTGATAGCGGATATGTGCGGCAAGTAATCCATCGGTCGTGGAGGTCTTATCCGCTGCGTTACCCGTAACAATAAAAAAGGGCATTAAGTCAAACGTTTTGAGTTGTTCTAGAGATTTACGAACCGTTGCCACTTCAACTTCTGGAGAACGATCCGAACCGCCGTTGCCAGGAAAATTTTTCGCCACGACAGCCATCTTGCCTTGACTCCCCTCGTGAACACCGCGGATATATGCGCTTCCTAAGACGCTGACCCAATAGGGATCACCTCCAAATGATCGCGTACCTAAGTCGATTGAACCTTCTAGACGAGGGGTTTCGAGGACATCCAACGCCGGCCCAAAGAGAAGATTGAACCCCAATGATGATAGTTCTTGCCCTATGACATGACCAACTTGGCGCGATAAGTCTGTACTCCAAGTGGCGCCAATCGACATTGCATCTGGCAGAAGGGTCACTCCATTAAAAATCTGATCATAGGGCGGTCCTCCGCCTTCCTGGGAAATACCGATGAACAGAGGAATATATTCATGGGGCGGAAGGGGGGTGGTTATTGTGATGGTAGTCGATGGGGCGGCATTAATTGTTTGTAGCGTTTGAATGAGCGTTTGGGCGCGTTGAAGGGTGGTTTCTGAGTTGGTGAAATTATCGTTTGCAGCAGATAACACCACCCCGCTAATGAAGTATTGGGTAATTAACTGATATATTGGATCGCCTTCGTTTACAGTTGATCCTTTGAAGGAGACTAAAAATAATTGACCGATTCTTTCCTCTGGTGTCAGTCGTTGTAACAAAGCGTTGGCTCGCTCTTCAGGATTTTGAGTTTGCCACAATTGTCCGCCCTGTCCCCTCATGGGCGGTTGAAGGAGCGAAAAGCACAAGGAAATGAGCAATAACCAATTCAAGCGGCGCGGTATCATATTGTCTGTTCCTGTTTGAGGATACTGAGCAAGAATTCTCGCCGCTCCGGCCCACTCAGGAGCTCCAGTTTTCGGATTCCTAGCGGGTCGATCTGCTCGCGAAGCAGATTGATCTCTTGGTCGGTGGGTAGAGGCGTTTCAGTTAACTCCTCTGCTATTTCCAGTGGAAAACCGGTATGTCTTTGGACTTGCTCAATGGTTACGCCTGGATGGGTGGTTAACAAACGCAACCGACCATGGATAAAGTCAAATTGCCCTAGATCTGAGACCAAATAAACTGCGCCGCTGCCTCGCTTGCGGGATGGCGAGTGTCCCAACCCCGAACAGACATCGAGCTTTTCGACAAAAGTTACTTTAGAATGACGAGGCACGTATAAATAAATATCGCTAATAAATGTGGTCACATCGGGTATTCCGCCAGTGCCCGGTAACCTCAGGCGCAATTTTGGGTGTTCTTCATTAAGGATATTCTTCCCAATAGCAACATTGTTGAAGTTACCAAAGCGATCGACCTGAGCAGGGCGGAAAAACTCTTTGGGTCTGAGTGAAGGCAAGATGTCAGCGGCCGCGCGGACAAACCCCACGTGGATCAATGCCTGATCAAGCCATAAGCTTTCAATTTTAGATAAACTGAGCGGTGCTGAATCACGACAAATCCCTTGACCGATGGCTGAAGCAAAATATAGGTGTGGTGCATGCGTTTGACGAGCAAGTAAGTAGGCAGCAGCTACAAGGGGCGTAGCAATGCCTTGGGCGACAATTTCTCCATCGCGGATTTGTCGCGCCATACAAACGACTATCATTTCATCTGGAGTGATTGAGCTCATTGTTCTCTCTCCACAATTTTACGATGGATTTCTGGATCAATATTCCCACCAGAAATGACCAAGAGAGCTGGTCGCTGCGCTACTTTTCCGCTGAGTATGGCAGCAAGCGTTACTGCTGCTGAACCTTCTATGATTTCATGGTAGGAAGTCCATGCATAGTGAATTGCTGCTTGGATTTCTTCTTCACTGACTAAGCAAATGGAGTCTACATATTCCTTAACCAGTGGGATGGTAATGGCATGTTCTTCCACTGCGCCGGCCAAGCCATCCGCTAGACTAGGTTTTTCGATGACATGGTTTTGAGTTCCCGTATAATAAATTCGTTCCATATAAGGTGAAGCTTCAGATTGGACGCCAATGAGCTGCGGAAAAACCAATGCATTTGGAGAAATTGCGCGTAATGCCGCTCCAATACCGCTAATTAGCCCGCCCCCGCCCACGGGGACTAGCCATGCTTTCAACCCCTTTTCAGATAAGTCCTCCATAACTTCGAGTGCTATGGTCGCTTGCCCGGCAATAATTTGTCCGTCGTTATAGGGAGAAATATAGTTTTGTTGCCGTTCTTTGGCGAATTGAATGGCGTGTTGTTCTGTTTTGGAGTATCCACCTTGAACCGTAACCAATTCTGCCCCATATTCTCGAATCTTGTTCAACTTAATCTGCGGAGCTGAGCTAGGGACAAAGATCAATGCGTTTATTCCGACTGTATGACATGCCCACGCCACCCCTGCGCCATGATTGCCGGCAGATGCAGCCACAATACCCTGTTGGCGTTCCCATTCGGGAAGGGTGAGGATCTTATTCAATGCTCCTCTCAGTTTAAAAGAACCTGTTCTCTGCCGGTTTTCCCACTTAATGTAAATCTGCAAACGATCATCACAGGTCAAAGGAGTCCTAATGATGTATGGTTCGACTCGTTGATAAGCAGCAAGAATCCATTCGGGGGGGATCATGGCTGTGCCTCAATTCTGTGCTCAAGGGTGTTGAGTTGTTCATGGGCGAGCAAAGGATCGTCGGTGATGATCCCGTCAATGCCTAGATCGATCAACGAGCACATGACAGCGGCGTCGTCAACAGTATATGCGTTTACAAGGTGACCCTTCGCATGGTGACTTGCGAGAAACTTGGCGTTTATGTCTGAGTAATGGGGGTGAATGGCTTGATAGTGTATGAGTTCTGCAATGCGTGAGCGGGCTAGCCAGCCACTTTTTCCGCTTAGAGCCAGCATTGCAATGGGAACATCAGGGAGTAGGCTTTTGGTTCTTATCAGGGCAATCGGATTGAATGAAGAGATCAAAACATTATTTTCTAGCTTCCACTTCTGAACGAGGTCAGCGACGGCTTGGGGTAGGGGGTCAAAGGGAGTCAAATAGTTCTTCAGTTCGATATTAATTAGAATTTTTTTACCAACCAGCTCGAACACCTCTTCAAGGGTAGGGATCCTTTCTCCCTCAAAAGAAGGATCAAAATAGCTGCCTGCGTCCAGCTTTTTGATTGCATCTAACGTCATTTCATTAATTTTTCCTCTGACTCCGGTAACTCTTTCAGTGTGTGAGTCATGAAAGACCACAACCTGATGGTCTTGAGTGAGTGTTACATCGAGTTCAATTGCCGGGGCGTTTTGCTTCATCGCCAATTCAAACGCAGCCAGCGTGTTTTCAGGGGCATAGGCACTTGCCCCTCGATGAGCAAAGATGATTGGACGGTTGAGTTGATAAATTATATGTTGATTCATGGGCGAGGAGAGAAGTCCAGTCTTTAGATCGGATAAATGGTTCGATTAGATATCCACAAAATATGCTTCTGCAGCACGATCCAGTAATTCCTTAGACATTCTCGGTTCGACTCCGAGATAACGAGAGATGTCAAGAATTTGGTCGCATAGATCGCGGGGGTGCGAAGCACGCAATTTGCGTCCGCGCTTGATATACCATTCTTGTAAGAGATAGGCTAGACCTTGATCGCTGTAGATAACTCCTTTAATCGAAGCAATGCGCTTAAAGATTTCACGAAACTCATCATAAGAAGGATCGCCGATTTCGATTTTGTGGCGCAATCTTCTTAAGAAGGCTTCATCTACCAAGTCACGAGGAGGTAAGTTAGTGGAGAAGATTACCATGACATCAAATGGAATTTCAACTTTGCGACCGGTTTTCAAGGTAAGATAATCAATTCGATTTTCCAGTGGAACGATCCAGCGGTTCAGTAAGTCACGGGGACGAATTTGTTGACGGCCAAAGTCATCGATCAATAATATCCCGCCATTGGCTTTCATTTGAAATGGGGCTTCATAGTACTTGTTGGTATCGTCAAAAACAAGGTCAAGGCTTTCCATGTTAAGTTCACCACCAGTGACGATAAAGGGACGCCGAATTTTTACCCAACGCGGGTCTCGTCTGCCAGTAGATTTGAGCGTACCCGTTCCAACTGCTGTTGTGTCTTCTTCTCTTGCAAGTTGATGGTTGACATTGTCGAAGAGCTTTACTACCTGTCCGTCAATATAAACTGCAAAGGGAATATACATGGTGTCCTGTAAGATCATATTTCCAATGCCACGGGCAATGCTGGTTTTTCCATTACCGGGTGGACCATATAAGAAGACCGACGTGCCTGAATTGACAGCCGGCCCGATGCGCTGAAAGGTTCGTTCATTGATGACAAGAGCCGCAAGGGCTTGATGAAGTAAACGAGCTGTAAAATAAGATTTGGCGCGGCTTTGACGTAGGATAGCCATATTGTATGCTTTGATCGGTACAGGCGCCGGACCAGCGTATTGACTGCGTTCAAGTGCTTCACGGGCTCGCGTAATACCCAATCCGGTAATTCCATAAATGTATGAACCTTCTCCTAAGCCCATTTGTTGGGATGATTTCACCTCGACAAACTTTTCTCTTTTTAGCGCCTCCATAATTTGATCGACGATGCCGCTGAAAGGTAAAGCGATTTCTTCAGCGATCTTAAAGCCGCTCAAATAACCTTGGAAATACAAAACTTTTAATACCAAATCTTGAAGCCACAAAGCGGATAAACCAGTATCATCAATATTGGTTATTGGCGATGGTACAAAGGATGATGTTGATGGTGGGGTACTTGTGCTGACTTCGGTTTTCGATCGTAGAAGTGTCATACGAATACTCCTTCTTTTCTCTATAATGATTATAGCATGGTCAATCTTTGCTGTTGGGGCGGTTGGTTATACGATTTAGGAGAACTAGCAGGTATAATCTGGATCATGAAAATTTCGATCATCATACCCGTGTTTAATGAAAAAAATACCATTCAGGAGATCCTAAATCGGGTTCAAAAGATGAACGTTGCGGATGAGATCATCATCGTGGATGATGGGTCTTCGGACGGCACACGAGACATTCTTGAGTCCTATCGTCATCAGCAGCCTTTTCGGGTGATTTTCCATGAGAAAAATCAGGGGAAAGGTAGTGCTATTCGAACAGGGCTTAAGGCAGTTCAAGGGGATGTGATTATTATTCAGGATGCCGATTTAGAATATGATCCACGAGAATATCCCAATCTCTTGAAGCCAATCCAAGAAGGTGTAGCGGATGTAGTCTATGGATCAAGGTTTTTAGGTGCTCCGCGCCGGCCAATATTATTTTGGAACATGGTTGCCAATAAGATTCTGACCTTAGTGACGAACATTTTATACAATAACATCTTAACGGACATGGAGACGGGGTATAAAGTGTTTCGCCGAGAAGTAATTGAAGGAATTCCGTTACATGCAAAGCGATTTGAGTTCGAACCGGAGTTCACTGCAAAGATTCTCAAACGAAAGGTGCGCATTTTTGAGGTGCCAATTGCTTTTTATCCACGCGATTATTCCGAAGGGAAAAAGATCAAGATGAAAGATGCCTTCGAGGCAATGTGGGCGTTGATTAAATATCGATTTGTGGATTAGACAAAGAGCTTTTAATTGTCAGCGGAAAACTTAATATCTCGTACATTCAATTGGAGATAAGTGTTCCCATTATAGGTGTTTTTCTCGAAGTGATAAAGGATATCAATTTGATCGGGCAGCTTTTCTGCCAGATCTCCGCGCCGAAAAGCGATGCATCTCCAAGCTGGAGCAATATCGAACCGCAGATGGGTTTGATCCTTTCCGATTCTCCTCGCGTTAAGCGGTTTTAGTTTATATGAGACAAAGGAGGGGGAAGGATTTCCATAGCCGGTGGGTTGGAATCGATCTAAAGCTTGGATGAGCGGAAATTCCTGTAGCTGTTTGCTGATTTTGGCTAAATCGACCGCTAAGTCGGCGCGGATTTTGGGTTTTAACTGGATGTTTCTTAACTCCCGATTGGCGATTTCTTGGAGCCGATTGACCAATTCATCAAAGCGTTCTTTCCGAATGGTAAAGCCGGCTGCGGCTGCATGGCCTCCGTGATACTCCATCAGGTCTCGGCATTCATCTAGGGCTTGTGTAATGTGGAATTCAGGGATACTGCGGCAAGAACCACGGATAAAGCCATTGTGTTCGGTGGCAACGATCGCCGGTCGATAGAAAGATTCAACCAAATGCGCTGCCACTAGCCCTACCACACCGGGGTTGAAGTCAGGATCAAAGGCGACAATTAGGTTTGAGGATTCTAGAGAAGACAGGGCTTGTTGGCTTGCTTCAAGATCGTGTTTTAGGGTGATGTCTTGCCGTAGGCGGTTTTGGTTATCCAGCATCTGAGCTAATGTCACTGCTCGTTGAGGATTGGTGGTGGTTAGCAATTCAAACGCAGCATAAGCCGATTCGAGCCTGCCGGCTGCATTCAGGCGAGGGGCAAGCATATACCCGATATGATACGCATTGATCTCTTGACTATTCAGATCACTGATGGCAATCAGGGCTTTCAATCCTGCGCGTTGGGTATTCCGAAGTTGTACTAAACCATGGTGAACCAAGATGCGATTTTCACCAGTCAATGGAGCAATATCTGCTATTGTGCCCAGCGCGACTAAGTCGAAATAACGATCCGAGAGAGGGGTGGGTGGATTCAGCTTCTGCTCAAGGGCTTGGATGAGTTTGTATGCAATTCCTACACCACTTAAATCCTGATAAGGATAGGTTTCACCCGCTTGTTTGGGATTTAGCATACAAACTGACTGGGGGATTTGGTCGTGGGGTTGATGATGATCGGTAATGATCAGGTCTAGACCGATCGATCTGGCATAATCTGCTTCGGGATTCGAGCGTGCTCCACAATCGACTGTGATTACAAGTTTAACGCCTTCATTTTTGAGATTGTCTAATCCCTCTTGGCGAACGCCATATCCTTCTTCAAAGCGATTAGGAATATAAGGATAGATATCTGCTCCGACAGAATTTAAGAAGTCAAATAAAAGAGCTGTCCCAGTAACCCCGTCTACATCGTAATCTCCATAGATGGCAATCTTTTCTCCTCGTTGGATGGCAAATCGAATGCGATCGACAGCAGCGTCCATGCCCTTCATAATCAAAGGATCGTGAGTATGGCTCAAGGATGGATTGAGGAACTGCTCTGCTTCTTCTTGTGTGCAGATATTCCGGTTATATAATAATTGTCTGAGAAGGGGTGGGTAGTCCTTAAGCGCTAGGTTGGCTTCGGCGGTGAGAGGTTGGTTTTGGGAAATAATCTCCCACTGGTAATCGAGGTTGATGGGCTTGTGTTTAATCATCTGCAACTGTCCAAAGTATAGCATAAACAGGGCTGGATTAGTTTCAAAATGCTTAAGATATTCTTAGGAATCGTTGACGGGGTTCGGAAAGGCTGCTATGATGAGACAGGTATGAAGTTCGACAGAATTCGATTTAACCTCCAAAACTTTGGCCGCCAACTTTCTCAATATTTCCGCTGGTTATCACCGGGCATTGGTGTCAAGCGCTGGTTGCTGCTTACGCTAATGGGTGTAACTTTTATCGGTATCGGTTTAGGGATTGTACTTCTACACATTTATCGCACTGCACCGGACACCTGGTGGCTGCCTTTGCTATCGGCAGCTTCCCTGCGTTTTTTGTCTCGACCTTTGCGGGCGATCATTTTTATTGCCATCGGTTTGGGGATGGTATTTGGGGGGATCGTTGGGATTAACCGATCCTTGATGGGACCGTTTCTAAAGCCCGGCAAAAAAGTGGTCGACGAATTGACCATCCATCGAAGGCGTGAACGGGGAATAAAAATTGTTGCAATAGGGGGTGGACATGGGTTGGCAACCTTATTAAGGGGGTTAAAAGAATATACTTATAATCTCACCGCGGTGGTAACGGTGGCCGATTCGGGGGGATCATCAGGAAGGTTACGCAAAGAAATGGGAATTTTACCACCCGGTGATTTGAGAAATTGTCTTGCAGCCTTGTCCAACGATGAAGCTTTATTAACCCATTTATTTCAATATCGCTTTCCCGATGGGCAAAGTGGTTTGAATGGGCATTCCCTCGGAAATTTACTGATCTCAGCTTTAGCCGAGATCACGGGTAGTTTCGAAGAAGCTGTCGCTGAATCAGGGCGGGTACTTGCGGTCAAAGGACGCGTATTGCCTTCAACTTTACAACAAGTTGATTTGGTTGCAGATGTGCATTTACCCTTTGTCTCTGCGGGCGTGCGGGTCGAGGGTGAGAGTGAAATCCCGCATCCTCGGTGGCGTGTCAAACGGGTCTATCTGCAACCAAATTCTCCTGCGGCATATCCAGAAGCGATTAAGGCGATTCTCAATGCAGAGATGATTGTCATCGGGCCTGGTAGCTTATATACCAGCATTTTACCCAACCTTCTGGTGCCCCAAATTGCCGAAGCGATCCGCAGCAGTAAAGCTCTCAAAGTGTTTGTGTGTAATATAGCTACTCAACCCGGAGAAACGGATCATTATTCTTGTGAGGATCATGTCAGCGCCATTGAAGAGCATATTGGTAAAGGACTATTTCATGTGGTGTTAGCAAATTTGCCGCCAACCAGCAAACTGGACGAACCATTTGAATGGGTTGATGTAGAAGGAAAACGAAAAATTGATTATCTTCTCATCAGAGAGAAGTTGTATGATGAGACTCATTATGTTCGCCATAACTCGGAGATATTGGCAAAGCATTTGATTTCGATCTATCATCAGATGCGTTCTAGAATTGTGTCATAGCGCGGACGAGATTGTGAAGAAATGCACATATTGTTATCCCCAAGAATCGGGTAAAATAAATCGGATATAGCAATCATAATATGATGATTTAAATTCAAACATGGAGGTTTAAAATGACAACCAAAGTTGGCATCAACGGATTTGGACGGATCGGTCGGCAAGTGCTGAAAGCGATCTTGGATTACCATAGCGACACTTTAGAGGTCGTTGCTTTTAACGATATTGGGGATTTGAAAACGATGGCACACCTTTTGAAGTACGACTCCAACTATGGGCGCTTCGATCGATCGGTCGAAGTTGTGGAGGATGGGTTGTTAATTGATGGCAAAAAGGTAAAAGCCTTCAAAGAAACTGACCCGGCGAATATCCCTTGGGGTGATTTAGGGATTGATATTGTGGTGGAGTCAACTGGTTTATTCACCATTAAAAAAGATGGCATCAATAAAAAGGGTAAACAGGTAAAAGGCGCCGAAAACCATATCACCAGCGGTGGAGCGAAAAAGGTTATCATTACTGCTCCGGCGGAAGGTGAAGATATTACGATCGTGTTAGGGGTTAATGAAGAGAAATATGATCCCGCTAATCACCATGTAGTCTCTAACGCTTCTTGTACGACCAACTGCCTCGCACCAGCGATCAAGGTGGTGCATGATCACTTCAAGGTGGTGCGAGGTTTCATGACCACCATCCATGCCTATACCAATGACCAAAAAATCTTAGATTTACCGCATAGTGATTTACGCCGTGCCAGAGCTGCGGCGATGAGCATTATCCCTACTACAACGGGTGCTGCACGAGCATTGAAATTGGTCATCCCAGACTTAGCCGGCAAAGTGGATGGTTATGCGTTGCGAGTTCCGACTTCGACTGTATCGGTTGTCGACTTGACCGTTGAGCTTGAGAAAGCCACGACAACTGAAGAATTGCGGCAGGTTTATCGTGATGCAGCGGCTAAACCACCTTTGAAGGGCATTCTTGAAGCGGTTGACGAGCCGTTGGTCAGCATTGACTTCAAGGGTAGTCCATTTAGCTCTTCTGTAGACCTGCCTTTTACAATGGTTTTAGGTAAAGAAGAGAGCAATTTTGCCAAAGTGGTTAGTTGGTACGACAATGAATGGGGCTATTCGGTGCGCACAGCAGATTTGGCTGCACTGATGGCGAAGTCGCTCTAAAACATCCAGAGAGTCCCCATCTTTGGGGACTCTTTTAGAGAATCGTATTGAAGTGTTGAGATGCTCGGTAAGTCTGGAGACTCAACGCACTTTTGATGCAAGGAGAGAACGATGTTCAATAAAAAAACTATCCGAGATCTGGATTTCAAGGGCAAAAAAGTGTTGGTGCGGGTAGATTTCAATGTGCCGATTAAGGATGGCGTTGTATCTGATGATACGCGGATAAAAGCAGCCCTTCCGACTATTCAATATTTAATTAATCAAGGGGCTGCGGTTATTTTGTGCTCGCACTTAGGCCGTCCCAAAGAAGGCCCTGATCCCCAATTTTCGATGAAGCCCACAGCGGATCACTTATCAAAACTTTTGGGTAAACCGGTAGCTTTTGCTGAGGATTGTGTTGGTCCCGTGGCCGAACAAGCCGCCAATCAACTAAAACCCGGCGAAGTTTTGGTGCTCGAAAACACTCGCTTTCACAAAGGCGAAACGAAAAACGATCCCGAAATGGCGAAACAATTAGCTGCCTTGGCAGAGGTTTATGTGAATGATGCCTTTGGGTCTGCCCATCGCGCCCATGCTTCAACTGAAGGGGTAGCCAGACTTCTGCCGGCTGTGGCAGGCTTCTTGATGGAAAAAGAAATTCAATATTTGGGACAAGCGATCGCCAATCCTGAGAAACCCTTTGTGGCTATTTTGGGGGGAGCCAAAATTAGCGATAAAATTGGCGTCATTCGCAACCTGCTGACCAAAGCCGATCAAGTGCTGATTGGTGGTGGAATGGCGAATACGTTCTTCAAAGCTCAGGGTTATCCGGTTGGTGACTCTTTAGTAGAGGACGAAGCCCTTGATGTGGCAAAAGAGCTATTAGCTGAAGGAAGCACCAAATTGCGCTTGCCTGTCGATGTGGTGATTGCCGATAGCTTTGAAGATGGCGCTCAAAAGAAAACCATCAGCATGGGCCCGATCCCAGATGGTTGGCGAATTATGGATATCGGACCTGAAACGGTGGCAGCTTTTCGAAAGGTCATCCTACCTGCTGGGACGATCGTCTGGAACGGGCCGATGGGCGTTTTCGAATTTCCGAACTTTGCCCAAGGCACCTTTGAGATCGCCAAAGCGGTTGCCGAATGCAAAGGAACCACCATTGTGGGAGGAGGCGACTCTGTCTCAGCAGTCAAGAAATCCGGCGTGGCGGATCAGATCACTCACATCTCCACCGGCGGTGGTGCTTCGTTGGAGATGCTCGAAGGTTTAGTGCTACCCGGTGTAGCAGCTTTATTGGATAAATAGGTGAGATTAGAATCTGGCGAAGGAATCCGAACTTAGGGATTCCTTCGCTATTTTATAAAACGTCCAAGGCGTTCCTCAAAAAAAACCAGGCAAAAAGACAATCTTCCTGGTATGAGCAGAAGCCAATGATTTAGAATTGATTTGGCACCTCTCATTCCGTTTGAGTTAAAATGGGTGTAAGCTGATGAGGTAAGAACTTAAAAAGCTCATCAAACCTATCCTGAGAAAACGAAATATTCTGTGAGGTCAATTATGAAACGAACACCACTCGTTGCAGGTAATTGGAAAATGTACAAGACGATTGCAGAAACTCGCCAACTCGTACCCGAGCTGGTTCGCGGCCTTAAGGAGATACAGGGGGTGCAAAAAGTGATCTGTCCCCCCTTTACCGCCTTGATGGCGGTCAAAGCGTTATTAGAAGGGACAGATATCCATATAGGGGCTCAAAATTTGTTTTGGGAGCAGGAAGGGGCATATACGGGTGAAATCTCACCTAAAATGGTGGCGGAGATTTGTGAGTATGTGATCATTGGTCACTCCGAGCGGCGCACCTACTTTGGAGAAACAGACGAAAGCGTGAATCGAAAAGTTGTTGCTGCTTTGGGGGCTGGTTTGACCGTGATTATGTGCGTCGGTGAGACTTTAGATGAGAATGAGAACGGGCTAACCGAAGCAGTTACTCAAAAGCAAGTGAAAGTCGGGTTGGCAAATATCGATCTAAAGTTAAGCGCACAGGGTGAAGTTCCGCTGCTGATTGCTTATGAACCGGTATGGGCAATTGGCACCGGCAAGGCTGCAACGGGTGAGTTTGCAAACAAAGTTGTCGGAGAAGTGATTCGCCCTACTTTAGCCTCTATGTATGGAGAGCAAATTGCGAATTCTATACGGGTGTTATACGGTGGTTCGGTCAAGGCAAATAACGCAGCAGAATTTTTTGGTCAATCGGAGATCGATGGCGCTCTAGTCGGCGGCGCGAGCCTAAAAGCGGATGAATTTGTTGGCATCGTGCGTGCTGCAGTAGAAGATTAATCCGAGACCTCTCTCGATCGGCGGATATTCGTTCGGTTCAGGAAAGATGTATGTCTGAATATTGGTATGCTTTACGGAGTAAACCGCGTAAAGAAGAGGTTGTTTATCGACAAATCGTCAATCAGCAAATCGAAGTATATTACCCGCGCATTCGGGTGCATCCCGTAAATCCACGTGCAAGAAAGATCCAACCGTATTTCCCCGGTTACTTGTTTGTCCATGTAGATTTGGAGGCGATTGGCTTCTCATATTTTCAATGGATGCCACATACCATGGGGTTGGTTTGTTTCGGTGAGGAAGCAGCGATTGTACCCGACAACTTGATCTTCGAACTAAGAAAAAGAATCAAGGAGATCGCTGAGGCGGGAGGCGAATTCTTCGATGGACTCAAGAGGGGAGAGACCGTCTATATCAGCCAAGGCCCCTTTGCGGGGTATGAAGCCATCTTCGATGCACGTTTACCGGGCAGCGAACGCGTCAGAGTCCTGCTCAAACTGCTCAATGACCAACGGCAAGTACCCATGGAGTTGAATATTGGTTATCTTGCTCGGAAGAAAAGGTAAATCTTTGATGATAAAATTTACAAATTGCGTTCAAGATAATAAATCTCTTCTTCTGGAGGGTAAATGACCAAAGCATTGATTACTGGAATTACCGGCCAAGATGGCTCCTATTTAGCGGAGTTGTTGCTTTCAAAAGGTTATGAAGTGCACGGCCTGATCCGCCGTGCGAGTACCTTTAACACCCATCGTATCGATCACCTCTATCGTGATCCACACAACGGCGAACAGGTCAAGTTATACTTACACTATGGAGATTTAGCCAATACCGGCAACCTAGTCGATTTGATCTACAATATACGCCCGGATGAGGTATATCATTTGGCAGCTCAAAGTCATGTGCGGGTCAGTTTTGATTTGCCCGAATATACGGGGGATATCACCGGCTTAGGCACAATGAGAATCTTGGAAGCGATTCGAAAAAGCGGGATAAAGGCGCGTTTCTATCAAGCCTCGTCAAGCGAAATGTTCGGCAGTGCAAAGCCGCCTCAAAACGAGAAAACCCCCTTTGAGCCCCAAAGTCCTTATGCAGCAGCAAAAGTCTACGCGTACTGGGTAACCCGCAATTATCGCCAAGCCTATCAGATTTTCGCTAGCAATGGCATCTTGTTCAATCATGAATCACCTCGCCGTGGTGAGACCTTTGTGACGCGGAAAATCACTCGCGGATTAGCTGCTATCAAAGCAGGCAGGCAGAAAAAACTCTATTTGGGAAATTTGGACGCCAAACGGGACTGGGGTTATGCGCCGGACTACGTCGCTGCGATGTGGAAAATCTTGCAGCACGACCGCCCGGACGACTTCGTGATTGGTACAGGCGAATCTCACTCGGTGCGCGAGTTTCTTGACGAAGCCTTTGGCTATCTCAACATGGATTGGCGAGAGTATGTCGAAATTGACCCGCGTTATTTCAGACCGACCGAAGTGGATTACCTTTTAGCGGATTATTCTTATGCGGCGAAGACATTGGGTTGGGAGCCTCGGGTTACCTTCAAAGATTTGGTGAAGATCATGGTCGATGCTGACTTGGAATTGGCCGGGTTACCTTCGCCTGGCGAAGGGAAAAAATTATTAGAGAAACATCATGGCGCATGGCATCGATGGGAGAGCCAAGTCATTTCAATGGGAGTGTAAATAAAACCACTTTAAAACACCTTACAAGGAAATTAGCCATGAACTTCTTTAAAGGATTAATTCAAGGTTTGTGTTATCTGGCAATTTCTTTTCTGATCGTTTCATGTAATGCGAATCAGGGGGGTAACTTTACCCAAAATAATACCCACTCTCTCAAGCCCAACAGCGACATTCCAGCCATTGGCAACTTCGGAAATGAATGTGTCCTCGCCAAGTCCAACCGCTACTCCTAGTCCCATCCCAACCTCGACACCTTGGCCAACCGCTGATCCGACCTTGTATGCTACCCTCTATACGACACCTACGTTCACTTTTACCCCTACACCAAATTATTACGCTCAAATGAAAGGGCTTTATCGGCAAATGGTGGGGGAATGGTGGGGAAGGATGGGGGTTGTCGTTAATCGACAAGGCCGAGCAGCATGGTACGCAGTTGTCGTTTTTAATGAAAAATGCGAGATGGGACAGATCTGTGGGCGTTACCACTTTGACGATGGCTGTTTTGGCGAGTTGGTTTTGAACAATTGGCGACCGACATTTTTAGTCTTCCGCAATTTAGAGTATTCTGGAAAAGAGAGTTGTCCGAATTGGAGACCGATTAATGTCCAGCCTCTAAAGAACGACCGACTTTCCTTATCATTTTCGTATCGCAATGAGAATGAATTACGTGTAAATAAAAACGTAATCTTGAGAAGAAGGTGAGTCATCTTGTCGCTGAGTGCTGATCATAAGGAGTTATTACTTCAACTCTTGAGAGGGGGAAAAGTTAATCGAATATCTGGCGGGCCATCCGAGACCCAATGGGACAAACTTTATCGACATGCGGAGTTGAACGGGGTTGCCCCCTTAATTTACTGGCAATTCCGTCAAAATCCTGCTTTTATTCCCGAAAAGGTCTTCCATAAGTTTCGACAGGCCTATATCCAAACCTTAGGGCGCAATAAGATCCTGCTCGCTGAGTTAGACCGTGTCGTTGAGTTGTTGATAACCCAACAAATCGAGGTAGTCTTATTCAAAGGAGCCGTTTTTGCGCGTTTATTGTATGAAGATCTTGGCTTACGGCCGATGAGTGATTTAGATCTCCTGGTGCGTAAACAGGATATCCCAACCGCTGGGGCGGTCTTAAAACAAGCCGGTTATGAGGAACCGGTCTTGCATCAGAGTGAAGGCTTAAAAAAGGACGTTACCCATGACGTTCACCTGCGTCAATCCAAACAGCCCTATGTCGATATTGAAGTCCATTGGCTTTTGGGAGGCGGTGAACGCTATCGTTATCAACCGGATATGACATGGTTCTGGCAGCGGGTTGTCCCCTTGGAAGGATGGAGAAAGGGGGTGTATACCTTTTCCCCAGCAGCGCACTTGCTGTATTTATGTGCTCATCTTGGCTACCAGCATGGCTTGGGCAATGTGGGTTTATTGTGGCTGGTGGATATTGCACGCTTCCTTGCAAAGGAGCAGAAAACGATCGATTGGGATGATTTCGCAGAGGGGGCAAAGCATCAAACTTGGAGTGCAGCAGCTTATTTTACCTTGCGAGAGGTTCAAAAGCACTTTAACCAAGCTCCGCCTGAGACTGTGATGGAGCAACTTCATTCGCAGATGACGGCTGAGGAAGAACAGCATGTGATGTCAATGAGTGTATCTGCTCCTTCACGCGTACTCTTGGCGTGGAAGCAATTTCAACAATTGGAGCGGTCTGCTCAAGTTCGAAATATCCTTGCGCGTTCGTTCCCCTCTTTGGCGTTTATGCGTCAACGATATGGTTTTCGATCCAATTGGCAGGCGGTGTTGGGCTATCCGATCCGATGGGTGGACTTATCGCACGTCTTGTTCAAATATCTATGGGCTAAAGTTATACAGAGGTCGAAAAGGTGAAAGCCTCTTTGCGGGATAGAACTCAGGGTTATCTTTGCTGCATAGCGGACCTTCTGGGATGCGAAAGTCGCACTTTCGCATCCCAGAAGGAGTAAATTCTCGTTTGGGTGGTACTCCCTGAAAACCGCTATCTCTTCTTCGTTCTGCGCAGGTAAATGAGCCATCCTGCGCTCAAACTCAACACAAAGGCGGCAAGCCAAGAAAACCGAACATTCCTTGCGGATAGGGTTCTGAAACCGACTACCGTTGGTCCGACATCGTTTCCCACCGTAAACGCCGAGAACGAGGTTAACCCTGCGCGGGTAAGGGTTTTGTTTTCGGCGTCATACGAGGAGGCAGCACAATCCCATTTGGACTCGTTGTTGTTGTAATAACAGATTTTATCTTTTTTGTCAGGGGTAAAGCCGATAGTCGGAAGGGTGAGGGTATAGGTAATGTTGCCGCTAGCGGGTTGACCGTTGTCTGTTACCCCTTCGATTTGCCAGTAGACACCATTTTTTAAGTTCGGCGTCTCATCATTGGCAGCCGGGTGATCTTTATTGAAGCGTTGAACTTTGATTGTTTTTAGGTTGCCGGGATTGGCAAGCTCAATGACAACCGGCTCGCGCCAGTTGTAGAAGGTATATATGCCCCCGGCAGCAATCTGAGCGCAGTCTGGACCTGTCCAAAGGGCGATGTTGCGAGCTTTTGTTGTGCCTAGGGTCTGAGTAAATGTACCACCGACAGCGAGATAGCCGTGATAGAAGCTCAGCCTTTCTACGCCTTGTTGGGAATTGGCAGTCAATGTCGACCCAAGCGAATGCCAAGTATTCCCATCGAAATAGGCTAGCAAGGGTATGTTGAGATGATTAATTTTTTGGAATATTCCTCCTACATACAACCCCCCACATGAGTCAGCGGCCAAGGCAAGCACTATGCTATTCGGTTTTCCGACTGTGCCCCAAGTCTCTGTGATCCAACTGGCCAAAAAGGATTGAGGGGATTCAAAACTTCCTCCTACAGTTGGGGTCAGAGTGTTAGGTGGATAAAGGGCGAGGCTAAATATGGTAAGTTGACTGAGCTTGAAGCCTTCTCCCATATCCTGCCAGCCGGTTGAGCTTTTAGACTTCAGTGATGGGAAATCGATTGGATCGCCAGAGTCCTCATCGATTAAATAACCTCGTCCTGCAGCATGCAATCGGGCGTGGATTGGGTCAAAGGCTAAGGCATATACGGTGTCGGTGAGTGATTCATT
>FWPV01005514.1_pt1 | contig 25172 bp, 24 predicted proteins | sample 2228371 | NCBI WGS metagenome assembly FWPV01 (sample SAMEA103939776, study PRJEB20133) | metagenome | reverse complement strand
CAATGTTCAGGGACTTCTTAAAGAAGGGCTCGATGCTTTTAATGTGCTCGAAGCATGTTTTCCTGCGGGAACAGTAACAGGTGCACCTAAGGTAAGAGCAATGGAAATTATCGAAGAACTTGAACCCATTAGAAGAGGCCCTTATGCCGGAGCAGTCGGTTATATCAGCTATTCGGGTAATATGGATACCTGTATTACAATAAGAACTTTAATAATTAAAGGAAATAAAGTATATGTTCAGGCAGGAGCAGGAATAGTCGCAGACTCGGTTCCTGAAAAAGAATATGAAGAAACTTTAAACAAAGCTATGGGAATGATGAAAGCAGTAAATATGGCTGAGAAGCAATTACATTAAAGGTGATAAGATGTTATTAATGATCGATAATTATGATTCTTTTACTTATAACCTTGTTCAGTATTTTGGTGAACTTGGTGAAGATATTAAAGTATTCAGGAATAATAAAATAAAGGTTACTGATATTGAAGAAATGAAGCCTGACAGGATTGTTATATCTCCTGGTCCGTGCACTCCTAAAGAAGCAGGAATTTCAATAGATGTAATAAAAAATTTTGCAGGGAGAATACCAATTCTCGGTGTATGTCTCGGTCATCAGGCTATAGGAGCTGCATTTGGTGGAGAAATAATCAGAGCGCCAAAACTGATGCATGGCAAAACATCAATGATATATCATGATGGTAAAACTATTTTTCAAGGGATTGGAAATCCTTTCGAAGCAACCAGATACCATTCTCTTATAATAAAAAAAGAAACTCTACCTGAATGTCTTGAAATTACCGCATGGACTGAAAGTGGAGAAATCATGGGGGTCAGGCATAAGATTTTTATAGTAGAAGGAGTCCAGTTTCATCCTGAATCGATTCTTACAAGAGAAGGGAAAAGACTCTTAAATAATTTTTTAAAACTTCAAAATTTGTAAAAGATATATGATTAAAGAAGCGATAAATATGTTAGTTAGCAATATCAACCTTTCAGAAGCCGAGATGGCTGATTGTATGAAAGAAATCATGGAAGGTAGAGCAACCGATTCACAGATAGCGTCCTTTCTGACCGCGCTCAGAATAAAAGGGGAAACGGTAGATGAAATAACAGGTGCTGCAAAAATAATGAGGGAAAAAGCAACCAGAATCAAAGCTCCTGAAGATGTACTTGACACATGCGGGACAGGTGGCGATATGTCCCATACATTCAATATATCAACGACAACTGCATTTGTTGTAGCAGGTGCAGGTGTGCCTGTTGCAAAACACGGAAATCGCTCGGTATCCAGCCAGTCAGGCAGCGCAGATGTTCTTGAAGCCCTGGGAATTAAGATTGATCTACAGCCTGAAAAAGTCGAGAAATGTCTTTTCCAGACAGGATTTGGATTCCTTTTTGCTCCTTTATTTCACCCGGCGATGAAATATGCGATAGGTCCCAGAAGAGAAATAGGCATAAGAACAATTTTCAATATACTCGGTCCCATTACAAATCCTGCTGGAGCAAAAAGACAGATACTCGGTGTTTTTGCCGATAGGTTGACAGATACTCTCGCACAGGTACTCGGGAATCTCGGCACTCTCGATGCAATAATTGTTCATGGCGAAGATGGACTGGATGAAGCGAGCATATCAGGTAAAACAAAGATTTCCCGTTATAAAAATGGTGTGGTAAAGAATTTTTTCATAGAACCAGAGGATTTCGGGATATGGAGAAGAGGTATCGAATCAATAAAAGGCGGAAAAAAAGATGAAAATGCATTAATTACTCTTTCGATTCTTAAAGGCGAAAAAAGTCCAAAAAGAGAGATAGTATTATTAAATTCAGCTCTTGCACTTATTGCTGCCGGCAGAACAGAAGATTTCAGGACAGCATACGATATGGCTGCTGAATCCATAGATTCAGGCAGTGCATTAAAGAAACTCGAGGAAGTCAAAAGGGTTAGCAATGCTTTATAAAAAGGGGAAAAATTGTCGGTTAGAGTAGGAGTAATAGGTGTTGGATATCTCGGACGTCATCATGCAAGAATATATTCAGAGATCGAAGAAGCTGAATTAATTGCTGTTGTTGACATTGACAAAAGAAAAGCCGATGCACTCGCGAAGGAATATAATTGTAGCCCAATATATGATTACAGAGAAATAATAGATAAAGTTGATGCCCTGAGTATAGTAACTCCCACTACAACTCATTACTCAATAGCTTATGAGTGCTTAAATGCAGGGAAAGATCTATTAATCGAAAAACCTGTAACCGAGACTGTTGAAGAAGTTGAAGAACTTATAAGATTATCAAAAGAGAATAATTGTATTATTCAGGTAGGTCATCTCGAACGTTATAATCCTGCGATACTTTCTGCATCCGAGCTAATTACAGAGCCTCTTTTTATAGAATCAGAAAGAATGTCACCCTTTCTTGGCAGGGCAACAGATGTGGATGTTACCCTGGATTTAATGATTCATGACATAGATATTATATTAAGCCTTATTGATGCATCTGTTAAAGATATAAAGGCAGTTGGGGCAAAAGTATTAACTGAAAAAATCGATGTCGCAAAAGCATGGCTTGATTTTGAGAATGGATGCACAGCATTATCAACTGTAAGTAGATTATCTCCTGAAAAAAGGAGAATACTTAAAATATTTCAGAAAGAATCTTATCTGGCGATTGATTATCAACAATCAGAAATAACCCACTATTATATGTCAGGAGAAAAAATGCTTTCTGAAGTAATAAGACCTGAAAAGAAAGAACCTCTTAAAGAAGAATTAAAAGATTTTCTGTATTGTGTTAAAAACAGGAAAAGACCCCGTGTATCTGCAAAAGAAGGTAAAAACGCTCTTAGCGTAGTTCTTAAAATAAATGAAATGATAAGGAGTTAGTGTAAATGATTCCGATGGTTGATCTTAAAAACCAGTTTCGTACTATCAAAAAAGACATTATCCGTGTTGTTACAGAAATACTTGAAAGCAGCCATTACATATTGGGTGAGAAAGTTTCAGAACTTGAGAAAAAGATTTCCGAATATATAGGTACAGAATATGCAATAGCAGTTGCCTCAGGTACAGATGCACTTCATCTTGCTATTGATGCACTTGATATAGGCCCTGGAGACGAAGTTCTGACAACTCCATTTACCTTTTTTGCAACAGCAGAAGCAATTTTATATACTGGAGCAACACCTGTTTTTGTAGATATTGAGCCTGATACATTTAATATAGATGCAGGACAGATAGAAAATCATATAACGAAAAAAACAAAAGCCATTTTACCGGTACATTTGTTCGGACATCCTGCAAATATGAATGACATTGTGAAAATAGCCAGAAAATACAAATTGAAAGTAATAGAAGACTGCGCTCAATCTTTTGGTGCTGAATTCAATGGGAAAAAGACAGGGTCTTTTGGGGATGCAGGTTGTTTCAGCTTCTATCCAAGTAAAAACCTTGGAGCATATGGTGATGGTGGAATGATTACAATTAACAAAGCATCTTCAGCAGAAATAATTAAACAACTGAGAAATCATGGTTCAAAGGGCTCTTACAGACATAAAAGAGTTGGATTTAATAGCAGACTTGATGAATTACAGGCTGGCATCCTGCTTGTTAAATTTAAATATTTAGATGAATATAATAAAAAGCGCAGGGAAAATGCATTATTATACACTGAATTGCTTTCAGATTCTGTTAAATGTCCTGTTGAGAAAAAAGGTTCATTTCATGTTTACCATCAATACACTATCAGAAGCAAAAAAAGAGATCTAATTCAAGAAAGACTGAAAGAGCAAGGAGTATCCTCTGTTGTTTACTACCCTGTTCCTCTGCATTTACAGGAAGCTTTAAAATTTCTTGGTTATCAAAAAGGAGACTTTCCCGAGGCTGAAAAAGCTGCAAAAGAAGTGCTTTCTCTTCCGATGTATCCAGAGCTTAGCATGAGAGATATAAAAAAGATTGCACAAATTATTAAAACGTCAGGTTAACTTCTAACTCCGTCACAGAGCATTTCGAATATGTCTTCATATTTTGAGTCGAGTTTTTTAAAAACATCATTGCCTATAAATTTACATTTAACAGCAAATTTCAGACAGTTCTGTGCTCTGGATGCTTCCTGTGCTGCTTCAGAAATTTTATCCAGAAATATGTTTTTGTCTTTTTTTGCTCTCCATGCTTCAGCAAGATTAATACAAACAAGTTTTGAATGTCTCCGAACCTGATCAATGAGAAAAACTTTATGTCGAGGGAACCTCTTGGAAGTCTCGACTATCTCTTCAAAAATCTCAACAGCGGTCTCAAAAACAAACCTGTAAAGCTCAAAATCAATATGTTCGTTTTCTTTCTTAATTTCCTGTAACATCTTTGTGCTCCTTTACTTTATGATTATATTTAAAAGATTCAATACCTTTTTCAGGTAATAACTGAACATTTTGATATTCATTGTCTGAAACACTTTGTTCCTGATAAGTTAAAAAATTTCCCATGGTAAGATATTTAAGGAAAAAGGAAGTGCGATGGGCAACAATTTTTGCAGGGTCTGAAGATAATTTTACAAGTACTTCAAAATTTTCGTAACTCAGATAACGTCTGAGAACTTCCACACAGATTAACCTGACATACCAGTCAGAATTAAAGGAAAGTTCTCTGAAAAAACTACAATCCTCTGAGGTTGCACAAAATGAGAGTGCTCTGGCCGCCCTGCGCAACTCATCAGTTTTATTGCAATTTTTAATATAATTCTTAAGTGCCTGTCTTGCTTCTCTACCACCGATATTTCCGAGACTCTCAAGAATTAGCATCCTTATTTCTGTTGATTCAGTTTCGAGATGCTTTATGAGTATTGATACACTCTCCTTATCTCTGAATCTTCCTGCTGATTTTATCAGTCTTTTTACAGGATAAGATGGGAATATTTTTCTTAATAGTGGGAAAACATCTTTAATGCCTGATTTCAAAACAACATCAGCAGCCACATTCAGATAAAAGCCAGGACTATTTTCAAGCCATTGTGACCATGGCATGCATTTCATGATACTCTTACAATCACTTAATAGAGATAAAACAAGGATACGGCTGTCTAATGGCAGATCCATTATTTCAAGAGCGATACATACTGGAGAGACTCCAACATGAGCAGAAATTACAATTCTTGTTTCATCATCAATATCATAGTCAATTAATAATGAACGGATCTGCTTTTTATACATTTTTATTACAGGATGAAGTAATATTCTTTTATCCCATGAAATCCTGCAATATAAATCAAGGATAGCAGGCACAAGAATCGGTTCTTTAACTTTAAGTAAAACATCTGCAATAAAAGTAATATCATCTGGTTCGGTGGTATATTTTTTTAAAGCATTAAGAATACTAACAGGAGAAACACTTTTTGGATATAAAGCTGAAAGTTGAAAACCCCATGAAATCAATTTGTTACTGCCATCAAGAAGTTCTGGAATAAGATCTTTTCTGTTTTTTAAACATGCGGGCACTTGAATATAATCACCAAGTGTTTCTGAAATTATATTTAATGCTTTCACATCTTCAGGACATGGTCCTGAAGCAAGTAAACAGCAAGCAGCTAAAGTTCTGATTGAATCATTCGGGTCATTCAGATATATTGAGAAAGATTCACAGATTCCGTTTATATAAGGAATTTTCGAATTTATTCCTTCTAATACATGTTTAAGCAAGCCAAGATAATTTTCAGTATCAAGTTGTTTACCATGCGTTAGCCAATGTTTAGCCAGGGCTTTGTATGCTGCTATACCGCCTGTGAAAGCTATAGTTTCTGCAACCATTGGGCCAACAATTGGATCCGGAAGCAAGGGTTCAAGATAGCTGATCGCTGATTGACTGCGTATTTCACCGAAAGCCTGTATTGCAGAGGTTTGTAACAGAACTTCTGAATTAAGAAAAGGTATTAAATCATTTATTACCCTTTCATCTCCTATTGAACCAATTGCAAGAATAGCCTCATTAACTACTTCTAAATTAGGGTGGGTTAAAAGCATTCTTAAAGGTTCGAGGGACCTTAAATCTCTTATTGCACGAAGTTGCTGAATAGCCTTTATAATTACTTCCGGGTCTTGATGGTTAAGAAGATTTAGAGCGTTAGCAAGTTGAACAGAGGATGTTTTAATCCATGATATATTCTTGTTGTGTAATTTATATTCTTCTGTTTTTATAACACTCATCTAAAAACCCTTCTGTGATAAATCTTTATTTATACACCTGAGACTTCCAGTGTCTTCTGAACACTCTTTGGTTCCTCATAAAAAACTTTGTTTATCACCTTATAAAAATTCTCTGTTTCAAAAGGTTTAACAAGATAACCTTTAGCCCCGGCTTTTAAACCATCCATGGTGTCCTGCTCTTTGCCCTGGGTGCCAGTTATAATTATAGGTATCTTTTGATGTAACCCTTCCTTACTACAATGTCTCAAAAACTGTAGCCCATCCATAACAGGCATATGAATATCAAGAACAATAAGGTCTGTATCAGGATTATCAGATAATTTTGAGAGAGCCTCCTGGCCATCATAAGCGTGAAGCAACTTTACCCCATTATTTTTACAACGAAAAAATATAAGGTCATACATCCTGTGAAGCAATTCTGAATCATCCACTATTAAGACTTTCCTGATTTTTTCACTTATTTTTATCGCTTCTTTCATGTTACCCCCAGATTCTTCAAAGCATCTTTCAGAACGTTAATAGATACCGGCTTTTCAAAATAAAAGGCCGCCCCAAGACTATAAGCTTTCTTCATCACATCCTGATTACCGTAAGCAGTCATCAGAATTACTTTTGTGTCAGGATTACATTCTTTGGCATAACGTATAACTTCAAGCCCTTCTTCTCCTGATACCCCTGACAGACGAAGATCCGTAATCACAGCATCATAACAGGTTTTATTAAGAAGCCCTTTTACATCATTAATGTTTTCTGCTGTATCAACACTGATTCCGGGTTTCTGCAATATTTTCTTAAAAGCAAGAAGTATCGTTGTCTCATCATCTACCACCAGAACCTGTTTTTGCATTTTTAATGCTCCTTTTTTTCAAATAATTACACATTAATTAAATATTTAATCGTTCATTACAATATAAGTTGAGCAAAAGCAATGCCATACTGGCAAAATGAATTTTTATCGATTATTCAATGGGTTATAAATTTATAGAGGAGTGCTGGATTCTCATTCTTGAGAATTTATTCTCAAGAATGAGAATCCAGTGAAAACGAAAAAATTATTGGCATCAAAAAGACAATTTTAATAATGCAGGTGTTACGAAAATTTATTTTTATATACGTTAGTGTACGATTAAAGATGGTTTACCATGAACCTTTTTATTCATAACTAATAATATCGTCTTAAATAACATGATTGTATTAAATAAATTTTTGAGCAATGTCAGTATTATTCGGGTTAATCTTCCATGGATGGAGAGTCATAATTTACTTCAGGAGTTATTCTGAACTTTTTAAGTTTTCTGTAAAGTGTTGCTCTTGACATACCAAGAGCTTTTGAAGCTTTAGCTGTATCTCCGTGGAATCTTTTTAGGATCGCTCTGATATGTGATTCTTCAATATCAGAATATTTATTCGAAGAACGAGTTGAAATTTCAGTAGTTACTGGTTCAAGTCCGTAAAAATGCTCTGTAGTCAGTTGTTTTCCATGTGAAAGCAATAAAGCTCTCTCAAGCACATTTTTCAATTCTCTTATATTTCCAGGCCAGGAATATTCCTGTAATAACTTCATAACCTCTGCTGTGATCTCAAAAGGCTGAGGACTTAATGTCCTGATTATATGTTCAACAAGTCCCGGAATATCTTCTGGCCTTTCCCTTAAAGGAGGTATTACAATCGGAAGAACATTTATACGGAAATAAAGGTCCTTACGAAAAGTACCTTTTTTAATATCATCGAGCAGATCTCTGTTTGTTGCACAGATAAGTCTAAAATCGCTGCTTCTTGTTTTCACCTCGCCAAGGCGGCGATACTGTTTCTCTTCGATAACCTTGAGAAATTGCGCCTGGACGCTTATATCCATATCTCCAATCTCATCAAGAAAAAGTGTACCTCCATCTGCAACTTCAATAAGTCCCTGTTTTTCCTGAATAGCTGAGGTAAAAGCTCCTTTTGCATGTCCGAATAATTCACTCGCAAGCAAATCGCCCCTTAAATTAGAGCAATTGACCTCAACATATGAAGACGAACTTCGCAGACCATTTTCATGGAGCCATTTTGCAAGCACACCTTTACCGGAGCCTGTTTCCCCTGATATAACAACTGGAGAGTCGTTCTGTGCAGCCAGTTTTGCGAGTTCAAGAACTTTTTTCATACCCTGACTTTCACCAAAATATATTTGAGGTTTTTTTGATAATCTCTTGTCTATTAAATGTCTTCTTCTCAAAGAACCTATTTCAAGACTTTTTCTTAAGAAGACTTCGAGGTCAGCCATATTTACAGGTTTCGTAAGGAAATTATCAGCCCCGCGTCTCATAGCTTCAACAGCAACAGGAATATCTCCATAACCTGTAATGACTACTATTGGTATATCAGGATAACTTTGTCTTACCTCTATAATCCAATCCAGTCCACTTCCATCAGGAAGATTTACATCAAGCAATACAGCATCATACCTCTGAGAGTTAATCGATTCCTGTGCTTCAGAAAGATTTGCTGCTTCGTGAATTATATAACCTGCTTTTGAAAGATAGCGCGAGAAACCGAACCTGGTAGCCTCCTCGTCATCAATTAAAAGAATTTTTGGATTCATTTTTCTTCCCCTTTAAATAAAGGTAAAGTTATTTCAATTGTACAACCAGGCGATGGTGTATTATTCCATATTGCAATCTCGCCCCCATGTGACTGTACAATGTGTTTTACAATAGCTAATCCAAGACCTGTTCCTTTTTTACGAGAAGTAAAAAAGGGTTCGAAAACTTTTGTTAGATTTTCAGGTGCCACACCTGTTCCCTGGTCAATAACCTGAATTTTAACAAACCCCCCTTTTGGATTTAAAATAACTAATTGTATATCAGTTCCTTCAGGGCTATGATGACAAGCATTTTCGAGCACATTTAGAAAAACTTGCTGTAAACGTGAGCTATCAGCCATTAAATAAAGGTTTTCCGTATCTTCAGGTTGAACAAATATTATTTTAAAGTCTTTAGACAGAGGAGTTTGTTTCCATAAATCAATTGTTGCAAGACATATTTCGGGTAAATATTCTTTCTGAAAATTTTCCTGCTTAATAGGTTTCCCGAGATCGAGAAGGTCAGCCATCAGGTTAGAAAGACGATCTACCTGACTTCTTATATGATTTAAAAAAGGCTTGTAATATTCAGGGTTTTCTCCTATATCTTTAATATCCTGAAACAATGCTTCAGCAATAGCAAGAATTGCATTAAGTGGATTCCTTACCTCGTGAGCAACTCCTGCAGCAAGCTGTCCAAGAAGTTTCATTTTATCGAGGTATCTTAATTTACTCTCCATTTCCATGCGTTCTAATTCATAGGCAATATGCTTTGAAAATATCTCAAGAAGTCTTAATTCGTCCTCGCTGAATCTCCTTACTGAATAGTCCATTGCACATATAAAACCTTTTGTCTCACCATTTATTAGAATTGGAGCCAAAATGCAGCTTTTAAATTTTTCGTATAATGGAAATTTTTCCTGCTTTATAACAATCTGCAAAGGTTTCTTTGCCTCAATAGCTTCTGAGCATGGAGATTCACATAATAATTCTGTTTCATTACAGGAAAGATTTCCATCACATATTTTCGAGATTATTGTGATTTTATCTCCTCTTATATGTTGAATAGAGACACAGGCAATTCTGAGAAATTTTGCAAGAGTAAAAACAATCTGTTTACAAAGTGTTTCATATGAGCCACGAAGTGTTGTTGCTATATTATATACAGCCTGTAAAGCTTCAAGGCTCTGGACAAGTTTTTCCTCTGATCTTTTTTTGTTAATCGCAATTGCATATAAAGATGCGAATTGTTGCAAAACAATAATATCATTATCATTATAATCTCTTCTTGAATTGGCAAGTGATATTTGACCAACGAGTTCATTTTTTATCAGTGCAGGGACTGAAATAAACTTTTCAATTTTTATGTGGCCCTCTGGAATTCCAGTGGAACGGTGGTCAGAAGATGGATTATTGGTTAGCAAAGGCTGTTTATTTAAAAGAACCCAGCCCCATAATCCTTTAAATTCCTTAAAAACATAATCCTTATCCTTTATCTGACAATTGTCCCAGATTCCACTTGTAAATGTTGGACAGACGAGATAATTTGTAAGAGGGTCTATATAGCCAACAAACCCGAATTTACTATCTGTAAGTTTTTCTGCATGATTTAAAACTATAAATGAAATCTCATTAATATCCTCAGCAGTTAAAATATTACGGGAAAGATCAAGTATTGCTGATACTGCTTCTGTATTCAAAAAGGTTGAATTATCAATATTTGAGGCATAAAATTGTTTTTCGACTGTACCCATGATAAAGTTGGTAAAATATAAAATTACAAATTTATACAATCTGTTAACTTTGATAATTATTTTAACAGATGCTGAAATGTTCTACAATGGATATGCTTAATAATATATAAATCATTCAAAGAAACCTTTACACCGCATTTAATATTTATAAATAATTTTTTACTTAACAGGTTACATTTTTTTCTTGACATTAAATATATTTTTTCTGTATTTTAAAACTTTAATTATTTAAATTTTGAAGGTTAGAAGGGGGGTAGAGAATTGTATGCCTTAGGAACCCACTTATTAGTGGAATTACGGGAATGTAATCCTAAAATTCTAAAGAGCCTCGATAGTGTCAGAAACGCCCTTGTTTCTGCTGCAAAAGAGGCAAAAGCTACTATTATAGACGTTTCCTTCCATGAGTTTAATCCATTTGGTATCAGCGGAGTAGTTGTTATAGCAGAATCCCATCTGACGATTCATACTTGGCCTGAATATGATTATGCTGCAGTAGATATCTTCACGTGTGGAGATATCATCAAACCAGAAGTTGCAGCAGCGTATCTTATTGAGAAGTTTGAGTGTAAGAATCCATCTATTGTAGAGATGAAAAGGGGTATTCTCTCCCACAGAAATGAAAAATTACCCCATAAAGTATGTTCATCTTCTACATATAAGCCTGAGTTGTTGCAAACAATAAGTAAGTAACCTTTAGCAGCTTCTTTTAATCCTCACGATTTGTAAGAGCTGCGATACCGGGGAGTTCTTTCCCTTCAAGTAACTGGAGAGAGGCTCCACCACCGGTTGATATGAAAGTAATAAAATTAGAGACACCGGCTCTATGAACAGCGAGATCGGTGTCTCCACCACCTACAATTGTCATGGCATACGCATCAGCTACTGCACGAGCGATGTCAAATGTTCCTCTTGTAAAAGCATCAACTTCAAACATTCCCATTGGTCCATTCCATAATATTGTTTTAGCATCCTGTAGGGCTTCAGAAAAAAGTTTTACTGAAGCAGGACCTATATCATACGCTTTCCAGCCTTTAGGAATTTCCTGTGTTGGAACAATTTTAATAACATTGTCTGGACCTGTATGCTCTGCTATTACACAATCAACTGGAAGATAAAATTTTATTTTACTATCCTTCAGCTTTATTCTTATTCTTTCTGCTGTCTCGAGCATCGAATCTTCTACGAGTGAATCTCCAATTTCATATCCCATTGCTTTAATAAAAGTAAAAGCCATACCACCGCCAACAATAACTTTGTCAACTTTCCCCACAAGATTCTCAAGAACTCCAATTTTACCTGATACCTTTGCACCGCCAAGAATCGCAACAAATGGTTTTATAGGATTATCTATAGCACCTCTTAAATACTCAATTTCTTTTTTCAGGAGGAAGCCAGCAGCAGAAGGTAAAAATTTTGTTATGCCTGCTATTGAGGCATGAGCTCTGTGTGCTGCTCCAAAAGCATCATTTACATAAATATCAGCCAGCTTAGCGAGACTCTTTGCAAATTCCTCATCATTCTTTTCTTCTTCAGGATGAAATCTAAGATTCTCAAGAAGTAACACGTCACCATTATTCATCTTTTCAACAAGATTTTCAACCTGGCCACCGATACAATCAGGAGCAAAAACTACTTCTTTATTCAAAAGACGTTGCAACCTTTTAGCAACAGGAGCAAGACTGAATCTGGGATCAACTTTACCTTTTGGTCTTCCAAGATGTGATGAAAGAATAACTTTTGCTCCCTCATCAATTGCATAATTGATAGTAGGTAAAGTTGAACGAATTCTGCGGTCATCTGTTATAATCAGATTATCATCCAGAGGAACATTGAAATCAGCTCTAATAAAAACTCTTTTACCTTTTATATCAAGATCCTCAATTGTTAATTTATTGAAAATACCTTTTACCGGCATCGGATCCAACATGTTTTTTTTCATACTTAAATCCTCTTTATTATATAAAGAATCAGGTCTTTAAGACGGGTACTGTATCCCCATTCATTGTCATACCATGCAAGTACTTTCGCCATCCTGTTTTCAAGTACCATTGTTAATGTCGAATCAACTATAGAAGAATGCGGATTTCCGTTTAAATCACTCGAAACAAGAGGTTCTTCTGAATATTGTAAAATCCCTTTCATCATACCCTCGGAAGCTTTTTTTAGTGCAAAATTAACTTCTTCTGTAGTTGTATCTTTACCAAGTTCTGCCACAAGGTCAACTATTGAAACATTTGGAGTAGGAACTCTTATAGCCATTCCATTGAGTTTTCCCTTTAATTCAGGCAGCACTATTCCAACAGCCTTTGCAGCACCTGTAGTTGTAGGTATCATGTTTAAAGCAGCAGCACGGGCTCTTCTTAAATCTTTATGGGGTAAATCAAGAATTCTCTGGTCATTGGTATATGAATGAATCGTGGTCATAAGTCCGCGCATTATTCCAAATTCTGTATGAAGAACTTTTGCAACCGGTGCAAGACAGTTTGTTGTGCAGGATGCATTTGAGATAACTTTATGCTTCATCGGGTCAAGTGCTTCCTCATTTACGCCCATGCAGACTGTTACATCAGGTTCTTTTGCAGGAGCTGAAATAATCACCCATTTTGCACCCGCATCAAGATGACGTGCAGCATTGGGTCTGTCCACAAATCTTCCTGTTGATTCGATAACAAAATCAATACCAAGATCATTCCATGGAAGCTTTTCAGGTTCTGTAACAGCGAAAACTTTAATCTCCCTGCCATCAATAAATATGCTGCCATTGCCTGGCTTTACTTCTGCATTAAAAATGCCATGAACAGAATCATACTTAAGAATATGGGCAAGAGTTTTTGAATCAGTAAGATCATTTAAAGCAACAATTTCAAATTCCTTACATCCCCAGCTTGTTCTAAGGAAATTTCTTCCAATCCTTCCAAATCCATTTATAGCAACTCTCATAATTTAAAACCTCCTTTCTTTTTCTAATTATACAAGATTTTTTGGGAATCACAAATTTAAATTGACCAAAAATGCATTATTGAGTTAAATTGTCAAAATTAGTTTTTCTTGAAGAAAATTAAAAACAGTTTCTACACTCTGTTCAACAGTTAATTTATCTGTTTCAAGTAATATCTCTGGATTTTCAGGTGGTTCGTACGGATCTGATACTCCTGTAAAGTTTTTTATAAGTCCGCTCCGAGCTTTTTTATATAGACCTTTTGGATCTCTTTTTTCACAGACAGAAATATCACACTTTAAATATACTTCGATAAATTCTTCTGGTTCAAACATTTCCCTGATCATTTTCCTGTCAGAAATATAAGGTGATGCAAATGAGGCAACAGTCAAAATACCAGCATCTACAAAAAGCTTTGCAACTTCACCAACTCTTCTCAGGTTTTCTTTTCTGTCTTCTGCGGAAAAACCGAGGTCTTTACATAGACCTTTTCTGATATTGTCTCCGTCAAGCACATAAGTCCTGATTTTATTTTTATATAAAAGATATTCAAGTTCATGTGAAATTGTTGACTTCCCCGAACCGGGCAATCCTGTAAACCATACAAGTACAGATTTATGTTTATTCAACTGCCACCTTTCTTTTTTATCAATTTTTCCCTTATAAGGTTTTATATTTCCTTCTATCATATTATCCTTTCATATTATTAGTTTTTATTGTTTCCTGGCTAACAAAATCCCCTTTTCTTTTCTTTTTTTACGGCGTATTTTATTAATTATTTTACTTCTCCATAATTCATAAATATAAGATGAAAGTTTCTCCCTTAAATTAATGCTTTTTGCATTTTTACCAAAAAATAAAGAATAATCTAATTTTTGAAGAAATTCTCCAGCGATGCTTTCAAATATCTCTATTTGTCTTTTTGTGAGTTTATTCTGCCATGCATTAATTCTTGACAGGTCAGGAGACCTGCCAAGCAATAAATGCTGTTTCAGAGTATATCCAGGAACCTTAAAACCACCTCCCTGGATCATCTGAGGCATATAATTTATTTCAAGAAAATCACATAGATTTTTAAGAATAATTTCTGTATCAGAAACCAGATCCTCATATTTTACCTTTAATATTTTGTCTTTTAATAATTCTTCAGCAGATAATCCTTTTTTTATAGCTTCAGCCCAGGAATAAGCGACTCCACTGATAGTATTAGGACCCCAATCAAGAGGAATCTGTGAAGCAGCAACAGCTCTTCCATCTCTTACAATATGAATAAATTTTGCTTCAGGGAATAAATAATTCAGAAATTCTGCAAACTGGATATTTGAAGGTGTATGATCAATCCATATTTTTGCTTCCAATTTATTGTTCTTGATTGCATAATTTTTTACTAAAAATAAAATTAGTTCTTCGTATGAACTGACTTTCTTTTTAAAATCCTTAATTTCATCGAGAGCCCAGATTCTGTATCTCCAGTGTTTTTTAATTTTTTCGAAGGTCTGGTTTATATCAAAAGACTCTTTATCCTTAATTCCGAGTCGCTGATAGACACTTACCTTAAATTGCGATTCAGGAGTACATATGCAAAAAGGGTGAGAACCGAGAAGATCGCCAAGCAGGGTTGTACCACTGCGTGGATGTCCTCCAATAAAAACAGGCATAATCCTATTTTTTCCCATAGGCTTCAAAAAAACCTCTCAAGTATAAATATAATATTAAATTCAGCAAATTAATAATTAATTTTATATTGTACAAAAGCTTTTTATTAAAATCTCTTTTAACCCAAAAAGTACAATTCAAAAAGTTGAACCGCATGCAAGCTGGAAAGCCTGCAAATTCCGTAAAAAGTAAATCGTCAGTTTTCGTAAATCCTGAGTCGTGAATCGTAAAATGTTAACTCAAAAATGCAGTTAACATAATGCAGATGTTTCGAAAAAATTTATTTTTCGATACGTTAATATAACAATGGCTCGATTTTATGAAACAAAATCATCGAGTTAAATAAATTTTTGAGCAATGTCTGCATTATTCATGTTAACTCGAATAAATCAGGCATTTTTAACTGTATTTATAGTATAATTTAAAAATTCGAATCGTACTATAAAAATAGTTTCTAAATAATCTTTAATGAGTAATTTTCAGAAAAAACTACCTTCTATAATTTATCCCCACAATCAGCGTCTTATGTCAGGAAGGGTCAATGATATTGTTATCATTAGGACCTGCCATGCTCTTGCCCGTCAGGGACATAAAGTCGGAATAATTACAGGCAAACCTGCTCTAAATCTTGATATAGAAGAATATTATGGATTAAAAACTTTATCAAACCTGCGAATCATCGAAGTTCCAATGCTCAGAGGAAAGCATTTTTCATGGCATGGTATATTCAATTTATTTTGCCTTTTTAAAATTCTACAAATGAAAAAAAGAGGATTAGCCGACGTAATTTATCTAAGGGAAATAAAGCTTGCCAGATTTTTACTCAAATTCAAAAAATTTATACGTCTGCCATTTGTAATTGAAGTTCACGACTTACGAATCAGAAAATTTTACGATAATCTGCCTGAAAGAAACCCTGATGAAGAATGGGTTTTTAAAAGAGTAGATGGTATAATAGTACTTTTAAATTGCTTCGGTGAGGTCTTAAAAGAAACTTACAAAATTAATGTTCCTATTTTCAAGGTGCCATTAGCTGCAGAAAGGACTTCTTTAAAGGTAAAGGGGGAAAATAATAAGATAATTGGTTATATAGGGCAATTATATCCGTTACAAGGGGTCGAAGTTTTAATCGAGGCAATTTCTTATCTTGCTGATGTAAAATTGGACATTATTGGTGGGGCGGGAAAAGATATTATAAGGCTTAAAAACCTTGCAGCTTCATTGAATGTTATTGACAGAATTAATTTCCTCGGTTTTGTTAATCCCAAAAGAGTCATGGAGATTTCTGATAGCATAGATATAATGGTAATATCTGCACTAAACAGAGGTAAAAGGCGCTATTCAGCACATACAAAATTATACGAATATATGGCTATGGGCAAACCCATCGTTGCTTTTGACATCCCATCAATCAGGGAAGAAGTAGTTGATGGAATAGATATATTACTCGCAAAACCCGATGACCCTCATGATCTGGCTGATAAGATTGATTATTTACTGAATAATCAGGATAAGGCAAAGAGTCTTGCAATTAACGCTTATAAATCATCAGAAAAATTTACATGGGAAAAAAGAGCCGAAAGGTTGTCAGAAATATTTAAGAAAATTAAGTATGACAAAAATTATTCATAAAATAAATTTCATTTCTGGCTCCTGTAAGGTAATTCTTTACTCTTATTACCCCGAAAACATATCGAAATTTAAGGATGATTTGATAGATTTATTTGAAAAGAAAAAAGGCAGCCTGATAAAAAGCTCATCTTTTACCACAGTAATTAAGTTTGAAAACAAAGAAACAGGAAGGTCTTACTACTATAAGGAATTTCTTGATAGAGGGTTAAAGGATATTTTAAAGAGTTTATTTGGTTTTTATAGAGCAAAGAAAGCTTTTAAAGCAGGACAACTTCTACTTAGAGAAAACTTTCGTACTCCTGAGCCTGTACTGTATGGAATAAAGAAAAAAAATTTTTTTGTATTAAAAAATTTTTTAATTACTGAATCAGTAGATGCTGAAAGGACATATGAATATATAAAGAAACATTACATAATGCCTATCTCTTCCATGTTAATTAAAGAAAAACGCTCTATGATTTGTGCTGCCGGGAAGGAAATAGGCCGCCTCCATAAATCAGGATTCTTTCACGGTGATCTGAGGGTTGGTAATATTCTTATAAGTGGAACAGGAGAAAATGCAAAATTTTATTTTATAGACAACGAAAGAACACTCAAAAGAAAAAAATTACCCGAAAAATTCAGGCTAAAAAATCTTGTCCAGTTAAATATGCTCGGGTTGCCACAAATTACAAGAACTGACAGATTGCGTTTTATCAATTCCTACATTAAAGTAATTCCGGAACTTGCGAAAACAAAAAAAATTCTGATCAGAAAAATTATTCTTTCAACAAACATAAGGAAAAAAATATGAACTATCCTGATATGATAATATTGATTAAACTCATAGGCTTGCTCACACAAATAAAAAAATCTTAAAATATTATACTAATTCTCACATCTTATAAACAAGGAAACACTTTGCAAATAAACAATCAGCAAAATGAAATTAATAGAAATGATTATGCAATAATATCCGGGCTGTTTTTAATCTCATTTTTATTAAGATGTTATGCTTTTTTTAAGACTCCTCTAATCAATCATGATGGAGTTTGGTACATAAATCAGGCTAAGGCTCTCGCACTAAACAATTGGGAGCTGGCAAGAGATTGTGGCTATGACTTCATTTCTCTTTACCATTTGCTAATTCCCGTTTTTTACAGGATAACCGGAGACTGGATAATTGCGGGCATGTCCATATCCTTAATTTTCGGCTCTCTGTCCGTTATACCGATGTATTTAATGTTGAGACATTTTTTTAACAAGAAAATGTCTTCTATGGCTGCTCTGGCTTTAAGTGTAAACCCCTTTTTCGTATCATATAGCGTTGAACTGATTAAAGATCCTTTATTCTGGTTTTTCGGACTCTGCGGTATCTACTTATTTACAACTGCAATTAAAAATGAAAAGAAATCATTTCTTTTAATATTCAGTAATGTTTCATTTTTAATTGCAGGGTTCGCACGCTTTGAAATAATAATATACATGATCGTTTCTATTATCTATATTTTATTTTTCGAAAATAAAAAATTCAAAAAAATCCTTTTTTTCATATTACCAACAATTGTTTTAGTTATTCTTGTCAATCTTTTGAATACACTACTGATGAAGGAGACTCTTTATCTCTGGAATTTTTACTTCGTGCCAAGAAACCAACGTTTTTTCGAGGATTTATGGACAAACATTTTTACTTCAGGGATATTTGAAAAATCCATAATCTCTCTTGATCTTCTACAAAGAAAGTTGGTCAGGGTAGTATATCTGCCTTATGTTCTTTTTTTCATAATCGGCATTCTCAATATCCACAAAGAAATAAAAAGAGATAAGCACTTAATTTATCTTATTTTATTATCGCTCTGTTCATTGGTTGCCCTTTATCTTTTTTATTTAAAAATTAATGTATTGTCTCCCCGATATACAGTATTTTTCATTTTGCCTGCTTTTGTTTTCTTCTGTTCAGGCGCTGACGCATTAATCAATCTCCTGAACAGAATAAAAATAAGTGACAGAATAGCTATGTCTTTCCTAATATTCTATATTTTAATAACAGCATTTGTTTATCCTTCAAATTTAATCCCTCGGACATCTGATAAAGTAATTTATAGAACTATCGGTGAATTTATTGCAAAGATAGAAAAAAATCATAATACAGTTGTAATTGCACCTGATTCAAGAGTTATGTTTTATGCTAACCTTAAATCTCAAGAGATATTATGCGGAAACAAATTGATAAAATACGATTATATTACAGGTCTGAATTACAATGAAATGGTAAAAGTACTTAAAAACAGCGGGGCTAAATACTTCCTGTGGGAAGCAAAGTCCTGGAAGAACAATCAATACAAATTCCAAGATGTTATGAAAAAACAGGATTTTGTTGAAGTAAAAACATGGGATAATAATCAGGTAATCCTTTACCGAATACTCTAAATGAAGATTCATCCTGAAATCAAACACTATGAATCTATAAATTTTGAACCACTGACATCTGAATTTATTCAGGATTTAATAGGGAATGGCAAACATTTTATTCTTTTGAAAGATGATTTTTCAACAACTGTTGGTATTCTACAAGGTACAGCTATAAATAAAAACTATGATCTTTTGATAAAAAGATTTAATTATAGAGGGGCTTTTGATTTCTTTATGCATAAACTATTCAATAAAGATAGGGCAGAACGTTTGTGGAGAAAAAATCTTATCCTTTATAACTCAGGGCTTCCTGTACCTGTTCCACTTCAATATATTAAAGCAACATTCGGACAAAAAATTTCTTTCTTTATCTCCACTGTTCTAAGTGATACAAAAAAACTATCAGATATATATAGGAAAGGAATATTGAACAGAGAAGAAAAATTAAACAAACAGATAGCTGCTTCAATAGCTAATTTTCATAACTCAGGTGCTGTCCATGGAGATCTTAAATGGCCCAATATTCTTGTTAAAATAAATAATACATGTAAAATATTTTTTATAGATTTAGATCAATCTTCTTTTTCACCCGAATTTAATATTAAAGGTATACACAAAGATTTAATAAGATTTTATCGTTTTGGCCTCCAACTCGGAGCAGAAAAATGGGTAAAAGAAAAGTTTTTGCCTGAATATCTTTTCATCATAGATAATATGATAAAGAAGGAAATCAATATTGATAGCATTATTAATAAAGCAGAAACTGAATGGATAAAAAAGGGCAGACAACGCTTCCTATGAAATTAGCATTCTGTCTTTTTAAATATTTCCCATTTGGGGGTCTTCAGCGAGATTTCAGAAACATCGCGGAAGTTTGCCTGAAAAGGGGACACGAAATATTTGTTTATACAATGTTGTGGCAGGGAGATAAGCCCGATAAGTTCAACATTACTGTTTTAAAACCCAGAGGTTTTACAAATCACCAGAGATGCTGGAATTTTTCAGATATGGCAAGTGAGCTTATATCAAAAACAGACTTTGATCTAAAAATAGGGTTCAATAAAATGCACGGTCTTGATATTTATTATGCTGCTGACCCATGCTTTAAGGCTAAAATTTATGAATCTAACAGAAAATTAAAAAGTGTTCTACCAAGATACAGGACTTATATAGCTCTCGAAGATGCCGTTTTTAATAAAAATAGCAATACACAAATAATGCTTATTTCAGAAATAGAGAAACCAAGATATATTAAATATTACGGAACACAATCAAATCGATTTCATACTCTACCACCTTATATATCAAAGGATAGGTTTATAAGCGACAATAATTATGATATTCGCAAAAAAATATGCAATAAACTTGCGATTGATTTTAACAATTTTCTACTTCTAACTGTAGGCTCTTCCTTTAAAACAAAAGGGCTCGACCGTTCATTGAGAGCAATTGCAGGCCTTCCCGAAAACTTAAAAAGTAAAACCAATCTTTTAATAATCGGGGATGACGACCCTTCTTCCTTCATTAAACTTGCAAAGACATTAAATATTGAATCAAAGATATTTTTTCTCGGAGGGAGAGAAGATGTCCCTGAATTCATGGCTGCATCGGATTTGCTCTTACACCCTGCTTATACAGAAAATACCGGGACAGTACTAATTGAAGCAATGGCAGCAGGATTACCCGTTATCGTTACTGATATATGTGGTTATGCATTTCATATAAAAAAAGCAGATGCTGGCCTGATAATCCAATCTCCTTTTAAACAGGAGAATTTCAATAATATGCTTGCTTATATGATAACATCGGATTATAAGCAGAAGTGGAAAGAAAATGGGTTGCGATATATATCCGAAAATGATTTCTTTAGCATGCCTGAAAAAGCTGCTGATATTATAGAAGCTTATGTCGAGAAAAAAAGAAATATTGGAACTTAGTCCTGTTCTTCAGGAATATTTTACAAAAGAAAAAACCTTTGATGAGATTTTAAATCTTAGAGGAGAAGTATTCAGGGAGCATAAAAATAGAAGAACTTTAAGATGTGAGATAAACGGAAAAGGCTATTTTATAAAAATTCACCGCAGGATCGGCTTAATAGAAATCTTGAAAAATATTTTAAGCTTAAAATTGCCTGTATTTGGGGCTGGGGATGAATTGAAAGCAATAAATAAAATTAGAGAATTAGGCATAGACACAATGAAAATTGCAGGGTTCGGGCAGAGAGGCACATCACCGCTTTATATGGAATCCTTCCTTATTACTGAAGAACTAATAGATACCATCAGCCTCGAAAAATTAACAAAAGATTGGGCAATAAATCCTCCTTCTTTTAATTTAAAACTGAACTTAATAAAAAAGGTTGCTGAAATTACAAGAATTATGCATATGAATGGAATAAACCACAGGGATTTGTATATCTGTCATTTTCTTCTTGATAAAAGAATACCTGAATGGGAAGAAGGGGAAAATACAAAACTTTATATAATTGACCTTCATAGAGTGCAAATACGGGAGAAAACGCCTGAAAGGTGGATTATAAAAGACCTATCAGGACTGCTTTTTTCTTCCATGGATGCAGGAATTACAAAGAAAGATGTTTTCAGATTTATGATCGAAGCATAAAAGAAGCCCTTACGAATGATTATCAAAGAAGACAAATGTTTCTGGAATAAAATTTACTCGAAAGCAATTTTATTATATCAAAAAGAATTTAACAGATTACCGGATATTTCTTTATATCGCTTTTAAACCAGATAAAATATTACTACCTTGCATTCATAGCTTCTCTTAAAGCTTTCCCAACTTTAAAATGAAGAACTCTCTTTTCAGGAACTTCAACCTTATCACCTGTTCTTGGATTTCTTGCCTTTCTCGGTCTTCTCTGTTTAGGCTTAAAATTACCGAACCCTCTTATTTCGATTTTTTCACCTTTTGCAAGAGCTTCTTTTATGCTTTCAAAAACTGTTTCTACAACTATTTCTGTCTGTTTTCTTGTAAGTGTCCCGATTCTTTCGGTAACTTTTTCAATCAGATTTGATTTTGTCATATAACCTCCCGAAAAATATTAATTATGGAGCAAAGATATATTTTACTTTCACATATGAAAAAAGATTATTTACTTCTTCAGGAATATTATCTCTTAGAATATTTTTCAAGGAAAAACCTTCTTTCTTGCTTATTACCTGTGGTTCTCCTCTTATACCTGCAAGTTTAGCTGCTTCTTTTATTGCATCCTCAATATTTCCGATTTCATCAACAAGGCCTACTTTCAATGCCTGCTGGCCAGTGAAAACCCGGCCATCTGCGATATTTCTTACATCTTCTATACGCATTTTTCTACCTTCAGAAACAGCTTTAATAAACTGTTCATGCACATCATCTAACACACCTTGAAGAATTATTCTTTCTTCTTTACCAATTCCCCTGAAAACCGATGCGATATCTTTGTGTTTTCCACTCTTTATAACTTCACTTTTAACCCCGATCTTATTCATTAAGCCCTGTATATTCGGTATCTCCATTATCACTCCTATTGAACCAGTTAATGTCCCGGGATTTGCAAATATTTTCGTCGCAGGAGCAGATATATAATAACCACCTGATGCTGCTACAGAGCCCATTGAGACTACCACCTTTTTCTTTGCAGCTGCTTTTCTGACTTCTTCATAAATTTCCTGCGAAGGTGCAACACCTCCGCCAGGACTGTCCACCCTTAAAACTATTGCTTTTACTGAGGGGTCTTTTAAATGACCTTTAAGTTCATCGATAGATTTTGTTGATTCAAATATCGGCCCTTCAATCTTTATAAGCGCAACTTTTTCTCCAATTGGAACCTCCCTCTGCAGAAAAACAAAAAAGAGACTTATTAACGCAAGAATGAAAATTATAAACAGAATCAATAAAAACTTCTTCATCCCTCTAACCTTTTAAGATTTCTCATGCTCAATCCGATTTTTCTTTCTTCACAATCAACCTTTATAATCCTTACATTGATTTCATCCCCGGGCTTTAGAGCATCCTCGTCTTCACCTGATGGCTTTAATATTTCGGATGAATATACAAGACCTTCAACTCCGTCCTGAAGTTCAACAAAAATACCAAAATCAGTAATATTAAGAATTTTACCTTTCATTTCAGAACCAAGCTTGAATTTTTCGGGTATTTCTTTAAGCCATGGATCAGGCTTAAGATGTTTAAGGCTCAAAGCCATCTTTTCTGATTCAGGTTCAATACTTAAAATAATCGCCTCAATTTTCTGTCCCTTGCGTAATATTTCAGAAGGATGTTTAATATGTTTTGTCCATGAGAGGTCTGAAATATGAATGAGTGCATCAATTCCCTCAGGAAGTCCAACGAACACTCCGAAGTCTGTAATTGTCTTAACTTTTCCGGACACTTTTTGTCCCGGAGAATAACGCTGGGCTACAAGTTGCCACGGGCTTGGCTTTATCTGTTTTATGCTTAAAGAAAGTCTCCTTTCTTCTTTGTCAACCTTGAGAACTATTGCCTCAACTGTTTCACCAACTGAAAGATATTTTGAAGGGTGCTTCGGTCTTGGCAGCCAGTCAAGTTCTGAGATATGCACAAGTCCTTCAAGTCCTTCTTCAAGTTCAATAAAAGCTCCGTAATCAGTTATGCTAACTACTTTTCCTGATACACGTTTGTTAACAGGGTATTTTTCATCTACTAACAACCATGGATCTGGTTTCTTTTGTTTATATCCGAGGGTAACCTTCTCGGTTTCTTTCTCGTATTTTAAGACAAGCACTTCAATTTCATCACCAACAGAAAAGAATTCAGAAGGATGATTTATTCTTCCCCATGAAATATCGGAGATATGTAAGAGTCCATCAATACCACCGAGGTCAACGAAAATACCATAATCAGTAACATTCTTGACAACACCCTTCATTATCTTGCCTTCTTCAAGTCTCTTGAGGGTTTCTGCTTTCTTTTTCTGTAACTCATCCTCAAGAATTGCTCTTCTTGAAACGATAACATTTGAAAGTTTATTATTCAGTTTTATAACTCTGAACTGTAGTTTTTTCCCCATAAGATTATCAACATCTTTAACAGGTTTTACATCAACCTGAGAACCTGGAAGAAAAGCGGTTACCCTTGATATATCAACCGAAAAGCCACCTTTAATTTTCCCTGTTATTTTTCCTTCGACAGGTTTGCCTTCTTTATATGCTTTTTCAAGATTATCCCATACTTTTATTCTGGTAGCTCTTTCTTTTGAGAGAGCTACTATTCCTTCAGCGTCTTCGATATTTTCAACATAAACCTCTATATCACAACCGGGCTTAAGTGCCACTATCTCATCTTCACTAAATTCTTCAATAGGGATAAAACCTTCTGACTTATAGCCTATATCCACTATTACTCCGTCCTGCCTTACAGCAATGACTTTACCTTTCATGATATTTCCTTCTTCTATGCTGTGAAAGGTCTCAGCATAAAGTTTTTCCATTTCGTTATTTTGAATTTCCACCAACCTGTAACCCTCCTATATTTCTAATTCTTTTTTCCACATCTTTTATAATCCAATCAGGGGTTGAAGCCCCTGCTGTTATGCCTATATATTCAGAGCCTTTTATCCATTTTCTCATAATCTCAGAAGCTGTCTCAATATGATATGTCGGTACTCCCAGTGATTTGCAAAGCATGGCAAGCTGGGTTGTATTTGCGCTATTTTTTCCACCTACGACAAACATAACATCAACTTTTCTCGCAATACGGCCTGTTTCTTTTAATCTCTGGGCAGTAGAACTGCATATAGTATTATATACTTTTATTTCCTTTCCGTGTGATAATATATACGAAATAGCTTTCTTTAAAAACTCAACAGGTTGTGTTGTCTGGACAACAACACCAATTCTTTTTTTAAGTTTAGTAAGAGTTGTTTCTGCATTAAAAATCACTGCATCATTTCCTGCATAACTCAAAAGACCCTGCACTTCTGGATGATTTTTTTCACCAAGAATAATTACCTGATACCCTTCTTCCTTTAAAAGTTTAGCATAATACTGTGCTTTTTTTACAAATGG
>FWPV01005513.1_pt1 | contig 25172 bp, 22 predicted proteins | sample 2228371 | NCBI WGS metagenome assembly FWPV01 (sample SAMEA103939776, study PRJEB20133) | metagenome | reverse complement strand
ATGGCGCCCAAAAACGGTACGCCATAGGCTTTGGCCATGGCTTCGCCGCCGCCTTGCCCAAAGACATCCATGGTGCTGCCGTCTGGCAGGGTCAGGTAACTCATGTTTTCGATGACGCCCAGGATGGGCACATTGAGGGTTCGGAACATTTCTAACCCGCGCGAGGCGTCTTCGAGCGAGACCTGTTGCGGCAGGGTAACCACTATCACGCCGGTGAGGGGCAGGGCCTGGGCCAGCGAGAGCGGCGCATCGCCTGTGCCGGGCGGCAGGTCAATAATCAGATAGTCCAGTTCGCCCCATTCGACATCGCTCAAAAACTGGCGAATGGCGCTGTTGAGCATGGGCCCGCGCCAGATGAGCGGCTGCCCTGGCTTAACCAGGTAACCCATAGACATCAATTTGACGCCGTAGTTTTCGGCGGGAATAAGGCGGTTTTCAATTGGGTTGGGCATGCGCGGCGCGCCCAGCATGGTGGGCAGGTTGGGTCCGTAAATGTCGGCGTCCATTAGCCCTACACGGGCGCCGCTTTGGGCCAGCGCCACAGCCAGGTTGACCGCCACGGTGCTTTTGCCTACCCCGCCTTTGCCAGAGGCGACCGCAATGGCATTGCGGATGGGGGCGTTGACCAGTCCGCGCATGCGCCCGTCGTTGGGCACATCTGAGTCGAGTTTGACTTTGACGCTGGCGACGCCGCTGATGGCTTCTACGGCTTCGCGCGCTTCTTTTTCGATTTTTCCGCGCAGAGGACAGGCGGGTGTGGTAAGCATAACTGTAAAACTGACGTTACCGCCTTCAATAGTCAGGTCGCGAATCATGCCCAGGCTGACCAGGTCTTGATGAAGTTCGGGTTCTTGTACCTTGCTAAGTGCTGTGAGTACGCTTTCGCGGGTGATGTTGGGACTCATAATCCTCTACCATTGAATGAGATGGGTATGTAAGCAGGTAATGCCGATGTGCGCCGGTGATGCAGGCGAATATGGTTTTGATTATAACAAATGAAAAGGTTGCAGACCAACCGGATGTTGGCCTGCAACCTTTTGTGCATTGGCAAATCAGGCGTTGCCCGCTGCTTTGGCGGCTTTGGCGGCTTCTTTGGCTTTGCGGGCTTCTTCTTCGCGGGCGTAGTTGAGCGGGCGAATGCTGGCGTAGTAGGAAGCCGGTTTGAGCAGGCGGTTCATGTCCAGCAGGTTGCGCTCATACGAGGCAATTTCGTAGTCGTGATCCATTTTGATGGCGTCGAAGGGGCAAAACTCGGCGCAGAAACCGCAGTTCATGCAAATATCGGCGTCAATGTAGAAGGCGGCTGGTTGGGGCACCGGGCGGCCAGTGTTTGGGTCGGTGGTGCGCACAATCCAGATGCACTGCGGCGGGCAGGCTTTGGCGCAAATGCCGCACGAGGTGCAGCGCACTTCTTTTTTGCCGTCTTCGCCTTCGTCATATACCAGAAAAGGAACGTAGCGAAATTCCTCGGGTACGGGCAGTTTTTCTTCGGGGTATTGAATGGTGAACGTGCCCTTTACGTCTTTGCTGGATTTGTAAGACACGCGCTCTGGCGCATAGCGTTTTCCCAGCCAGCGCAGGTCTTCGACGTATGAGTCCACAAAGCGTTTGAGGGTGACGCTCAGACCTTTGAGTAATCCTTTACCGTCCATGTTGTACGCTCCTAGCGGTCGAGTTCACCGAGCACGATGTCCACCATGCCCAGAATGGTTACGAAGTCTGCAATTTTGCTGCCGACGCACATCTTTTCCAGCGAGGTGATGTTGACGAACGATGGCGTGCGGATGTGGTAGCGGTAGGGGTTGCCCTTGCCGTTCGAGATGACATAGAAGCCCAGTTCGCCTTTGGGGGCTTCGACCCGTCCGTACGATTCGCCGGGTGGAACGCGGTGGGTATATTGCGGTTTGCCTGCCAGCACGGGGCCTTCAGGGATTTGTTCCAGCGCTTGTTTGAGGATGCGCAGCGATTGGTGAATTTCATCCATGCGTACGTAGTAGCGGTCGAGCAGGTCGCTGTTGTAACGCACGGCGACATCGAACTCGAAGCGGTCATAAATGCCGTAGGGTTCGGCGCGGCGGATGTCGTATGGAATGCCTGCGGCGCGCAGGTTGGGACCGGTGACCGAGTAGGCAATGCAGTCTTCGGGGCTAAGGTAACCCACACCTTTCATGCGCGAGATGAAAATTTCGTTTTCGCTCAGCAGGCGATCCATCTCTTCCACTTTGCGCGGCAGGCGGTCGTACACCAGGTCTTTGATTTTCTTCATGCTGGCGTCGTCAATATCGCGCGAGACGCCGCCAAAGCGATGATAGTTGCACATCATGCGCGAGCCAGAAACAGCCTCAAATACATCCAGAATGAGTTCACGCTCTTCAAACGCGTACAGCGCCGGGGTAAAGTAAGCACCCAGGTCGTTCCACAACATGCCAAACAGCACCAGGTGGTTCTGAATGCGGCTGAGTTCGCCCATGATGACGCGAATGTACTCGGCGCGTTCGGGCACCTGAATGCCCATCAATTTTTCTACCGCCAGCGAATAGCCCCAGTTGTTGTACATGGAGTTGAAGTAGTCCAGCCGGTCGGTGTAGGGCATGTTTTGCAGCCAGGTGTTGCGCTCGCCAATTTTTTCGTGGTTGCGGTGCAGGTAGCCAATCACTGGCTTGAGGCTGACGACCGTTTCGCCGTTGAGTACTGCTGTGGCGCGGAAGACGCCATGCGTAGAGGGATGCTGCGGCCCCATGTTGACCAAAATGTGGTCGGTCTTGATGCCGTCTTTGTCTTCAGCCTGATATTGACGGGTGGCGGCGTAGAGCAGTTCTTCGGGGTCGGTGGGCACCCATTTTTCGGGGTCGAAATTTTCGGGCAGGGTGGTGTTGTCTTTGAAGGGGTTGCGTTCTTCGGCGTAAACGTGATGCCCATCGGGCCAGCGGCTTTTGTAGGGTTTCACATCTTCTTCGTAAAAGCCTTCTTTCCAGTCCTTGCGCATGGGGTAGCCATAGAAACCTTCCCATGTCAAAATGCGCCGCAGGTCGGGGTGATTGCGAAAACGGATGCCGAACAGGTCGTAGATTTCGCGTTCCTGAAATTCGGCGCCAGGCCAAATGGGCGTGACCGAGTCGATCTCGATGGGGTCAACCCGTTCTACCTGGGTTTTGAAGACCAACCCCGGCCCGCCGCTGGTTTTATAGGCATGGTAGACCACTTCCATCTTGTTTTGTTCGATGTAGTCCACCCCAGTTACAGAGGAAAGCAGGTCGTAGCCCAGTTGGTCGCGCACAAAGCGGGCCAGTTCGGTCAGTTTGGCGGGTTCTACAATCCAGCCGGTGTAGCCGGGGCGCGTATCGGGGGTGACGCCAGGGAAGGCGGCGGCCAGGTCGAGCGTTTCGGTAGCAGGTGTAGCCATGTTGTCCTCCTAAGCAGCCGGTTCAGCAGTGGTGCGGGCCGCGGCTTCTTTGTATTCTGCGTAGCGGCGCGGGTCCATCAGGTCGGGGCCCAGAACGGGTACGGGGATTTCCACGCTGTCGGGGCCTTTTTGATACCAGCGTACCGTCTTGAGCGACTGCTTGTCAATTTTTTCCTGGAGTTTAATCATCCCGGCGATGAGCGCCTGCGGGGTGGGGGGGCAGCCAGGGATGTAGACATCTACGGGTACAAATTTGTCAATTCCGGCTACCACGTTGTAGCCCTCTTTGAAAGGACCACCACCCGAAGCGCACGCGCCCATCGAAACGACGTACTTTGGTTCGGGCATCTGGTTATACAGGCGCACGATGGCGGGCAGCATCTTTTTGGTGACGGTACCGGCCACAATCATCACGTCTGACTGGCGCGGGCTGGGGCGCATTACTTCCATGCCAAAGCGGGCCATGTCGTAGCGGGCAGCCTGGGCGGCAATCATTTCGATGGCGCAGCACGCCAGACCGAACATCATGGGCCACAGTGAAGAACGGCGCCCAAAATTGTAAATGCGGTCTAGCGTGGTGATGGCGACTTTCCCCTCAAGTTCTTCAGGGATGTCGTAGCCAGGGGTGTTGAGTTGGTTATCTGTCATGGAGCGTCTCCTCGAACCAAACTTGATAAATTTCTTGCAAAATGCCGTCGTTGGCAAGCGCCGGGTCGTCGTCGAAATCGTCCAGCGCAATCGTCCACGCAAATACCTGGTTTAGCGAAACATCGGCCAGGTTAACCTGCGGGAATTTGCGTTTGAGTGCGCGCGCAATGGCGTACGTTGCTTCCCAATTCAGGCTCATGTCCCCCGATTATAGCCTAAATGCGTTATTTCACAATCTAATTACGCAAATATATATTTTCAAAAATCGGTTTGGTGACTATAATGTGACAAACGTCATGCCTGCTTTTACAGCGCGCAAGCGCATTCTCGCTTTTTTAGAACGCAGTCAGGCGGCCACGCCAAACGATTTGGCCCGTGCCCTGAACATTACGCCTGCCAACGCACGCCATCATTTGAGCCAACTGCGTGAAGAGGGGCTGGTGCGCGAATCTGGTTTGCGCCTGCCTGGGGGGCGCGGCCGCCCGGCCAGGGTTTATCGCCTGAATACCCATGCTGGCGACGAAAGTGTATCTTTCTTGCTGGCGGCTACGCTCGACTTTTTGGATGAGCACATGGAGGAAGCCGCCCGCGCTGAATGGACCGATTTCGTTGCTGCGCGGTTGGCTGGGGAAAGGCTGCTCTCGCCGGGAGCGCACATTACCCGCCGCCTGGCTGCCGCCATAGACAGGTTGAACGCTCTGAAGTATCATGCCCGCTGGGAGGCGCGCGCCGAAGGCCCGGGCATCATTTTGGGCGAATGTCCCTATGCACGCATTGTCGAAGCGCATCCTGTCTTGTGTTACATGGATGCCGCGCTGCTGGCGCGCCTGACCGGTCAGCCGGTGCAGCAGGTTGCTAAGTTAGAGCCGGATGAGCGCGGTTTGCCTTACTGCATGTTTTTGATAAAAACTTAGGAGCATTATGACCCCCTCTGCTTTTCGTCGTGAACACGATTTGCTCGGTGAGCGCGATGTACCTGCCGATGCCTACTATGGCGTGCATACGCTGCGCGCTGTCGAAAATTTCCCTATTAGCGGCTTGTCAATCAGCACCTATCCGCGGCTGATTGAAGCGCTGGCTTACATTAAACAGGCGGCAGCCCTGGCAAACTTTGAGCTTGGCTTGCTGCCCGAAAACAAAATGCGCGCCATTGTTTCTGCTTGCGAGGACTTGCGCGCCGGTAAATTGCACGACCAGTTTGTGGTAGATGTGTACCAGGGCGGGGCGGGTACTTCGACAAACATGAATGCCAACGAAGTGATTGCTAACCGCGCCCTGGAGTTGATGGGACATGCGCGCGGTGAATATCAGTTTTTACATCCATTGGAAGACGTCAACAAGTCGCAAAGCACCAACGACGTTTACCCTACGGCAATCAAAATTGCCTTGCATTTTCAAATTGACCAATTGATTGAAGCGATGGATGTCTTGCGGCAAGATTTCGAGGCGAAGTCGCGCGAATTTGCCGATGTGCTGAAGATGGGACGCACCCAATTGCAGGATGCCGTCCCTATGACGCTTGGGCAGGAATTTAGCACCTATGCCGTGATGCTGCACGAAGATCAGGAGCGTTTGCGCGAAGTCCGTCTCTTATTGCGCGAAATTAACCTGGGCGCTACCGCCATTGGCACAGGCATTACCGCACCGCCCGAATATGCGCAGTTGGTTTGCCTGCATTTAGCTCGCCTTACTGGCATCCCGCTGGTTACGGCCCAAAATCTGATTGAAGCCACGCAAGATGCTGGTGTGTTCGTTCAACTTTCTGGCGTGCTCAAGCGGGTGGCCGTCAAATTATCCAAAACCTGCAACGACCTGCGCCTGCTTTCCTCCGGTCCGCGCGCCGGGCTGGCCGAAATCAACCTGCCGCCGGTGCAGGCCGGTTCCAGCATCATGCCGGGCAAAGTCAACCCGGTTATTCCAGAGGTGGTTAACCAGATCGCTTTTGAAGTGATAGGTAACGACATAACCGTGACCATGGCGGCCGAAGCCGGGCAATTGCAACTCAACGCTTTCGAGCCAATTATTGCGCACAGTTTGTTCAAAAGCCTTAAGCACTTGCGCCAGGGCTGCCTGACCCTGGCCGAACGCTGCGTGCGTGGTATTACGGCCAACCGTGAGCGCCTGCGGGCTTCGGTAGAACATTCGATTGGCATTGTTACGGCGCTTAACCCCTACATTGGCTACGAAAGCGCTACGGCTGTGGCGAAAGAGGCGTTTGCCACCGGGCGCGGGGTAGCAGAGATTGTGCTTGAAAAAGGATTACTGACCCGCGAGCAACTGGACGACATTTTACGCCCCGAAGTGCTCACTCAGCCGCGCCCCCTGGGATGAGCGGGCAAGGAGGATACCCCATGTTGCCTGTACCCAACCCGGCGGATGACGCCCTGATTCGTGAAATCGCTGCCGCGCAAGGGTTTAGCGCAGATGTGCATTACTTTGATCTGGTAGGCGGTTGCGGCGCCAATGCCGCGCTCAACGGTTGCACCTGGCGCGTATTTGAACCAGAAACGCTGCGCGCTTTTGTGCTTTGCCTGGCAGATTCCATCCGAATTTCAGATGTAGCCAACCTGGGATTAGACGCCCAGACCACTTTTGTCTGTCGTCTGTCGGCGCTGGATGACGAAACACGCGCCTTTTTGGCCGGGCGCACCAATTTGAAATGTATCTGACCTGAATTCGGGATAAGCCTTTTGAACCGTCCCAAAGGCTTTGTACGGTCAACTTCAAGGGGCGAAATCAGTCTTCGGGACGTTTAATCCCGAACTGACGTTATCTAGCCTTTGCTGTCTGCTAACCGTTTGGGGGTGAAAACGGACGCTGCAGTACCTCGATATTTGCCGCCTTCAAGAAGTTGGCGGCATTTTCATCTTCTCGATAGGCCACGCTGTAAACAATGCGCGTAATGCCAGCGTTGATGAGCGCTTTGGTGCAGTGAATACATGGCAGGTGAGTTACATAGCAGGTCGCGCCTTTGGTCGAAACGCCATGCAATGCGGCCTGGATAATTGCGTTTGTTTCGGCATGGATGGTACGTACACAATGCCCATCTACCATCAAGTGCCCCACCTCGTCGCAGTGGTCCAGACCGGTTGGCGAACCGTTGAATCCGGTCGCCAGGATGCGTTTGTCGCGCACCAGCACACATCCAACAAACGCCCGGTCGCAGGTAGAGCGTTCCGAAACGGCATAGGCAATTTTGAGAAAGTACGAGTCCCAGTCGGGGCGCATAGATGCAACCTCCATCAAAGGTATTTTTTCCCGCCACATGCTGGCGCGATTATAAACAAAATTGCTGAGTACCTCTATTGCAAAAATGGTGTTCTATTGCTCAAACGCTCTTTTTTCTGCAAGGAGTATGCCATGAGTGACGAACTAACTAACCAGCCTGTTATACCTTTTTACGAGCGTCCGGGAGTAAAGAATGAGGTTATCCCAGTAGCGGGCGGCATTCCATTTGGTGTGGAAAGCGTCTTCAGCCCCAGTCTGGGTATTGGCGGTGCGTATGCTGCCTGGGGGCAGTGTTACAGCAATGAAACGCTGCCTGGGTTTGTCTCTGAGCGGTTGGGGCAGCCGCTGCCAGATTCTGACGTGATGAATTTAGGTGAACTGGGTTTTCATTACCGCCAGCACCTTCCGCATTTGTCCGATGCTGAGCACCTGGAACTGGAACTGGAGGTGGGCGCGCGTCTGTTGCGCGAGGCGGCGCAAGCCAACGGCTGGCAGACTGCGGAAGTAGAAGGCGTGCTCGTGGGCGCCAGCGGGCCCGTTTCGGAGGACTACCTGGTGCAAATTGCGCGCCGCGCGGGCATTCCAGAAAGCGCCCTCAAGGTGAGTGTTCATAAGGCTTGCGACGGTTCGATGGGCGCGTTGCATCTGGCGCTTAACCCCAGTCAGTCGCCGGTTGGGCAGGTGAATATCGCTGAATCTTTGCGTGGTAAAAAGGTGCTGGTGGGGGGTATCGAAGGACTAAGCCGCTTTACCAGCCGTGCGCGCGACAAAAATGCACTACAGTTGTTTGGCAATGGGGCTGGCATCATTGGCGTTATTCCTGGTGAGACGATGAAGTTTTTGGTAGGTAAAAGTTACGAAAATTATGACGAAGAAGGGCTGCTCGAAGTGCGCATGTACTACCCGCATTCTGGCATCCGCACGCCTGATTGTTCGCTTGTCGAAGTGTCGCAGGAGGCATCATCTCACATCCGTTATGCTGGTTTGATGCACGAACCTGAAGACGGCTCCCCAATTGTGATGGCGGGGCTAATGGGTATGGTCAAATTATTCGTGCGCAGCGGGGTCGAGGTGGTGAGCAGTGTGTACCGCGACTATATGGCTCTGATGAGCAAATTAGGTAAAGAACATCCTATTGACATTGGTATCGTTCATCATGCCAATTACAAAATCAATATGCTCAAGGCCAAGCAATTGCTCAAAGAAGGAATCCGTTTTCCCATGCCCTGGCTGCTTAGCGATTTTGGGAATGTGAGCGCAGCCTCAAACATCATTGCTTTTCTACGGCAGTTGCCGCACATCAAACCCGGCTCGCATATTTTGTTTGATGGCTTTGGGGCAGGTACATATTATGATGTCATGGCTGTTGCAGTAGGCTGAGCCGCGTGCCCCTTATAAATCTGGCGCGTGTCACATTTCATTCGCCTGCTCAGAAAAAACGTCCCTAAGTAACCTGAATTCGGGATGGGCTTTTCAACGTCCCCAAGGCTTCTCTTCGCGCGCGACGCAAGCAACAAATCAGCCTTCGGGGCGGTTATCCCGAATTGACGTTAACAATCTGTCCGAAAAATATTTCCTGTATCCCGGCATCGCTCGGACGTGAACGTCCGGGCTAACCAAACGAAGCCGCCTGAAGGCGGCTCAGCTTGGCGCAGCGGGCAGGCAAAAGGCAATTTTCGGATAGAGACTCACAATCTCTCCGAAAATTTGCGCCGCGCCGTTGCCGCTCGGAGAATCTCCGGGCTATCCGTACAAAGTCCGCCTAATCGGACTGAATCGCCGTGCTTTAGCCGTCTTCAGACGGCTTTGGATGAATAGCCTGGACATTAATGTCCGGGCGGAATGGTTATTTTCGACAAAGTCCAATGTAAAGCGGGGCTGCCTGGCGAATGGCAGCCCCGCTTTATTTTCAGGTTTCCCTTTTGCCCGATTATTCGGTCAGTTCAATAGAGGGTGGAATGGGAACTTTGTAGTTTTCTTCTGCATTGTAGTTGATGTAGATGTCTGCTGTACCGCCGGTATCCACGATGTAGCACACCACCTGCGAGCGAATGCCGTTTGTGCCAGAATTGCCGCGCATATCGCAGTTGGTGGAAGGCAGCAGCACCGAGCCAACCAACCCGGCATTGCCGTTGCCGCGCAGCTGGAAGTCACTTTGCCCGGCGCGGGCAGCATCCAGCGGACCAAAGACGGCCACACCCTTATAGGGGCCGCTATCCGGCGCGGTAGTAAACAACGCGCCGCCGCCGTTATATTTGATGTCGTAGGTGGGCTTCCCCGTGATGTAGAAAGTGACGCCTGCGCCGCTGATTGCGCTGTGAATGTTCAGGTTGCCGCTTACCTCAACGCAATACAAGCCTGAAGCGAACACGCCCCCGGCGGCCCAATCGCTTGCGGAAATTTTGCTGCCTGTCCACTCATGCCCGCTTTGCGGGAACCAGGCGGTACCCACTTTGTAGGCTGTACCATTGCAGGTAGGCGTGGGCGGCCAGGTGACATTGGTGGGCGGGTAGGGCATTTGCGGCATCGAACCAACCGACCCCACTCCTGGCCATGTGCCGCTTACGCCGATGGCCACAGTCAGCGAGGGGGCGCTTACAGCGGCGGAACCCTGACGGCAGGCGCTGGCATTTGACATAATGCCCCCACCGATGATGGTCCAGTCGGGGTTGCCTCTGGCATCGAAGGCGCAACCGCTGGGCGAAAGCGCCACCACTGCGTTGCCAAACATGAATGGCTGAACCGTACCTTTGCAAGCCCGCGCGACGGCCCGCACAGTGTTATTCATTTGCTCTACCCCAACAATGGGGGCAAAAGCAGTATCTACGGTGGTGTTGAGCGTTACAGTGACAATTGCGCCTTGTTCGGGGCAGCCAGTGTTGGTAGTGGAGATGCTCAGCGTGTGTGTGCTGTTGGCGTTGGTGTAGTTATTGGATGTGATGATGTTACGCGCTGCGCTTTCCCAATCCTGGTTTTTAACCCATGCCAGCGCGCCTGCGTAGGCTGCATTATCTGCTGCGTTTTGGGCGTGGCGGCGGTCAGCAAAGCCTGAACCCCCGTCTATGGCTAATGCCATCAGTCCAATCAAGCCAACGATTCCCAGGGCAAGCAGGACCAGAACCTGCCCTTTTTCTGATTTGCGGGTGTACATAATAGAACAACTCCTTGAGCAAGAAAATAATGGATGAAGCAAACAAAACAAGAAAAATTTGGGAAACCATATTTTTATTTTACGCGTCTGCGTCACATATTACAATAAGCGATAATTTTGGTTATCCCCCAAAAGTACTATCTGTCAAAAATGTAAACTGCTGCCCTCAGTCCCTTCTACGCTGGTTTTGCAGGGCGTATCCTGTAACCAGAGCAGGAGGGATGAGGGCAGAACAGATCAATGGCCGTCAGTTTCTGACAAAAGGCTACGTTTTTTGTGTTACTCCACCGTCACGCTTTTTGCCAGGTTGCGCGGCTGGTCTACATCCAGACCGCGAATGGTTGCAATGTGATAGGCCAGCATTTGCAAGGGGATGACTGTGACCACAGGGCTAAGCATCCAGGGGCAATCGGGCACCCACATGACATGGTCTGCCATCGAGGCAGTCAGTTCATCGCCTTCGGTAGCAACGGCCAGCACTTTGCCGCCGCGCGCCTTGGCCTGCTGAATCTGGCTGACCATTTTGTCATACCAGGGGTCTTTGGGCGCCAGGCAGATGACCGGCATGTTTTCATCAATGAGCGCAATTGGGCCGTGTTTCATTTCACCGGCTGGGTAGCCTTCGGCATGGATGTAGGAAATTTCTTTGAGTTTGAGCGCGCCTTCGTAAGCGATGGGCATGTTGATGCCGCGTCCCAGGTACAGGCAATTGTGAATATCTTTGAGCGTATGGGCAATTTGCTCAATGTGCGGCTCATTCGCAAGTACACGGCTTACCAGGTCGGGCACCAGGCGCAGGTCTGCAACCAGTTGCCGGCGGGTGGCGTCGTCCAGCGCGCCGCGCAGGTCAGCCAGAAGCACCGCCAGCATGTATTGATCTACCAGGGGGGCGGTAAAGGCTTTGGTCGAGGCGACGCCAATTTCGGGCCCGGTTTGCATGGCGATGTAGCCATCTGCAATGCGCATGGCTTGCGAGCCAATTGCGTTGACAATGCTCCATACCACCGCCCCTTTGCGGCGGCCTTCTTCCATGGCGGCCAGGGTATCGGCTGTTTCGCCCGATTGGCTGATGGCCAGCACCACGGTGTTTTCATCTACAATTGGGTCGCTATAGCGAAACTCGGACCCAATCACAACTTCTACTGGTACACGCGCAATCTTTTCGATGAGCGTCTTACCCACCATGCCGGCATAGGCGGCTGTGCCGCAGGCGGTGATGTAGATTTTGTTGATGCGCCTGGCCAATTCGGGGGTCAGGTTCAGTTCGGGCAGGCGAATGCGCCCGGCGTTGAAGTCCACCCGTCCGGCCAGCGTGTCGGTTAGCGCGCGCACTTGTTCGTGAATTTCTTTTTGCATAAAGTGGCGATATTCGCCCTTTTCGGCGGCAACCGGGTCCCAGGCAACGGTGTGCACCTGGGGGGTGAGTACCTCGCCCTCCAGCGTTTGCACGCTGACGCTATCGCGGGTGACGACGGCCATCTGGCGCGATTCAAGGAAAATAACCCGTCGGGTGTGTTCCAAAATGGCAGGGATGTCGGAGGCGATGAAGTTTTCCCCTTCGCCCAGGCCAATGACGACACCCCCAGCGTTCCCAATGCGGGCGCACACCATTTTTTCGGGTTCGTCGGCAGAAACCAGTACAATGCCGTGCGCCCCTTCGATTTGCAAAAATGTTTTACGCGCTGCTTCCACCAGGTCCAGCCCACCGGCCTGGTAATGTTCCACCAGATGCACGATGGTCTCGGTATCGGTATCTGAGTTGAAGACAGCCCCTTCGGCAGTCAGTTCGTCTTTGAGTTCCAGGTAATTTTCGACGATGCCGTTATGCACCACCACTACGCGCCCGGTAGCGCCCAGGTGCGGGTGGGCGTTGCGCGCGCTGGGCGCGCCGTGCGTGGCCCAGCGGGTGTGACCAATGCCTGGCGCGCCGCTAATGGGCGATTGCGTCAGCAGGTCGGCCAGGCGCTGCAACTTGCCAGCATCGCGTCGAATAGCAATTTGCCCGTCTTGCACCACGGCAATTCCGGCCGAGTCGTAGCCGCGATATTCCAGGCGGCGCAAGCCGTTCAGGATGATGGGCGTCGCGTCACGCGGCCCAATGTAACCAACAATACCACACATCGTTTCCTCCGAAAGTGAAAATAGGGTCAGCAAGCCAGCCTGAGGCTGGGCCTGCCGCCATGTGTAACTGCCACCTCCGGTGATTTTGCCCGGACAGTTGCCTGCCTGGTGTTGTGACCGGATTTTGTTCGGAGGGAAAGATATCGGGCGATGGCGCGCCCGGAGGGCTTCCGCTGATCTTTCGATTTTCTCCTGGCTGCTTGCCAGAATTAGCCCTGCCCTGCGGCAGGGAACCCTCATCCTCGTCACCCCGGTTTTGGCCGGGGCCATGCGCTGTCTTTCCCGTTACAGGGAAGAAATTATACCGTAAAAATGACGCAACCAGGCCCCCTGCGCACTGGGGGAGTGGCGAAACCCTGGACTAGCGGATAATGCTGCTGCTTCTTTTGTAGGATAAACGCTAGCGTTTGTCCTACCTGTTGTATCAATAAGCCAATGCAGGGTTTTTGATAACCCTTGATTTATCCACTCCCGGCACTGGAGGTACAGATTTGACGGAAACGTATGAAAAAAAAGACGGAGCCAGGGGTGCTGGCTCCGCGGACTAGAAACATCAGGTTAGCGCTGCATCTCAATCGTTGGGTAGTGGAGCACGTCAATGCGATTGTCGTCATCGTAAATCAGATTCCAGTTGACGGTGCCGCTAATGGCGATGGTGTCACCTATTACCTGCCCGGTCCAGGTGGTGCTCTCGTTACCTGCTGTGCCGGTCAGGGTGATTTGTGCGGTAGGAGCAAATAGCGTGCCGGTGAAACTGCTCTCGTTGTTGCCATTGATGATAATGGTGTGATTGATGATTTCTTTGTTAGGACCATAGAATGGCGCATAAATCAGCAAGCGCCCGTTGATCGGCGCGCCGAAGCGCTGCCCGATCACGTTGACCGACCCGCCGTTGATTTTCATATCCCCCATCAGCACAAAGGTCACGCCCTCACCCCCGCCAATGTTGGTATCTGGATGCATTTGCACTTTCCAGCCGTTGGCATTTTGGCGCCATTCTCCGGTCAGGCAGTAGGTGCCGGGTTTGAGGTAAAGTGTGTCGGGCTGGCCGGGGGGGAAAGTGCCGCTGTATGTGCCTGGGGTGAGGAAACGCCCGTTTATGTCGCTGCCTTCGCTGCCGGGGCCGCTGCAGGTCACACCCAGTTCTTCAAGCGGCGCAATGTTCTCAAAGCAGTCAATTTGTGGCACGTTGGTAGTGATGTTGGGTGGATTGGTCATCTGCCAGTAATAATCGGGCGCTACCACGCTGATCCCAAAAGGAATCTGCACGCTGCCAGACCCATAGCCGCGCAGTGCTTTCTGGTTGCCACTGCCGCTGCAGCTGGAATTGACGAATGCGCCGCTGCCCTGAATGGTGGAATTATTGTTGCCCGCAAATTCAAAGGCATAGCAATCGGTCTTGTTGCAGGCTACTGCGGCTTGTCCCAGCCCGGCCATGCCGGTATATTCTTTGCAGGCTATTGCGGTGGCGTTTACGGTATTTTCGACAGTTGGGATGCCCACAATGGGGGCAAATAACGTATTCAGCGCCGACTGAATTTCGACTGAAATCAGTGCGCCGAGTACAGGGCTGGTAGGCGCAACGGCCCGGCATTCATCGTACGGCGCAATCGCCAGACTAACGCTGCTATCGTCATCATTAGCGTATGAATTGGCGCCAGCGATGTTGTAAGCCGGGAATTGCCAGTTGTTGTTCGACCAATTGCTGCCATTCCAGGTGCCGTCGTCGCCAATCCATTGATACGACCCGGCATAAGCAGCGTTATCGGCGGCGTTTTGCGCGTGGCGGCGGTCGGCAAAGGCGCGTCCCCCATCAATGGCCAGGGCAGTCAGCCCAATCAATCCTACAATGCCGAGGGCAAGTAATACAAGCGCCTGCCCTCGCGGGCGAAAAGAAAAACGAAGCATAAAGACCTCACTTTTTGGGGTGTCCCTGAGGACTTCCCACAGAAAGAAGATAGATAGCAGATGATGCGAGAACGTGTCTAACAAAAAAGAAAAATTTCATCTTTCACGCGACACGCTGCTACTGAAATAATCATACAATATTTTTCCACTCTTTACAATATTGTAAGGTTGCGGTTGCATTAAGAAAAACAGCACCCTGCCAGCTACGGCAGGGTGCTGCGGTGAGCATTTGCGCAAAGCGCTTTAGCGTTCCATCGAAATGGTCGGTCGGTAGAGAAAATCAATCACGGCATCCTCGTTGTAGATCAACCGCCAGACGAACGTACCCGTCACTTTGATGGTATCGCCAAAGACCTGCCCAACCCATGTATCTACTTCTGGGTTGGTATTGCCTGTGCCTGCCAGCGTGATGGTGGAAGTAGGCGCAAACATGGTGCCAGTGAACTGGCTTTCAATATCGCCATTTATTGTAATGGTGTGTGGAATGGTAGCCCCGGTGTTGCTTCTGAACGGCGCATAAATGAGCAGGCGTCCATTGAGCGGGTCGCCAAAATACATGCCGCGCAATTTCACCCCACCGCCGTTGATGAGCACATCGCCATCTACAACAAAGGTGACGCCATTGACAAAGCTTGGATCACTTTTGTTATCGGAATAGTTGAAGCCGACGTCATAGTGTCCTAGCATCCAGGTGGACGAGTTTTGGACCCAATCGCCTTTGATGCAATATATGCCCGGCCACAAGAAGACTTCACCGGCCGGCCCCGGCGGGAAGTGTTTGCCAGTATATTGACCTGGTTCCAGGTACTTATTGCCAAATCCGTCTGTTTTTGGGCCGTTGTTGGTGGGCGATATGGCGTCAGTGCCGTTATCGTTTTTGCACAGGAATGTGGCGGCATACCCCCGAATGTCTTCGAGGCGGATGATGTCTTCGAAGCAGTCAATCTGTTGCGCGCCGGTGCGGATGGTGGGCCACAGGCTGGGGTCCTGGCTGGGTTTGCGCCAGGCCTCGCAGCCAACCACGTCAATGCCGTTGTCTACAATCACCTGTCCGGCGGTGCCATCGGCCGTAAGGGCTTGCTTGAGACCGGTGGCAGTGCAACAATTGGAATTGACAAACGCCCCGCCGCCAATCATGTTGCCGTTCTCGTCTGTCCCGGCTTTGATATATGAATCGCTGTTGCCGCTAAAGACAAAGGCATCACAGGCGGTTTTGTTGCACGCCACGGCTGTGTTGCCTGCCCCTGCGTTGCCGGGATATTCCTTGCAGGCAATGGCCGTAGCCCGCACCGTGTTTTCGGTGAACATTGTGCCAATAACAGGCGCAAAGAGCGTATCCAGCCGTGAGTAAATTTCTACTGTGATGCGCGCGCCAAGGGGCGGGACGGTTGGGTTTTTGGCTTCGCAGAAATAATAGCGCTCAATGGACAACCGCACATCGCTGGTGGGTAGATTGCTTTGCAGATAGCCATTTTCATTCGCAATTGCCAGCCCTGCTTGCTCCCAGAGGGTGTTCGACCAGGTGGTTTCGTCTATCCAGTGACCGTTATCGCCCAGCCACTCGAAAGACGCCGCATAAGCGGCGTTATCGGCGGCGTTTTGGGCGTGGCGGCGGTCGGCAAAGGCGCGCCCACCATCAATGGCCAGGGCGGTTAGACCAATAAGCCCTACCATGCCAAGCGCCAGCAAAACGATGGCTTGCCCACGTTGTAAGACAAATTTCTTTTTCATTCTGCCTCCTGTTGGATATCCCCTGTTTCGAGAACATCCGCTCTAAAAAATGGACAAAGACTGATGCGCCGAAAGCGTTTCAGAAGGCAGATAACAAAATAGGGCAGGACCTGGTCCTGCCCCAAGATCCACATATTATTCTACAACTTTTATTCAACCAATTCAATAGAGGGTGGAACGGCCAAATCGCCGGCCTGATTGGCGTCATATTGAATGGTGACATCGGCAGTGCCGCCTGCTGCAACGGTGTAGCCAATCACCTGTCCCACAATGCCATAGCCGCCACAGTTGTCATTGGCCAGGGTGCCGCTGCTGCCGCGCAGGTCCACTTCGCCTTTTGGAACCAGGATAGTGCCGCGGATGCAATAATCGCGCGTACCGTTCATTTTGAATTCCGCATTGGGGTTGTTGAGCGGCATGTAGATGGCGATTCCCTTGAATGGACCACCCGAAGGCGCCGAAATGCTCAGGCGGCCGTTGCCGGTCCAGCGTACATAGCCGTCCATGAAGACGAGCGTGACCTCGCCGCCGAACAGGTCGCTGTTGCCAGTCCAGTTGCCATACACGCAGTAGATGCCGGGTTCCAGCGAGCCTTGCAGCGCCGAAGATTGAATGGTGGTGCAGAATTTGGTCGGGTCAGGTATGGCAGAAAGATAGCCAGGAATATCTTTGTATTGCTTACTCAGTTGACCCTGCTGGATAGGCGTCGCTGAAGTGATTGGCTTCGAGTTGCTGCACTGCGCGCCCACAATGGTCACGCCTGGCACGTCTACTGTGCCATTGCCCGTGCCGTTACGGTCGAGGGCGCAGTTAGAAGCAGAGTTGACGAACAGGCCAGAACCATGCACAATCACTTTTGTGCCGCCGTCGAAGACCATGGCTTTGCCGTCTGGGGCTAGCGAGACCACGGCCTGTCCATTGAACAATTTGGTGGTATAGGTAAGGCAGGCTTTGCTGCGCGCCATCACCGAGTTGTTTAGTTCGGTAATGCCCACAATGGGGGCAAACCAGGTATCTACCACCGAGTCGATCTGTGCGGTGATGTACACCCCTTGCGAATTTTCTGGGCAGACGCCGTTAGGCGCAGGTTGGATGCTCAGGCTGCGCTGGGTAGTGTTGGCTGTGGTGTAACCGTTTTGTTCGATGATGTTCATACCCGCGGTGTACCAGAGGCTGCTGTTGGTGGCGTTGTTTGCGCCTTGCGATTTGGCGGTCTCAATCCAGGTATATGCTGCGGCATAGGCGGCGTTGTCGGCTGCGTTTTGGGCGTGGCGGCGGTCTGCAAAGCCTTGTCCGCCATCCAGGGCCAGGGCCAGCAAACCAATCAGACCAACGATACCGGCTGCCAGCAAAATGAGGGCTTGTCCGCGTTCTGTTTTTTGCATGTTCATGAGATTTCTCCTCTTCTTCAAGCGGCGCATTGAGCCGCTTTGAGACTTTCTGTGCGTTATTATAGCGCGCGGGAGCATGGGCAGCCCTTACACATGCTTTTCAGTCCACATAAAAAAATCAGGCCCTCGCGCGAGAGCCTGACAATTTTGCAAAGCGCCTGTGATGCGTCAATTGCAGCCGGAATCATCAGAAATGAGCACGGTGTTGGTTGTTTCGGCGCGTACGGTAATGTATGGCGTGCCATCTGCCTCGGTGGGCAGCGCAATGGTGACAGCGGTTGAAACAAACGGCACCAGAATGCGGAAGCGATATTCCGCCGCTATCGTTATGGGGTCGCCCGGGCAGGTGGAGGAATCGTAACGGGTAATGGTGGTTGTGAGGCGGCCAACCTCGAAATTTGGAATTTCTGATTGAACTGCTGCGCGCACCCGATTCCGAATTTCATTATCGTTGGTCGGGGTTGGGTGCCGGGCGGCGTACACTGCGCCTTCCTGGGTGGCTTCGCGCAGGGCAATCCAGATGAAGAAGGCTTCGCCAAAGTTGATTGCCCCAGCCAGCAGGATGAGAATGAAGGTGAAGCCCAGGGCCAGTTCCACCAGGCTTTGGCCTTTTTCTGAAGCGCTTTTGGTTAATTTTTTCTTGAACAACATCGTTTCACGCTTTCTACATTATGGCAGTGGTATTTCACATTGGGCGCCAGAGGCTTTTGTAACCACTACATTGAAGTTTTTGGACTGGTTTTTGGCGCTAAACGTGATTTGCATAGACAGGCTTTGCCCGGTTGAAAGCGGCCAACTGCTCACAATGGTTACCGGGGCAACACCAGGCAGAATGGTGGCGCTGTTGCCGTTGATAGTTACTTTGGTCACTGTGCCAGAAATGGCCTGCCCCGTTGCATTGACAATTTTCAGTTCGGTGATGGTATAGGCGCCGGATGTTGCGCCGCTGGGGTTAGAAATGGCCACATTGTGTACCGTTGAGTTGCTGTTTGTAAGGTATTGAACGTTCGTCTGACACAACACCTTGCCGCTGCTGCTGCTACTGCCGCCGCTGCCACCGCTGCTGCTGCTACTGCCGCCGCTGCTGCTGCTACTGCCGCCGCTGCTGCTGCTACTGCCGCCGCCATATGAGATTTGCTGGGGCAGGTAGGTGCGCGACATGATGGTGCGGTAGCTGGTGGAACGTACCGTAATATCATTGAAGATGCGAATGCCGCCGATTTCCTTGACGATGGGGGTAAACACGGCTTCTGCGGTCACCACAATCCGGTCGCCATCGGCCAGTGAGTGTTGGGCAGCGCAATTCCCAAAAGTAGCCGGGTTGACGCCGTTTGCCTGCGGACCATGGTCGTAGCCTATCGTCACATTGTTGATTGTGGCAATGAACCCGCGGCTTTGGGCAATTTGGGTAATGGTGGCGCAATCGTAATAGTGCGGCACGCCGCCATTGGTGCCCACGGTGGCGCCATAACGCGCGGCGTCGCGGCTGGCGGTGTTGACGGCGACATAATAAAAGAGCAGCCGCCCGGCTTCGAAGACGCCAATGATGATAAGCAGCAAAATGGGCAGCGTCAGGGCAAATTCCACCATGGCCTGAGCTTTGCTGGATAGTTTGCGTTTGAATATTCTGGTAAACATTGTTTCCTCTTTCTATATGAAACCGGTCATAAGTGTGTAAGCAATGATGCTTCATCACTTATTATAAGGATTGGTTAAGCAATTGCAATACTACCTGTATCCCAGTCCGTTGAGCAGGAACGGAAAATAGAGCAAGATGACCGTGCTGAGAATGAGATACGGTCCGTAGGCGACGTATATGCCAAGCGTCTTGTATTTGCCGGTGACCAGCAAGCCAAGCATGAGCAGCAAAATGAACACGCCCGAAAGCAAAATGCCCAACAGCAACCCAAACCAGATGAGCGGCCAACCCAGCATTGCGCCCAGCACCGTGGCCAGAGCAACATCGCCAAAGCCCAGGGCTTCTTCGCCGTCGTCGTTGCCCATGCGTTTGGCGCGCCAGCGCGCAAATAACGCGCCAAATAAATAAAAGACCAGCATGATTCCCAACCCGGCAGCCGCGCCCAAAAGCGTAGCCTGCCAGCCGCGCGTCAGGCTGCCAGCCAGCACCCCTAGCGCTAACCCAACCAAACTGACCGGGTGCAAAATAAGTCGGTGTTCCAGGTCAATCACCGTGACCACGCCAAAGTAGGCCAGCAACACCAACCCCCAGCCAACCCCATAGCGCAGTTGGGGGTTGAGCCAGATATACACGCTCATGGCTGTAATGACCAGAATCACCACAAAAGCCCGCCACGAACGCGGCTTTGCGCAATGGGCGCAGGGCGTGTGCAGCAGGTAATTGCTCCAGGCGTAGGGCGCGCCACATTGTGCGCAAACCGGGCGGCTAAAGCGGCGTGTAATTGGCAGCACATCTGCCAGGTAGTTCACGCCCAGGCCAATAAGCAGCCCAAAAATTATTGGTAAAATCAACCACGCAACCATGCGATTATTATAAGACAGGCGTCATTTGCGTTGACGCTTGTAAGCAGAATGTAATGTCGCATTCATCTGCATTGCAAGTTTGGTATTCCCACGTTCAGGAGTAACTATGGAAAAATTCGTCATCGAAGGCGGCGTGCCGCTTTCGGGGGAAGTGACCCCTTCTGGCAACAAAAATGCGGCGTTGCCGCTGCTGGCCGCCACCCTGCTCACCGAAGAACCGGTGACGCTCAAAAATATCCCCCTCATTGGCGATGTGCTGGCCATTCGGCGGTTGCTTGAAAGTTTGGGCGTGCACGTGGAAGAGATAACGCCCACCACCTGGCGCATTGATGCCCGTTCGATTACCCCCTCTGGGCTCGACCCCGAGCTGTGCCGCAAAATTCGCGCCTCCATTTTGCTGGCCGGCCCCATGACCGCCCGCGCCGGACATATTCAATTGCCCCCGCCCGGCGGCGATGTGATTGGCCGCCGCCGCATTGATACGCACATTTTGGCGCTTAAGTCGCTGGGGGCCGACTTCGATTACGACCGTTTGCAAAACGTTTTCACGTTTACCGCACCGCATGGACTGAAAGGCGCCGATATTCTGCTCGATGAAGCTTCGGTGACTGGCACAGAAAACGCCATCATGGCGGCTGTGCGCGCTAAAGGTACTACCATTTTGCGCAATGCCGCATCTGAGCCGCATGTGCAGGAACTTTGCCACATGCTGAACACCCTGGGCGCAAAAATCGAAAATATCGGCTCTAACACGCTGGTCATTCACGGCGTAGAGCGCCTGCACGGCGGCGAGTTCACCATTGGGCCCGACTATCTGGAGGTGATTAGTTTCGTTGGCGCAGCGGTGGTCACGCGCGGTACGATTCGCATTCGTAATGCTGGCGTCGAATATCTGGGCATGATTCGCATGGTGCTCAACCGCATGGGCGTAGATTGGGTGGTGGATGACAACGACATCATCGTCCCCGGCACCCAGCGCCTGAGCGTGGATACTGACCTGGGCGGGGCCATCCCCGAAATCAAAACCAACGTTTGGCCGGCCTTCCCCACCGATCTGATGAGCATCGTCATCGTCATGGCCACTCAGGCGCGCGGCAGCATCCTGTTTCACGATTGGATGTACCCCAGCCGCATGTACTTTACCGATAAACTGGTAGGCATGGGGGCGCAAATTGTCTTGTGCGACCCGCATCGCTGCATCGTCAACGGCCCCACGCCGCTTTACGGTGAAAAAATGGAAAGCCCCGATATCCGCGCTGGCATGGCGCTGGTGCTGGCGGCGCTGGCAGCAAAAGGCAAATCTACAATTCGCAACATCGGGCAAATTGACCGCGGCTATCAAAACGTGGATGAAAAACTGCGCCAATTGGGGGCGCGCATCGAGCGGCTGCGCGAGCAGTAAAACAAAAAACGTCCCGAAGGCGCTCAACCTTCGGGACGTTTTTTGTTTCTGCAGGGTTAGTTGGGATTGGCAACTTCCAAAAACTGAGTCAATGCTTCGCGCAGCATGCGTTCTGGCAAAGCGCCCACCTGGCGGTGGACGACCTTGCCATTGGCGATGAACAGCATGGTAGGAATGCCCTGCACGCCATAGCGTTGCGCCCATTCGGGGTTATCGTCGGTGTTCACTTTGGCAACAATCACTTTACCTGCAAATTCTTTGGCCAGTTTATCCAGAATGGGGGCCACCATTTTGCACGGCCCGCACCAGGGCGCCCAAAAATCTACCACAACGGGCAGGCTGGATTGAAGTACTGTTTTCTCGAAGGCTGCATCCGTTACATGGATAGGTGTGTCAATCATTGTCTTAAGATCCTTTCTCTTTGGGTGTCAGCACATAGACGCTGCCATGCGCCTGTTTATTACTCTGCCGCTTCGCCCGGCTTTAGAATGCGATATGTCGAATGGATGGGGCCCGCTTTTGCGAGCGTCATCCCTACCGAACAATACTTTTCTTCCGAAAGGCGCACCGCCTGAGCCACATCTTTTTCTTTTAGATTATCGCCCCAAAGCAGGTACTCTACCTCGAAGGCCACAAAAGGCATCGGGTAGGCATCTACTTTCTGATTGCCGCGCACCCGCACCTTGAAAGCCACCGGCGTCTGACGCTTCTTGCGCAAAATGTCAAGAATGTCATACATCGTGCAGCCTGCCAGCCCGGCCAGCAGCGCCTCCATAGGGCCAATACCCAGGGTGCCATCTTTGGCTTTGCCCATCAGCATTTTTGCGCCATACTGATTCACTGCTTCGAAGCCCTGTTCACCATCCCATGTGGTGGTAATTTCTTTCCAGATGTGTGTTGGTTTTTCTTCAGGCATTCTTGCAACCCTTTCTTTTTTTTTGTCCGATTGGCGCGAGTATAACATAACCTGAATTCGGGATAGGCTTTTCAACGTCCCGAAGGCTTCCCTTCGCGCGCGACGCAAGCAAAAAATCAGCCTTCGGGAGGGTTATCTTAACATAATTCGTTTCACGCCCGATGTCTTCAGATCTGGGGGAGTGGCGAAATCCTGGGCTAGCGGATAATTCTACTGCTTCTTTTGCAGGACAAGCGCTAGCGTTTGTCCTACTGTTGATATCAATATGCTCAATGCAGGGTTTCTAATAACCCTCGATCTATCCACTCCCAAACCTGGGGACCTGGAGATGTGCTTTTTTGTACGCTGGAAACGCAGAAAAACCCCTGGGCGCGTGCTTAACTCAGGCGCATCGCGTGATATAATCCGCCCCGCTATGGCAGAATTCTTCTCACGCTGGCGCGACGGGCTTGCCAAAACCAGCAAAGCGGCCTTTGGCCGCCTGGCCGGCATGCTCGGCGCAACCGAAATCACTTCTGAAACCTGGGATGACCTGGAAGCCCTGCTCATCCAGGCCGATGTGGGCATCGAAACCACCCAATCGGTGCTGGAAGCGCTGAAGGATGCCGTCAAACGCCAGGGGCTGACGCGCGCCGACGAACTGCGCGCCGTGCTGCGGGCTGAGTTGCGCTCCCGCTTAATCACCCCACCCGCTATCGGGTTTACCGCTAAACCAACGGTTATCCTGCTGGTAGGGGTCAACGGCTCTGGCAAGACCACTACGGCCGCCAAATTGGGGCAGCGCTATACGCGCGAGGGCAAAACCATCCTGTTTGGGGCAGCCGATACCTTCCGCGCTGCGGCGGTAGATCAACTGCAGGTATGGGGCGACCGCCTGGGCGTGCCGGTCATCTCTGGCGCGCCAGAATCTGACCCTGGTGCGGTGGCCTTCAGCACGGTGCAGGCTGGGCTGGCCCGCGGCGTAGATGTTGTCCTCATAGATACGGCCGGGCGCTTGCATACGCGTTATAACCTGATGGAAGAATTGAAAAAAGTGCACCGCGTGGTGGGCAAGGCTATGGCTGGTGCACCGCACCATGTCTGGCTGGTGCTGGATGCCACAACGGGTCAAAATGCTTTGCAGCAGGCAAAGGTATTTGGCCAGGCCGTGCAGGTGAGCGGCGTTATCCTTACCAAGCTGGATTCTTCGGCGCGCGGCGGCATGGCCTTTGCCATTCAGCGCACGCTGGGACTGCCTATTTTGTTTGCCGGGTTAGGCGAAAAACCCGAAGACCTGACCCCCTTTGACCCGGACGCATTTGTGGATGGATTACTTTCAACATAACCTGGAGGTTGCATGCAAGACCTGATTGACCGTTTGAAAATAGCGGGGGATACCATTTCGCACCTTTTGGTGCGTCTTTGACTACGCCGGTAAAGAAACGCAGCTGGAGCAGTTAACGCGTCAAATAGAAGCGCCCGACTTTTGGAACGACCCTCAGACAGCGCAGCGCATTAGCAAGCAAGCCGCAGCCCTGCGCGAGGAAGTGGAAGGCTGGCGCACGCTTAACCGCCGCATTCAAGATGCGCTTGAACTGGCGCACCTGGGCGATGAAAGCCTGCGCGCCGAGCTGGAAGCGGAAGTCAGCGCTATTGAGGCCGAAACCGAAAAACGCGCCTTTGCGGCCATGCTTTTTGGCAAATATGATCATGATGATGCCATTCTGGCCATTCATGCCGGGGCGGGCGGCACCGATTCGCAAGATTGGGCGGCAATGCTGCTGCGCATGTATTTGCGCTGGGCCGAAGCGCGCGGCTATGAGACGGAAATTTTGGACATGACCGAAGGCGAAGAAGCGGGCATCAAATCGGTCACGCTGGCTGTTAACGGGGCATATGCCTATGGCTATTTGCGTTCCGAAAAGGGCGTGCATCGCCTGGTTCGGCTTTCGCCGTTTGATGCGGCGCATCGCAGGCACACTTCTTTTGCCCTGGTAGAGGTGCTGCCGCAGGTGGCTACCGATGACCCGGAAGTGACTATTGACCCGGCGGACATCAAAATGGATGTTTATCGTTCTTCGGGTGCGGGTGGGCAAAATGTGCAAAAGAACGCCACGGCGGTGCGTCTGACGCACATTCCCACCGGCATTGTGGTCACCTGTCAGAACGAGCGCTCGCAAACCCAAAACCGTGAATTTGCCATGCGTGTTTTGCGCGCGCGCTTGTTGGAAATGCAGCAAGCTGAAAAAGAAGAAGAAATTGCCGTACTTAAAGGGGATTACACCAAAGCCGAATGGGGCAGCCAGATTCGTTCCTACGTTTTGCACCCCTATCAAATGGTAAAAGATCACCGCACCGGTTACGAAGTAGGTAACGCCCAATCTGTGCTGGATGGACGCCTGGATGGGTTTATGGAAGCCTATTTGCGTCAATCGGCGTCATCGGCATCCGATGGAAATGACTCGAATGGAGGATGATATGTCCACGCAACCTGAGCGAGACACCAAAGCGGCGCGCGGCCGCTCTAAAGCCACGGTGTCTGGCTTTACGGCCGAAGAGCGCGCGGCCATGAAAGAGCGCGCCCGCGAACTAAAAGCCGAAGCGCGCGCCAACAAAACCAGGGCCGAGGGCGAGCAGGATGTGCTGAGCAAAATTGCCGAAATGCCCGAACCCGAGCGCGCGATGGCCATGCGCATTCATGAAATTGTCACAACCACGGCGCCGATGCTTTTTCCGCGAACGTGGTATGGCATGCCGGCGTACGCCAGGGATGGCAAGGTGGTCTGTTTCTT
>FWPV01005512.1_pt1 | contig 25181 bp, 17 predicted proteins | sample 2228371 | NCBI WGS metagenome assembly FWPV01 (sample SAMEA103939776, study PRJEB20133) | metagenome | reverse complement strand
CTGGTTACTAGTTACTGGTTACTCGTTACTCGTTACTGATTACTGGTTACTCGTTACTCGTTACTGATTACTGGTTACTAAAAGTATTCCGAAAATAGCTCCTTTGATGAAAAAAAGTTGGTTTCTGTCAGCAGATTAAGCAGATTGAGCAGATTTTTGGGGATGGCTCAAAAAATGATCTGCGTGAATCTGCGGAAATCCGCGTCCGGCAGCTTCTGAACCATTTTCATCTTTGATGGAGAGCGTAGCTCATGGTGTCTGCTGACAAAAAATTCGTTTAATCCGTTGACACTCCATCTTTCTTTTCGTGGAAAAGCCGGTAGGCCGAGATGAATAAGATACAGCCGAGAAAGATTTCTAGCCATGCACTCGGCGCGTACTGCAGCAGTTGGCTGCCGACGCGGGCCCCCAGAATCGAGCCCAGGGCCATCCCCAAAATGACGGTGCGTTGAGGGATGATTTCTCGCCACTTGCGCTGTCGCTCATAACGGATCAACCCAAGCAGGATGGTGGGGATGCTAATCGCCAGACTCAGGGTACCCGCTATTTTGATATCTTGCGCAAAAATGATGATGAGGGTCGGGATGATCAACTCGCCGCCGGCCACGCCGAGCATGCTGCTGAAGATGCCGATGCCGAGACCCAGAACGACGCCCAACAAGCCTTTGAGCATAAAGGGCAATTGCAGGTCGTAATTGTGAAAAACCACGTCATGGCCGATCAGGATAAAGCCGATGATCACCAAAAAGAGCGCCACCGTTTTGCGCAGGAAGCTCTCGCGGACACGGGTGGCAATGTGGGCACCGAGATATGAGCCGCCCAATGAACCGATCAGAATATTGAGAATAATGGGCCATCCCTCGACCAGGGACTTCGGATTGGTCAGCCCGAGGCGAAATATCAACGCAAAGACAACGGTGACCAAACTCACCGTTAAATTGATGATGATGGCCTGCAGAAGCGGGAAATGAAAGAATTCGATCAGAACCGGCAGGCGAAATTCCGCGCCGCCCAGACCGATCAATCCACCGAGGACGCCGATCAGACTGCCCCAACTCAATGCCCCGATGATCTTTTTGCCGTCTTGCACGTTTGGGATGGCTCTCCGTTAGTGTAGTCGCCTAGTCGCGCAGTTGTCTTGACAGGATTTTTAGAAAAAACGGTCGGGTTGAATAGCGACACGCCTTTTATGATACTCGATTTTGGTCTTTCCGCCAGTATAACCCCGGCCGATCAAGGCGAGAGGACTATAAATCCAGCCGCATCTCAATGCGCCGAAAGGCTTCCAGGTAACGCAAATCCTGCAGGGCGGGCAGATGGGGATCGTCGGCAGGAAAATTCTCGGTGTTGGTATCATGGCCTGGATGGCGCGTGTGAAGGGCATGGAGGAGCGCCCGACCTACCTCACGCGGGTCGCCGACTTCCGTTTGTAACACCAGATGGCTCAGTTGGAAAACGGTTTGACGATACACCAGCCAGCCGCGGCTGCCGTCCTTCAGTTCGACGTACAGACCGGCAAGCTGGCCGGCATTGCGCAACGAAGGGAGATCGTCTAACCAGGAAGGGATACTGCGACGGTGCGGCAGCAATGCGAGGGCCCGGTGCGAATCGAGGGCCTGGACGGAAGAGGGCATGGCAACCACTGCGTGGTTCTCCGTAAGGTCGGGTAAGCCGGGCGGACGCCGCAGGATGAGCAGTTCGCGCGTTTCCTGAAACCCCAGTCTCTTGAACAGTTTGTAGGCGGCCTCATTCCCCTGGATGACTTCCAGGGTGACATAGGCAGCGCCCCGTTGGCGAGATTGATCCAGCAGGTGTTCCATAAGCAACCGTCCCAGGCCGCGCTGGCGGCTGATAGGCAGCACGCCCAGACGGGTGGGCCAGGTATGGCCGGGACGCACCCCCAGCATGGCCAACCCCAGGATTTGGTCATTTTCTACAACGACCACAGAAGCGGTCAGGTCTACATCATAGTTGTGCACGTACTCGCGCAAGCGGGCCGCATTCATCGGCATCGGTACGAGGTAATCTATGCGGGTTTGATTGTAGGCGTAGGTCAGTTCTTCCCACGAGAGCTGATCGGCCGGTAGGAATTTGAGCGTGCAGGTGGGGTCAGGGCTAAAGGCCGGGACAAGACATAGCCTGTTTTCTTGAACGTTGGAGATCGGCATAGTGAATTGGGAGAGCATTGTCGTCAAAGGGGCAAGCTTAGAAATCGGGCGGTCTCTCCATTCCTTCTTCAGACTCGGCGAGATAAGTGGCAATTTGGGACGGAAATGCTTTAGGACTGATGGGCTTGGAGATATAGCCCCTGCACCCATAGGCTTTAGCCATTTCTCTGGCCGTACTGGGGGGCCAGGCTGTTACGGCGACCACGGGCGTCCGGGCCAGGTGCGGCATCGCTTTAAGTAGGGCGGCCACCGTCTGCCCGTCCAAATCGGGCAAGCCCAGATCGAGCAGGATCAGGTCAGGCTTTGTAGCCATAGCCATTTGCAAGCCACTTTCACCATCGGAGGCGTGCAGAATGTGATAGCCGGCCCGTTCCAGCACCCGTGCGACCAGCCGGGCTTCGTAGGGATCATCCTCCAACAAAAGGATCGTTTTCACGGTTTATGACCAGTGGTGAGGGCGTGATGTGTGCCTCTATCTAACGCACGGGGCAAAGAAGGGTCGGTTTGCCCGTTGGGCATGTAAAATTCTACTTTATCCAGCAACTCGGTGACCTGGATAGGTTTGGAGAGATAATCATCGCAGCCGGCGGCAAGGAAGCGTTCGCGGTCGCCGCGCATTGCCGAAGCTGTCAGAGCTATGACGGTGATGTTCCGCAATTCTACATCGGCCTTGATACGGGCAACCACTTCCAGGCCATCCATACCGGGTAAACCGATATCGAGCAGGACAAGGCCCGGTTTGAGCGTCTTGATCATCTCGAGACCGCTGATGCCATCTTCTGCTTCTACCAATGTATAACCCCGCGACTGGAGAATCTTGCGGACAATCCGCCGGTTATGGAAGTTATCTTCGATATACAAAATAATCTTTCGATCCATAGCTTATCCCGGCAATATAGTTTCGATGTGAGCAAGCAGGCTACTGCGATCCAAGGTTGCTTTTGACCAAATCGAGTCAACCACAGCGCCCAAGCGTCCCCGTTCCTCGGAACTCAAATCCTTCGCAGTCACCACCACGATGGGGATGAGACGTGTTTTTTCCATAGCCCGCAATTTGGCGATGATTTGTTCTCCATTGGTATCCGGCAACAGTAGATCGAGGATGATCAGGTCGGGTGGTTCGCGTTCGGCCAGGGCCAGCGCGTCTGCTCCCGAATAGACTTCGATGACTTCAAAACGCCGGCGCGATTCGAACAGGCGGCGCATCAGGCGGCCTTCCCATACATTGTCCTCGACCACCAGAATGCGCGCTTGTCGTCCCTGACCGAAAACATCCCCTGGCGTTGTGCCCGGGCGAGGCAAGAGATCCTCCAATTGTTCCACATCATCGCCCAAGAGTTCGACGACATGACCGATCAACTCGCGGGCGCTAAAGCTACCTTTTTGCCAGATAGAATCGGTATAGCGATGTAAGTATTCCTGCTCCTGGGTGGTGAGGGTCTTGGCCGACATCACCACGACCGGAATGTTGGCGGTACGTTCGTCGTTTTTCAGGGCGGCCATCACCGAGAAACCGTCCATATCCGGCAAGGTCAAGTCCAGGATGATCAAATGGGGACGGCGTTGTTGGGCTAGATCAACGCCATCCCGCCCGGTGTAGGCCTCGAACATGCGGTAATTCTTGTAACTCTGCAGTAAGCGGCGAATGAGGCGATTGTCATGGGGATTGTCATCAATGACAACGATGGTGGTAATCTGTTCGTCCAACTGTTCCAGCGCGGCGGCCAAACCCTCGATAGGACGGCGGCCGGAGACGGTTTGTGTCTCTAAACTCAGCACGTAGCGGTCTTCCAGGGTGTGTTTTTCGGCACTGAACGTATGACCGGAGCAGTTGACGACGACACGCTCACCGGGCCGGATGATACCGTTGGCCACCATCTTCTCCAGGCCGGCAAAAGCCACGCTGGCCGCTGGCTCCATAGAGAAGCCTTCAAGGCGCGCGACACGGCGCATGGCACGGAAGGCATCGCCATCACTGACGGCCACCATCGCTCCACCGTATTGGTCAATCCCACGCTTCAAGAGGGTGTAAGAAAAGCCGGGATTCCCTGTAGCCAGCACGGTGATGAGACTGTCGGGCTGAACCGGTGTAGCCTGGGCCAGGCCTTGTTCCCAGGCGCGTACCATCGGCGCGCAGCCTTCTGTCTGCACCACTCCCAGCTTGGGGACGCGGTCAATCAAGCCGGCCGCATACAATTCGGTGAATCCTTTGCTCACGCCTAGCGGACCGATGCCCCCGGAAACAGCTTGAATGTACCAATCGGGCGCCTGCCAATGCGCTGAGACGGGTGAAAGTTGGGCTGCCAGTTGCTCGGCGATTTCAAAGGCGATGGTTTTCATGCTCTCTTTGCAGGGGATGGCTTTGGCGCCTCCGTCGAGATAGAGACCGCGATGCGCGGCAAAGTCGGCAGCGATCTGCTTGGCCTGATCATAGGTGCCGGTGATTTTGATCACCTCGGCGCCATAGAGTGCTAACTCGCGCATTTTCTCGACGGGGACGGAGCTGGTGAGAAAAACCCAGAGTTTGATATGCGCACGGGCGCAATAAGCTGCATAGGCTGCCGCCGCATTGCCGGTAGAGGCCAGGACCACTTCGCCAATGCCCTGAGCCTTGAGCGCGCTTATGGCTACCGCGGCTTGCCGATCCTTGAAGGAACCGGTAGGTTGTTGGCGTTCATCCTTGATCCATATCTCTGTATGTCCCAGCTCCTGTTCCAGGTTTTCCGCACGGGTGAGAGGAGTCCAACCTTCGCCCATGGAAACCGGACGAAATTCAGCCGAGAAGGGAAACAATTCGGCATACCGCCACAGGGTCATGGGACGCTGTCCTGGGCCGCCGGCCCAGAGGGAGGATAACGCGGCACAGTCGTAACGCGCATCCAGCCAGGCACTGCCACAGGCGGTACAGCGGGCAGTAAACGGATGAGGGTCCATTTGATGGCCGCATTCACAACAAGCTATGGAGGTAAGTAAGGATTTCATGGCGACTCCTAACTGTTGACTCCTAATACTTCATAAGCATATAGCGGCTCGGCCAACCCCTTGAGATTCAAGGGTTCGGTTCTGCGGGCTTCGATTTCATCTTTCACCGCCATATAGGTTGTCTCTCCGATCAAGATTTGCCCGGCGCGGGCGTGTTCCTGAAGCCGCTTGGCGATATTGGGCGTGTTGCCGATGACCGTATAATTCATGATGCGCTCTGAACCGATATTCCCTACCACCGCTTCGCCTGTGTGAATGCCAATGCCCATGCCTAAATCTGCAATGTCGGGCAACTGGTCGCGCATTTGGGTAAAACATTGTTGCATCCTCCAGGCGGTTTTTATGGCCAGCTCTGGATCGTTTTCCAACGCCACCGGTGCGCCATAGAAGGCCATAATGCAATCGCCTTGATATTTATCCAGGGTGCCGTTGTATTCGAAGACGATAGGCGACAGGTTGTTGAAGATTTGGTTGAGTACCTGCGTCACCCACGCTGCTTCATGGTGTTCGGCAAAACTGGTAAAACCCCGGATATCGGCGAATAACACGCTGACGTGGCGCACCTGGCCGCCCAATTGCAGGTTTTGCTCCGGGTTGTTCAAGATTTCGCGGGCGATTTCTTCGGAGATGTAGCGCATTAACACGCGCTCCAACACTTTGTTTTTGAGTTCCAATTCGTCATGCAACTGCTTGATGCGCAAGAGCGAACGCACGCGCACTTTCAGTTCGACCAAACTGAACGGCTTGCTCAAAAAATCATCGGCGCCGGCTTCCAGGGCTTTGGTTTTGTCCTCCATTTCACGCAGAGCGGTGAGGATCAAAATCGGTATGGTACGACAGTCTGACCGGGCACGCAGGGCCTGGGTCAATTCAAAACCATCCATGCCGGGCATGATGACGTCGGTGATGATCAGATCGGGCATATCCCGGTCAACCAGCTCCAAGGCTTGGAATCCATTGTAGGCCGGCATGATTTGATAACCTTGCGGTGCCAACATACCCTGCAAGAGCCTGACGTTGCGTTCATTGTCGTCAACGATCAGGATTTTTGCCCTCTTAGACTTATCCGCAATAAAAGGCGAATTCTCAAGTGAGGATTGTAGATCGCTCATAGGTAGGCCGTATAAACTTTAACCCTCTGTGCCATGGATAGGTAAGCAAACGGTGAAAGTGCTGCCAACGCCGAGGGTGCTCTGCACTTCGATGGTGCCGCCGTGCATTTCCACCAGGTGCTTGGTGATGGCCAACCCCAGGCCGGTACCTTCGGCGCGTCGTTTGTGAGAGCCGTCTACCTGGCGGAATTTTTCAAAGAGCTTCGGCAGATCGGCCTCGGCGATGCCGATACCGGTATCTTGGACTTCGATATACAGTTGCCCATTGTTGGAATAGGCATGCAGTGTCACGTTGCCTTGCTCGGTGAATTTTATGGCATTTGACACCAGGTTGGTCAGGATCTGGGTAAGGCGTAGCCGGTCGGCGCGAATGAGCGGGAGCTCTCCATCTACTTGCACATCGAGCTCGACCGGCTTCTTGGTTTTGTGGATGAAGCCGAGATTGTTGGTCTTCACTTCGTCGAGAAGAGCTATCATGTCTACATCCTCAAGCATCAAGTTTATCCGCCCGGCCTCGATCTTCGCCAGGTCCAAAATATCGTTGATGAGGCTGAGCAGATGCTTGCCGTTATCGTAGATGGCCTGGATGTCTTCCTGGGTTTCGGGATCCATCTCGCCATCGAGACCCATCAACATCACTTCCGAGTAACCGATGATGGAATTGAGCGGCGTGCGCAACTCATGGCTCATGCTGGCCAGGAATTCGCTCTTGAGGCGGTCTACTTCGCGCAGACGCTGTTCGGTATGTTTGGTTTCCTCGAACAGACGGGCATTTTCTAGGGCGTTGCCCAGTTGCCGCGCCAGCGTCGTTTTAATGATCAAGTCCTCATGGGTAAAGTGTCCGATTTGATCAGACTGCACATCGAGTACGCCCAATACTCTTTCGCCGACGATAATGGGCACGGCCATTTCCGAACGGGTATCCGGCAGCAGGGGGTTGGGCATAAAGTCCGGCTCAGTACGGACATCGTTGACGATAAGGCCACGGCGCTCACGGGCAGCCCGTGCCACCAATGAGTGTTCGCGCCGCAGGGGGATTTTCCAGCCTTGCGCCACCATTTGCCGTCCCACTTCGCCTGCCCCGGCGCGCAAGATCAAGTGCTGCTCGGACATCAAGGGCGCCGTGTTGCCCAATTCTGCGCTGAGCAATGCTTCTTGTGTTGGCTCTTCTAATAGATAGATGTGGGCATGGTACAGATTAAAGCTGTCCTTGGTTAGGTCAACCACCTCTTGTAGCAATTTGTCAGGTTCCAAGATGGTGGAAACAATTGTACTGACTTCGGCCACCGTTTGCAAATCGGCGGCGCGCTTTCGGATTTCAGCCTCGGCCTGTTTGCGCTCGGTGATGTCGCGGAAGGTGATGACTGCGCCGACCACTTTACCTTCCTCGATCATCGGCACTGCGGTATACTCGACCGGAAAGCCCTGACCGTTCTTTTTCCAGAAGAACTCCTCGCCTGTATGAGGACGGGCGTCGGCGTATGTTCGACGGATGGGGCACTCTTCAACCGGATAAGGGCTACCATCCTGATAATGATGGTGGAACAGATCATGATTGTGTTGGCCTAGCAATTCCTCCACACTCCAGCCTAACAGTTGCACTGCGGCCGGATTGGCAAAAACGATATTTCCGTCGCCGTCGGTGCCGTAAATACCCTCACCGGCCGATTCGAGCACCAGTTGGTTCTGGCGGCTGATTTGTCGCACGGCTTCTTCGGCCTTTTTCTGGGCCACAAAAAGTTGGGCATTTTGCAGGGCAATGGCAATCTGTCCGCTTAAGGTGGTAAAGGTATCTAACTCGATTGAGCCAAAGCGTTCTACTTCGTCGTCCTGCATATCGAGTACCCCTAGCACCTTGTCGCCGGCTAACAACGGCACGGCCAGCTCGGAGCGTGTTTGCGGAAGCAGGGGATTGGGCAAGAAATCCGATTCGAGTGCCGTATCGCCGACCCGTTGGGCCTGTTTTTCCCGTGCGGCACGGGCTACGATGCTCTTTTGTTGATGGAGAGGGATGCTGTGGCGGCGTTCTTTCAAGACCCGCCCTACCTCTCCGGAGCCGGCCCGGATGATCAAGGTTTGCTCCTGGTCATCCATTAAGTAAATGTGCACGTGGTAGAGACCGAACCGACTTTTCAATAGCTCAACCGCTTCACTCAATAGGTATTCTGGATCGAGGATGGTATTGAGACGTCTGGCAACCTCGGCGGCGGTGTTGAGTTGCGCCGTAAGGGTATTCAAGCGCTCGGTGCGTTCGGTGACACGGCTAAAGAGTTGTGCATTTTGGAATAACACACCCACCTGTTCCACCAGCGTCTCGAATAGCGTTACCATATCTTCGGTGAAGAAGCCTGTTTCACGGTGTTGGGCATCGAGGGCACCGACAATTTGCTCACCGATCTTCAGAGGTACTACCAATTCGGAACGGGTATCGGGCAATAACGGATTGGGCAAAAAGTTGGGATCGGCTTTGGTATCGGCCACCAAGACCGGTTGTCCTTCTTTGATCGTCTTGGTCACCAGGGCCGTGCGATCCAGAGGAATTTTGTGTTTGCGCAGCAAAAGCTGCTGACCGGCAAAGCCGGTGCTTTGGCGCAGCACGGCATTCTCTTGCTGGTCATCCAACAGATAAATTTGCACGTGGTATAGGTTGAACCGGTCACGGATGAGGTTCACGATCAAGCTCAGGAGTTCATCGGCATTGACGGTGGAACCGGCCGAGAACACAACCTGGATGGCCCGCTGATTGGCTTCGAGCTGTTTGGTGCGTGCATCTAATGTGCCGATGAGGTCACGCACGTGCGTTACCATGCTGGCGAAGGCTTGCGTGAGGATGCCGACCTCGTCCTCCCGTTTTAGGACAGGGAGGGTAACCGCAAAATTGCCGTCGGCGATTTCACGGGCATTGGCCGCCAGAAGGGTCAGCGGTTGGACCAAACGACGTGAGAGAAGAGTAGCTACGCCTATGGCGATGAACGTGACTATCAATACCAGGCCGGCACTAACGCCGAGGATGATGCGGCGCAACAGCTTGATAGGGCGCATCGCTTCGGCCTCGTCAATCTTAACGGTGATAGCCCATGTGAAATCGGCATTGGGAATCACCAGCGGTTGCCAGGTAGTGAGGACCGCTACGCCACGGTAATCAATGCTGAAGTCATAACCACTATTGCCTGTCAACGCGGCATTGATGTCTGCGGTATCAATCTTTGTTTTGAGGAGCGTCTCACCTTGAAGGTTGCGCAGCTTGCTGCGCATCAGTTTATCCGAGCCGACCAGGAGGATTTCCCCGCTGTCTTTCAAACCGGTATAATCGTTGATAACGGCGTCAATATCTTCGGCGGGTAATTGAGCGGCCACGATCAATTCTACACGACCGTTTTTGAGCAGCGGTTGGGCAAAAAAGGCTGCCGGCAGATTACCGGAGGGTTCGTAAAAAGCCCAATCGGTCACGCCGTATTGTTGGGTTCTGAGCACTCTGGCTATCAACCGCCCTAGGTTGGAATCTTTGTAAGGCCCGGTCAGGATGTTGGTTCGAGGTCTTTTTCTCGTCTGACCGTGTAAAAGATATGGCCGTCCGGCTGGAGTAGGAGCATATCATAGAAGCCATACTTTTGAGTGTAACGGGTGAAGAAATCTTCAGATTCACTTACCCCCTGAGGTACGAAGGTTTCTCTGACATTCCCGGAGGTGATAATCGCCCACTTCAAGCCGGCAATCGGCAAAGGGTTGTAGGCATGGAGCTCATAGCTGCCCGTACTGCCGGAGGCAACCATGTGCCCCGTCTCGACTAAAGCTGGGCCTAGATAATCGGTTAACGGCCGTGGATCGCCGATCCGACCTTCCTTAACCACCCGATCACTCCGGTAAAAGTAAGCATTGTCAACTTGTGCAATGAGATAACTTTCGGTAGTGGGGGAGAGGCCGGTGCGTTCCTGGACGATGGCATTGATCGCCTGGAGCGGCAATTGGTAAGCCAGCACCCCTACGTGAACGGTGCTGCTGTAGATCGGTGTACCGATGAACATGGCATAGCTTTCATCAATACGGGCCACGTCGGCGATGTAGGTTTGCCCCGGCAGGTCTCTTTTGAGGGCTTTGTACAGCGTGGCCAGGTTTGAGTCTTTATATGTGCCGGAAGTCAGATTGGTGCCGTAGAGATTGCTTTTATGTAAGCTGTACACCACATTCCCTTCTGTGTCGATCAACAGGGCATCCTCATAACCGTGGATCGCGGCATAGTTGGCAAAAAAGCTATGTTGTTTCTGGTGTGCGGTACTGTAGAGGCTGCCGTCACCGGCGTTGTCCAATGCTTCCTTGCCCAGGTAAAGCGTGCGCGCGCGACCGGCCCCTAAGCTCTTGAAAGCGGCCGCTAAGTCTACGGTACCTTTGATGATATCGGGATCAGAAGCCACATCCCGCACATCGGCATCCCAGTCGCCAAAAAGCCGGACAAGCGCAGCGGTTTTGGTGCGATTGACTGCGGCAAACTTATCAATGGCGGCTTGCCGCAACGCATCAACCGTTTCGAGCAACACGGCCATGTCGTTTTGTCGTTCACGGAAGGTGCTCTGTAGCGTAGCGGCCTTGTCTTCACGCAGGGCTTGCAGTTCGTCGAAGATGACTTGCTGCAAAGCCTGACCGGCTCGATCAATGCTATACCAGGCCAGCAGAATCGTGACCACCAATACCGGTACAATGGCCAATAAGGTGGACACGAGACGGAACTGTGCGCCAATGGAGCGATTCAGCCAACGCCACCGATTATGCGGATTGGTAGACTTGTCCTTGTTGGATTGATCCATCCCATTGTGATCCAGTTTTTTCATTGTTACCTCGACAATATACAATAGATTACAATAAAGTATGAAGTATGGTGAGGCCGGAACCTGTCAGCGGACCTAAGTTCCCTCGATGGCGGGTACTTTGGCATAGCGATTCATCATCAGGCGGTGCACCAATGTGATAAGCGGAGGAATAGCCACCGGTTTCTCCAGGTAAAATTCTATGCCCATCTCGGCGCATGTATCGCGATAGCGTGGATCGGCCGATACAATAATGACTTGTGTCTCGGCTTGGTTGAGGGTAGCCAACTGCTCGCGCAGTAGATCGGTGCCGCGCCCTTCGTCAAGGTGAATATCACACAGAAAAACATCGAAGTCATAGTGGGCCAGCAGAGTGCGTGCTTCTTGTAGGTTGGCCACCGGGAAAGTTTTGTAGCCGGCTTCGCTTAAAGCGCGATGGAACAGACGCCGCAGATAATCGTTGTCATCCAGAATGAGGACACTCTTTTCCTGATGTTGACGTTGCGAAGCCGGCCGGACGACCTGCGTTGCCAATTCATCCTGCGCGATTTGTCGTATCTCGTTTATATCGAACGGCTTGAGCATGTAGTGTTTGACTCCTAGCCGTTTAGCCTCAGCGTCGAAATGTGCATAGGCCGAAAACCAGATGACCGGCACATCGGGATTAAGCGCACGCACCTCTTCGGTCAATTGGACACCGTCTATCCCCGGCATCATCAGATCGGTGATCAGCAAATCAAAAGGGGCTTCCTTGAATTTTTCCAACGCTTCCTGGCCATTGGTGGTGGTGACGATTTCGTACAGGGGGCCCAGCTTTCGCAATCCTTTGCCCATGACATAAACGGCTTGTTCTTCGTCATCGACAATGAGAACACGTTTGTATGGACTCATCATCATTTCCCTACTTGATATGGTTTCATAGGTATCACGGTCATTCAGCACTTGCCCAGAATTTGTCGAACGATCCCCGGCAAACCTTCCGCATCGAATGTTCCTATCATGCAAACTGTCGCCAATTGGCGTGCTTGCTCATCGCTTTCGGGCGAACATTGATTAACCAGCCATAAGGTTTGCGCCGCCGGCGCCATCCGGCGCACTTGGCGAATGAGATCCAAGTTGTCTTGTTCGGAGGTGTGCAGATTGGCAATGACCAAGTCGAAGTATTCTGATTTCAGGCTGCCCAAGGCCTCTTCGGGCACCAAACTGATTTTGATGTGATATTCTCCGTGGGCAGAGTAGTCCAAAGCCTGGTACAAGGCCAGGGCCTCCATAGGTTCATCATCCACGAGCAAGATGGCCTTGCGGGTGCCCTGGGCCCTCATCATCGTTTCGAGTGCTTCTCGAACCACCTGCCGGATCTCATCCATATCAACCGGCTTGAGCAGGTAACGATACACCCCTAGACGCCGCGCGTCGCTTTCCCACTGGTTGTAGGCCGTTATCCAGATGACCTTAGTACCGGGGACGATGGCATAGGCGGCTTCCGTCAATGCAATGCCGTCAACGCCGTGCATTTTAAGATCGGTAATGATTAAATCAAAAGGAGTCGTTCTGAGTTTTTGCAGGGCTTCTTGACCGTTACGGGCAGTGACGACCTCAATTTCATATCTACCGCTCAGCCTTTTGAGGCTGTTGCGCAAGACAAAAGTGATTTGTTCTTCATCGTCAACGATGAGGATACGCTTGTAGTTACTGATCATTTCCCTTTGCAGTTCCGTCAGATATAGAGATAACCCCAATTACATAACGTTGGACCATCCCGCCACGGGGCGGTCGGCAGGATGGTAGCTTAGTATGGATGGTACTTTTCACACTTTAATATTATAGAGCACAAAATGACCCCTAACCGCCGGAGTCGGTTAGGGGTAAGATTAAATAAGTTCGCAGAAAAGTTGGACTTTAGTTGGAGACCCTGGCAAAAGACAAGGTTTCTAGCCATCGCCCAGGGTGTAGCCCACTCCCCGCACATTCAGAATGTACTTGGGATTCATCGGATCGGCTTCCACTTTGCGCCTTAGGCGATAAATATACCATTTGATGATCTCACGCGCCTCATTTTCACTGGTGCAATCATACGCCTGCACAACACGCACCAGCTCGCGTGGGGAAACTACGCGGTCGCTATTTTCCATAAGGTAGGCCAGCAGCCTGAATTCAGTGGCCGTCAGATCGAGGGGCCGGTCGGCCACGGTGACGGTGTGCTTCTCCGGGTTAATCCGCAATTGGCCGTGTTGCAAGACGGGGTTTGTCGCTTGCGAACCTGAGTCGTATCTGCGGCGGGCCAGCGCATTTTGTACGGTGTGCCGTACTTCATTTGGCTCGACCGGCTTGAGAAGGTAACCATCCACCCCTTCGCGAATAGCCGCCAACGCCGTCTCTAATGTCCCGTAGCCGGTCAGGATGATAACAATGGTTTGGGGCCAGCGCCATTTCACCGCTTCTAGGACACGCAAGCCGTCCACCTTGCCCCCCAATCGCAAGTCTACGATGACCAAGTCGTAACGGGTTTCCCGTAGCCGTTCCAGCGCTTCTTCGCCGCTGGCCGCTGTGGCAATCAAGTGGCCTTCCTTTTGGAGGGTTTGCTTCAAAAAGAAACGGATGTTTTCCTCGTCATCAATAATCAATGTATGAATCTGTTCTGCCATCTCGTCACCACCTTTGTCTGTCGCCGGGTTCATGCCGGTAACCATACCGTGAAGGTACTGCCCACGCCGGGAGTGCTTTCTACATCAATCCGGCCTCCATGATGTTCAACGATGTTGACGCTGATGGGTAAGCCTAGCCCTGAACCTTCGGGCTTGGTGGTGTAAAACATCTCAAAAATGTGCGGTCGCGCTTCGGGGGAGATTCCCAAACCGCTATCTTGAAAGCGAATAGCGACGCCGGGCGGGGCTTCGATGTAAAGGGTGCTGATCTGCAACTGTCCACCATGGGGCATGGCATCGAGCGCATTGAGCAGTAAGTTCAGGAAGACCTGTTTGATTTGATCGGGTGAGAGGAGTAAAAGGGGTAAGTCGGTGGTCGGTTTCCATTCCACTTCGACGCGACTTTCCTGGAAACGTTTACGGACGAGCTCCAGGACCTGTTCTACCAGCTCATTCACGTTGCTCATTTGTCTTTTGTCGGATTCAGGGCGATACAGGTCACGCATGCGGGCCACGATCCGCGCAATGCGCCGCACTTCCTCGCGGGCGATGTGCAGGTACTGATGCGCGTCTTCTCCTTCGGCAAGGGCTTCCATGGCCAGGCCCAAGCAGCCGAGGATGGATTGCAAGGGGTTGTTGATCTCGTGCACGACCGAGGCGGCCAGCTTGCCAACTGCCGATAGGCGCTCGGCGTGCATAATGCGCGCCTGAATTCGCTTTTGCTCGGTGATGTCGGCAAAGATGCCCAGCATGCCGTTGGTATGGCCATGGGCGTCTTTTAGCGAGCTGGCAAACAGGCTTACATCAATCATAACACCATCTTTGCGCCGGCGACGCAATTCCAACCCGTTGAAAGCCTTGCTCTCTAATTCTTGCGCCGCCAGATCGGGCAATTCAGCTTGATATTCCGGCAGAGCAATGGGCGACGGGGCGTTGAGCACTTCCGCTTTGCTCCAGCCGAAGATACGTTCAGCAGCCGTGTTCCATGTGTTGACCTTGCCGGCGGCATCCACCGCAATGATGGCTAAGGGTGATGCTTCGATCAGCGAGTAGAGCGTATAGTTGATCTCGCGTAGGGTTTCCTCCATCTGCTTGCGCCGGGTAATGTCTTGTTTGATGGCGATGAAGTGGGAGATTTCCCCGTCCTCATTGTACAGCGGGGTAATCGTCTGTTCTTCGTTGTAGAGACGACCATCTTTGTGCCGATTCACCAACTCGCCCTGCCAGACCTGGCCATTTAGAATGGTATCCCAAAGATTTTTATAGAACGGCTGGTCTTGTTTGCCGGATTTCAAGAGACGCATGTTCTGTCCAACGGCTTCTTCGAAAGTATAGCCGGTGATGTAAGTGAAGGCCGGGTTAACCCAACTGATCCGTCCGTCACGATTGGTGATCACAATCGCGTTGGCCGCGGCTGCCAGGGCCGTGCTTTGTAAGCGCAATTGCCGCTCGGCGCGCTTCTGTTCGGTCACATTCCTGACGACCGAAAGGCTGATGAGGTTACCGGCAGGATCAAGGGTTGTTGTGGTGTTGATCAGTACCTCGATAAGTGTGCCGCTCTTCTTGATCAACTGATAGGACATGTCCCGTACGGTGCCGATATGCCGCTGCTGCATATAGGTAAAAAAACGTTCTGCCGATTCGGGCGGCATCAGGGAGATAAGCGGGCGTCCGATAATTTCTTCGCGTGTGTAGCCGGTCTCCTCTAGCCACTGATGATTCACATCGCGGATGTACTCGTCTTCGTCGGTGGTATGCATCATTACCGGTGAGTTCTCATAAAGATAGCGTACACGGGCTTCGCTTTGCTGCAACTGTGCCGTGCGTTCGATGACCCGCTGTTCTAGCTTATAATTCCATTCCTTGAGTCCGTTCTCCAGTTGTCGGCGGTGGACGGCTACTGCGTAGAGCGCAGCCAGCCGTTCGATGACCTGGCAGTCATCCTCGGTGTAGTCACGGTCCGCATTGGCCAGGGCGACCATGCCGACCAACGTATCATCCAACAGGGCCGGCACACCGAGAAAACGCCGGATGGGAATATGGCCGGGTGGAGTCCCTGTGGAACGCGCATCTTCGGTAGGGGCATTGGTCAGCAACGGTTGGCGGTGGATCAGCACCCATCCCCATAGACCGCTGAACTTTTCAAAGATGACGTTTTTATTGGCGACCTGACAAGTGTCCCAGATGTCTCGACTGAGCGTTGCACTGATGAAGTGCCCTGTCTGTTGATCGAGGTATCCCACAAAGCCGAATCGGCTGGCAGTAAGACGCTTGCCGTATTCAAGCACCAGGCCCGCAATGTCATCGAGCGGCCTGGATGAAATGAGGGCCTTCGACAATTCGGCCAAAGCCACGTTGATCTCGGATTGGCGACGCAACTGTTTTTCCAGTTGATGATTATAGAGTGCCATTTCGATGGCGGTATGCAATTCGCGCTTTTGGAAAGGCTTGAGAATGTAACCGTAGGGCGTGGTGATCTTGGCGCGTTGTAATGTTGCTTCATCCGAGTAAGCGGTCAGATAAATCACGGGAATATCAAAACGCTCATGGATGTCTTGGGCAGCCTGTATCCCGTCCAGTTCTCCCTGAAGCTGGATATCCATCAAGACCAGGTCTGGCCGCATTTCGGCAGCCTGCTGGACGACCATTTCGCCTGAAGCTATGGTTGCTACAACTGTATAACCCAAGCTTTGTAACTGGCTTTGAATACCCCTTGCTACGATGCTCTCGTCCTCGACAACCAGGATACGTGTATTGGTCATGGCCCTTACCTCAACTGTAATCCGTGAAACAAGTTTGCGTTTCATATCTCAAAGGTTATGGTGAATGTTGTCCCGCCACCGGCCTCGAGTTCGATGATGCCGTTTAACTGCCTAACGAGCATGATCACCAATTGCATGCCGAACGAACTGGTTTTTCTAAAATCCACATGCGGCGGAAAGCCAACGCCATTGTCGCTCACCGTCAAGGTATAACGGTTACCTTCTTGACATACCGCCACCTTGATTTCTCCCGATCGCCCCGCCGGAAAAGCGTATTTGAGCGCGTTGGTGACCAGCTCATTCACAATCAGGCCACACGGTACGGCATGCCCGATGTCCAAGTATATATCCTCGACATCAACTTTCAAGGCGATGTGACTCAAGGCAGGTGTATACGAGGAATACAGGAATACGCTCAGGTCGTTGATGTATTCGGCAAAGTTGATATGGGCCAGGTCATGGGATTGATAGAGTTTTTCATGAATGAGCGCCATTGACCTGATGCGCTCCTGGCTTTCCTTAAAACTGCTGAAGGCTTGTGGATCCTTGATGTATTCGGCCTGCAGACTGAGTAGACTGGAAATGATCTGCATGTTATTTTTGACGCGATGATGGATTTCCTTCAGCAGTACTTCCTTCTCGCGCAGCGAAGCTTTGATTTGTTCCTCTATCTGCTTGCGTTCGGTGATGTCCTGATCGATCTCTACCAAGCCGATGATCCGCCCCTCATTGTCATGCAGGGGCACTTGGGACACCAACTGCCAGGCAAATGTACCGTCGGGTCGAGGCACCTTTTCCTCGCGGTTGAGAATCGGCCGGCCGGACTCGATGATGGTGCGATCGTCGGCCTGCCTCCTTGTGGCCAGTTCGGGAGGAAACAGCTCGAAAACGGTTTTGCCGAGCAATTCGGTTTCCGAGGCCACCCCGCTATTCTGCACGGCGACCGAGTTGGCGAGCATCATACGGCCGGCAGCATCTTTAGCATAGACAGCAACGGGCAGATGATCAACCAGGGTACGCAATAACAGGCGTTCGGCGGTCAACGCCGTTTTGATCTGTGCTTGCTCTTCGAGGACTCCTAATAATATCTGGCGTGCCTGTTCTGTTTCGGCCAGCAAGCGGCGCAATTCGGTCTGGGCTGCTATCATCTCCGCTTCATGGGCTTGGCGCGCCGTGATGTCATGTACAATGGCGGTGAAGAACGTCCCCTCGCGTGTTTTCCATTTCGCCAGAGAAAGTTCTAGGGGAAACTCGAAATTCCCTTTCCGTAGCCCGGTCAGCTCGGTGATCTGACCGACGATGTCAACATCGCCGGTTGAAACGAGCTGCTCAAAATACTGCCGGTAAGTTCCATGAAGATGTTCGGGTGTCAACCTTAGGAATGATTGTCCTAACATTTCGTCTGCCGAATAGCCAAAGATGGCTTGGGCGGCATTGTTCCAAAAGACAATCATGCCGCCCTCGTTTATCGAGATGATCGCCTCGCCGGCCGTCTGGGTGATGACGCGAAAGCGTTCTTCGCTGTATTGTAACGATTCCAATGTAAGACCGTTGAGGAGCGCAATGGCGGCCAATTCACCAAACGCCCCGGCTATCCGTGCATCGTTGTCGGTAAAGCCGGTGGGCTTGTTTGCCAGAACCATTAGCCCTAAGGCTTTCCCTTGAACGATAAGCGGGACGCTCAGGACACCGGTTGGGGTGACCAACGCCGTCGGCGAGATGGGCCCAAATTCACCGTCGGAAAGGTCGTTACAGTACACGACCTCCTTGCTGCGATAAGCTCCTGCACAGAATTCTTGTACAGGAGCAGATAGGATGAAAGCGGTTTGGCGCGGTTGTTCCTCGGGAAGCAGAAACAAGATTTCATAGAGGGGATTATCCTCGCTCGATAAGGCCACGTATCCGGCGGTTGCGCCGATCAAACTCTGACAAAAGGTGAAAATGTCCTGCACCGCCGACCTGAAATCATGGTATTCCAAGACGGCGCGCGCTCCGGCCAACAAGGCGGCAATTTCTGCCTGCTGTTGTTGTGACTTTTCCAGGGCGCGATGTAATGCTTCTTCGGCTTGTTTCCGTTCCAGTTCGCCGGCCGCCCGCACGACCACCAATCTGAGCAAGGTTTCTGCCACTTGCGGATCGGCCAAGGGGCGGCGTCCGATGGCCGCAATCAGGCCGATCGGCCGGCCGTTGGCGCCCCACAGTGTCGTCCCGACATAACTCTCGGCCTGCATCTCCTGCAGCAACACATGCTCAGGGAATAAGTGGCGCACACCCTCATGAAAACAGCAAAAGGCCTTGCCCACCGTCTGCCCACAAGGTGTCTCTTGCAGCCTCTGGGTCAGGTTATCTTCGAACTTCCCGTCGAAATAGATTGTGACCGTCTGGGCATTTGCCGGATCCTCCCCCAGCCGGTCAATGCAGATATAATCCATTCCTAGGCTCTTGGCCAGATAGCGCGCCAGCGATGTAAAGAAATCGTCGCCCTGACTGCCGCATTGAGCCAGGAACAATTGTGTTTCTTCTATCTGTTTACGGATGGTGATGTCTTCTTTGATGGCGACAAAATGGGTGATAGTGCCGGTCTCGTCAACAATGGGCGAAATAGAAGCGGCTTCCCAATAAAGCTCACCGTTCTTTTTCCGATTGTGAAATTCACCGTGCCAGTTCTGACCGGCCAAGAGCGTGTTCCATAAGTTCCGGTATTCAGCGGGCGGCGTTTCGCCTGATTTCAAAATACGCGGATTCTGGCCAACGACTTCGGCGAGCGTATAGCCGGTGAGGCGGGTGAATTTGGGATTGACGTATTCAATGCATCCGGCGGTGTCAGTAATGACAATCGAGGCGGGGCTTTGCTCGACCGCACGGAGCAATTTGCGCACCTGTTCCTCTGCTCGTTTGCGTTCACTGATATCTCTGGCGATGCCCTCAACCGCGACCAGTTTGGCAGCTTCATCATAAATGGGCACGTGGCGTGCCTCAACCCAGATGACATTTCCGTCCTTGCGTATCAGGCGCAAAAGGATGGATGGCTTAAATGTCCCCTGAAAGGATTTCTCTAGCACCGGCCGGTCGTCGGGATGGACGATGTTGAAGGTCAGGTTAGGGTCGGCATAGTATTCCTCCGGCGTGTAGCCGATGATGGTTGTCGTGGCCGGACTAACGTAGGTAAAGCCATGCCGGGGGGTAATCTCGTAGCGATAGATCAAATCTGGTGCATTCTCGGTCAGACGGCGGAAGCGTTGTTCGCTTTCGAGGAGCGCTTTTTCGGCGTTCTGTTTGGCAAGGCGTAATTCCCGCTCTGTTAGGGCCCGTTTGACGGCTTGGCCCAGACGCACCGGCCGATCTTTGGGTACGTAATCATAGGCGCCCCGGCGCATAGCATCCACGATCGCCTCTTCCCCAATACTGCCGGAGACGATGATAAAGGGGATGTCCAGGTTACGCTCGTGCAGGAGCTGTAAGGCACGCAGCCCCCCGAATTGCGGCAGGACCCAAGCAGACAAGATCACGTCGGGAGGCGTTGCCAGCGCTGCCACATATTCCGCCTCGTTGGTCACCCGTTGCCATTGGAGGTTAAAGCCTTCTTGGGTCAGACGCACGATCATCAACTCGGCATCATCGGCCACATCTTCAACGATGAGCGCGCGCAATGGTATGATCATCTCGCCTCCCGGTTCTAGCCCTTAAGGTCCTAACCACAATTCTACCTTGAAAGCTCCCACGGTGCAAATGAAATGTGGTTTGGATCAGGGCCTAGCCACCCTCTCATCGAATAAGGGGCATTGATAAACCATGAGTTCGTTTTGTCTAAAATTTTCGACCCGCCCTGCCACGAAAAGACATTGCCGGTGCTGATCAGCACCGGCAATGTCCATACGGCGATTCCCCTCGGCAATTCCTGTGCATCGCCGACGCATAACTCCAAGGGAGCATCTTACGCGCCGGTGAAGCAGAGCGTAAAGAGTGCTCCCCTTGCCGACAAACTAAGCGAGAGCAATTTCTGCGGCGATAACCGAGGCGGCCGGGAGTGTTATCACGAAGGATGCCCCTGCTGCCTTGAGCGCATAGGGTTGTGGCGTGAGTGTCTCCGGTGCAGCGAACGTATTGTGGGCATGAATCTCACCGGTGAGGATGCGCGCCGTGCTGCCGACTGCCTGCGCGCCGCCGAGCAAGTCTACGGTCACCTCAACGGCATCCGTGGCATGCGCGTTGGTCAACGTCAGGAACAGCGTCTTCCCTTTGAGCGAAGCACTGCCGGAGACGGTCTGCATCTGTTGTGTTTTTCCGCCGGCCGTATAGGTTGCCGTGTCAGACTCGATGACCGTGCGCAGCGCGCTGCCGCCCTGATGGGGTGCGTACATTTCGTAGACATAGCCTGTGGGCGTGACCAGCATTTTCTCATCCTGCGTGAGGATCATTGCCTGCAACACATTGATCGTCTGGGCGATGTTGGCCATGACCACTTTGTCGGCGTGGCGGTTAAAGATGTCCAGCGTCGTCGCGGCAACGAGGGCGTCGCGCAGGCTGTTCTGCTGGAACAGGAAGGCCGGGTTCGTACCGGGTTCCACCGGATGCCAGGTACCCCACTCGTCCACGATCAGGCCGACTTTGCGGGAAGGATCATAAGCATCCATTGCCGCGCGTTGCTGGATGACCAGCTCTTCCATATACAATCCGCGCGCAATGAGTTCGTACCACTGGTCCACCGTGTACTCCGTTGCCGTGCCCGCCGTCCAGCAATAGTAGTGCGCCGCGTAACCGTGCAGATTCTTGAAGTCCCAGTAATCCTTGTACAGCTTGCGGAAGAAGCGCGTCGTCCACTCCACATCATTGCCGGGCGATCCGCAGGCGATGACGTAAAGTTGCTTGCCAAAGCCGCGCACAAACGTGGCGAAGCGGCGAAATTCCGTGCAGTAATCCTCCGGCGAGAAGCTGCCGCCGCAGCCCCAGTTCTCGTTGCCTACGCCCCAGTAGGTGACGTTGAGCGGTTCCGGGCTTCCATCGGCGGCGCGTTGCCTGGCGAGCGTGCTGTCGCCGGGGAAGTTGCAGTATTCCACCCACTCGCGCAACTCGCGCACCGTCCCAGAGCCGACGTTGCCGACGATATAGGGTTCCGCGCCGACCATGCGGCAGAAACGGACGAACTCCTGCGTGCCGAATTGATTGCTCTCGACGACTTCGCCCCAGTGGATGTTGACGCGGCGCGGACGCTGCTCACGCGGGCCGACGCCATCTTGCCAGTGGTAATCGTCGGCAAAGCAGCCACCGGGCCAGCGGATGACGGCCGGCTTCATTTTTCTCAGGGCAGCAACCACGTCGTTGCGAATGCCACCGGTGTTGGGGATCGGCGAATCCTCGCCCACCCACACGCCGCCGTAGATGCACCATCCCAGGTGCTCGGCAAAATGGCCGTAGATATTGGGATTGATCGTTCCGATAATGTCATTGAAGTTAATCGCTATTTTGGTCATGGTTCTCCTTTGGGTAATGAGTAATGGGTAATGAGTAATGGGTAATGAGTAATGGGTAATGAGTAATGAGGTAACACGGCATATGGGATGAGTTCACTTTCCCCCTCCCCTATCTCCTATCTCCTGTCTACCGTCTCCTATCTCCCATCTCCCATCTCCCATCTCCCGTCTCCTATCTCCTATCTCCCGTCTCCCGTCTCCTATCTCCTATCTCCTATCTCCCGTCTCCCGTCTCCCGTCTCCTATCTCCCGTCTCCTATCTCCCGTCTCCCGTCTCCTATCTCCCGTCTACTGTCTACCGTCTACTGTCTACCGTCTACCGTCTACCGTCTACCGTCTACCGTCTCCCCTAAAATCACCGGCTGATGCGTCTCGCCGGATTGATACGCAGCCAGCAACACTTCAAGCGTCTTACGGCCTTCTTCGCAAGGGATGTCCGGCGCCCGCCCCTCCAGGACTGCTTCGGCGAATTTTTCGAAATAGACGGTGTAAGCGTAATCGTCCGAGTGCTGGGGGAAGGTAAACCGCGTCCACTCACCGCGTGGCAAGCCCTCCACCTCGTTATCCGTGTAAACCAGTAGATCGTTATCGTCGAAGACGATTTGTCCGGCGGTACCGAAAATACGATTGTCGGAGGCCCTGGTGCCGCGTGCCCCGGCAGCGGATGCCCCCGGTGCGCACGAGGAGGCCAGCCATACCCCAAGCGCTCCGTTGGTATAACGCAGCGTCAGGGTGATGAAATCTTCTACTTCTACGGGGGTACGATAGGTGCCGAATTCGGCGAAGACGCGCGTAATCTCTTGGCCAGTGAGATAGCGTAGCCGATAGAAATCGTAGATATAGTTCATGATGAGCACGCCGCCGCCGGACTCGAATTTGGACTTGCGCCACGTGGTCTGCACACGGCCGGTGTATCCGCCGGTCCAGTAACTCAGCGGCTTGTTGGCTGCGCCGACGACCTGCGTGGCCATCAATTCACCGATAGCCCCCTGCTCGATCAATTCCTTTGCCTTTACGGTCGCCGGCTGGTAGCGAACACTGCCTTCCTTCGACGAACAGTATACGCCGACTTGCCGGCAGGCCACGATCAGGGCATCGGCATCGGCAAGGGTGGTGGCCATCGGCTTTTCAACGATGCCGTGTTTGCCGGCCTGGGCAGCCTGGATGCCCAGGGGAACATGCAGGTTGTGCGGGGTAGAGATCACCACGGCGTCCACATCGGGGTTCGCCAGCACATCCTGGATGTCGGTCGAACAGGGGATGTTGAATTCTGCTTCATAGGAAGAGGCCATTTCCGGCACAGGATCCATGCCTACGATCATCTCGGCATTGCGGGTCTGCCGCAGCACATGGCCGGTTGATTTATAGGCGATTTCGCCCAAACCGATTAAACCGAATCGCAATTTCTTTGACATTATTCTCCCTCACTATAGCTCTCGACAAATTCTAATCCGATTTCAACAAAAAATCAAACTTTACCGCTTGGGGGTACGCCGTCCGTGTGTAGGCTAATCTCTGAGAGACGGCCGTCGTATCCAGGTATGGGAAATGCTGCTTGACCAGGTCAAGGGTTTCGTGCAGTAAGCGGGTTGTATCCAGCGTTGCCATATCGTAAGGAAGCTGAAACGATTGTCTGAATCGTTGTTCTATATTTTTCGGTTTGAGCGACAGGCCGGCCAGAACCTCATACATCCATTTGAAGGTAGGAAAGTAGCAGCGGTTCAGGGCCAGCAAGACCAGGAACATCGCTTGCTGCAAACGGCTGATGGCAGCATAGAAGGCAGTGGGATTGTTCCGATAGGCCAGGACGATCAATTGAGCGGTATCGAAGGTGAGCAGGTGTTCCTGGATGTTCTTCAAGGCCAATGCTTCTGGATACGCTGCGGCCTGTGCTTTCCATTTCTGGATTAGCGCTTCCCCGTAGAGGGGGATACAGGCGCGAACGGTATCCATGAAATTGCTGTCGCCGAGATCTGTGCTGTAGTCCTCTAAAACGGCTTTGATCACGGCGTCTTCTCCGCTTACCGTGTTGTGCCATAAATCAACCTGGAAGCCGTTGATCAACAGTTGATCTTCCAGGGCGGGACCATCGTAGTCGTGCAGAAACTCGCCATGCAACGCCGCAACGAGAGCGAGGCGTGTCGCATCCGTGGGGAGTTCGTCCCAGAAGATCGGTAACTCCAGGTCAGAATAAGCGTCGGCATAACCGCGCGCCACCGAACCCCCAACGATGATGGCCTGCACCCCCGGAAATACGCGCATCCGTTCCGCCAGTTGACGGGCCAGCTCTAAACGCCATTGGACATGAAAATTCGAGGACATTGACATTTCAGATACAGGTTGTCAGCAACGCCGCACACAGCGCGAGACCGAATCCCCCATACGACCATATCCGGCTCATGGGGTCTCCTCGATCGGCATGAAGACCCGCAGTCCGTCCTTCTCATCCACGATGTAGGCCACAGGTGGATACCCCAACGCCACGCGCATCAGCCACAGGTCGCCGATGGCACTACCGACGTTGAGGGCGGCGCAAAAAACGACGCTCCAGCGTGTCCAGGCCGGCAGGGGGAGCATTAACAGCATCATCCCCATCAGGCTCAGCCCCACCAGCGGCGCGAGGGCAATGACAATATAGGCATTGCGGCGGAAGGCATAACCGGCCGCGGTGGCGTAGAACATCATCTCTTGCCATATCACGCCGTATTGTGGCCGTGCGCCGTAGGCTGCCAGCGCCAGGCCGTGGGTCAGTTCGTGCAAGATGATGGTCAAGGCGACGGCAATGAAGGTTCCCACCAGGTGCAAAAGGCGTATTTCTAGCGATGGGGATACCGGATGCCACAGGCGCGCCCAGGCGAAAAACAACAGCAGGGCCAGGCCCATCAAGGCTAAGCCGACGAGGTTCAGCGCCACGAGCAGTTTTCTGTGGTGTGAAAGTTTCCAGTATAACACTTCGCGGTAGTTTTCGGGAAGGTGAACGGGAGTTAGTGTGTTTGTGGTCATATATCTATGAAAGTCAGCGTAAATCGGCGTACGATTTCAGAGTTTTGTGTCAATCCTGCATTTTCGGAATAGCGTGAGTCACTTGAGTAGTTCTTGACCGATTTACAGTCCATAATCTACTCGATCTTCTTTGAAAATATCTCCTTTTATGAAAAGAGGTTTGTTTCTGTCAGCAGACAACATGAACTTCGTTCTCCACCAGTGATGAAAATTTTCTGGAAGGAGAGCTATTTTCG
>FWPV01005507.1_pt1 | contig 25210 bp, 23 predicted proteins | sample 2228371 | NCBI WGS metagenome assembly FWPV01 (sample SAMEA103939776, study PRJEB20133) | metagenome | reverse complement strand
TTTTAGATTAATTATTATACCAGATTTTTTAAATACTATTTGTTCTCAATTACTCTTTTCCATTCATCAAGAACAAATGAAGGCACAGGCCATTCTATGTCATTTCTGTTTTTACAGTATAATTTTATTATGACCTGATTTGCTGCTCTTAATTTTTCTTTCAGGCTTTCATCAATTAAAAATGCAACCATCCTTTTTTCTTTTCGTAATTGTGTATCCCAGTTACTTTTTGTGGTAATGAATCTTTCTTTAAAATTTTTTTCATCAATTTTAATATCCATATCCTTTTCATCAAAAAACCATAATCCTGATTCAGAAGAAAATAATATTATTGTTGTAACTATTTCATTTTCCTTTACTTTTTCATTAAAAAATTTTACCTCATCCCAGGGGGCTATATTTTCTTTGAAAATGCTTGAAAGTATTGCGGTTTCATTTCTTTTTTCTTTTTGCTCAACAATCTCAGCAAAAGCTGGTAATGATATTAATATTATCAATACTGCTGAAAATAAGACTTTCATTTAATTATCAATCCTCCTTTTCATACTTCTGTATTCTATATCAATAAAGAACGACATATTATACAAAAGCTACAGTCCAGAAAATTACAAACTGTTCAATCATCATGCTACTTTGTTTTAAATAGCGCAACTATTTTATATTTCATTTATGAAGAATTTATGAAGGAATAATGAATAATTAAGAATAATTCAGATGTTATTATAAGTTAAAGTTAGCACTTGAAATTATCTTTAAATGATAAAAAAAGAGGGAGATTTTAACCTCCCTCTTTTAAAAACTACAGCTTCTTAAGAGCTAATCTACTATGGAAGTGGAAGATTTTCACTTGCATGATTTCTAACATAGTTTATACCGCCACCACCAGCTACAGAATATGAATTCCTTATCCAGTTAAAGTTGTTGAATGTCCCTTGCATTGTGTATGTATCAAATGTAGCACCACCAGTTGTATATTCGAGTTTTCCAACTATCATATCATCTGTTGGGTTATCAATCTTAAGATTTGCATTTGCATCAATATCACCTGTTCTGATGTCAATCATTGTCCATGCAGGACCTTCTGTTGCTGCATAATCATTATATGCACCTTCTGTCATAAGGTCACGAAGTGAGTCTGCGCTTGTGCATACAATATTTTTAATTTTATTGAAGTCAATGGGTTTTTCATCATCATCAAACAATCCACCATAAAATTGGCATCCACCATCACATGTTGGATTATATACAAGTTGGATTTTTGCGTTAGCATTTCCAACTCTCTGGTCAAGTGATTCATTGTCATTTCCAAAACCGCCTGTTGCATCTGAAGGTGTGCCACTGTTGTCAATTGGTGTCATAAAGAATTTTGTCACAAAAGCACTTCCAAGCTTTGTGGCTGGCAACAATACAACTGGTGTTACCTCACCCCTATCCGTTGTTGATGTAATATTAATAGGTTCTACATCCTCCCTATTGTTACCAAGAACTTCACCAAGAAGATCGAGGCTGTCATAAGCTACTACAGGACTTGTTTGAGTTCTTGTGGTCTCACCACCACCTGAAGGATTATATGCAATATAACCCCATGCTGCTCCGCCAGCAATCTCGAGAACCATTGCTTCACCATAAAGTGTGCCATCGTCATTAATTTCATAAGTTGTGAAAAATGGTGTATCGTTATCAACTATAAGAAATGCTCTTCTTGGTCCATCAGCGCTAAGTTTGAAGCTCTGGTCACCATATCTTGCTGTATCACCAAAAAGTGGTTTACCATCGCTAATATTTGCTGATGCATCAAATATTACAAGGTCATCCTTTGATGTTGGTCTTTTGAAACTCTGGTTTGTGCAAGTTTCTGTCTGACCATTTGCAGTTGAAACCTTGTACCAATACTGGTAATGAAGTCTCTGCTCAATACCCTGCCAATTCCATCCAAGGTTTGAACCTGATGTATTTACCACTGAAACAATGGTAGACACCGCTGAACTTTTAACAATCCATGGGAAGATAAGCTGATCTGCTTGAGCATTCTTCACTGTACCGAAAGCAAACAACATGCACAATGCTACAAAAACAGATATTAAAACTTTCGATTTCATCAATCATACCTCCTTTTTACTTTAAATTTACTTTTGCCTTAGTCTGCAGCTAAGAAAACCCTCAAATACTCCCTTTATACTATAGCTTTAAGTATCACCTCCTTCGCTTCTAAATATCTCTACAATCTTAAATGCTATCAATGATAGCTTATAACTATGAATTGACTCCCACTGCTCAAATAAATATCTTTGCGTAAATTGTAAATGAAGGAGTCACCTTTGTCAAGTATTTTTTTAATAATTTTTCCTTATCATTCTATAGTTAGCAAGTATAACCATATTATTAATCACGTGTCAAGTACTTTAAATAAACAATTTCAAAAAAATTTAAAGCAAGAAACAGGCCATTTTAAAATGCTTTAAAATTACAGCTTTGCTTTAATAGCATATATCTAATTGTGTATTTTATGCATCATTACTGTGTTTTTTACATTATAACAATATATAAAATTTTAAAGCCGCTTTCTATTTATCTTAAAAATATTTTTAATCAACTCGAAAAAAATTCAGATAATGCAGTCTTTTCAAAGAAAGGGTATCCGGTATCGAGGCAAAAGCATTTTGTGCAGGTTAAACGATTAAAGATAATCCACTGAATTCATCTGCTCCATTATCCATCGAATTTCCATAGACATCTTTCCCGGTAAATTTAAAAACAATGTGTGATGGGTCAATTGTTGCGTTTGTTAGAGAATTCTGGCTTATCTGAAAAGTCACCTTTGCTGTAAGGTCATCTTCGTTATAAATGACATATAAAGGGTGCGGGAGAAGATAAACTTCTGTGGAAGCAAGTGGCATTCCCCAGTTATATCCTCCTCCCGGGGTGGTGACAGGTGCCCTGCTTATCTGCCAGTTCATAATGTTTCTAACTGAAGCCGGGTCCATATCTTTACTGAAAATAAAGTTCATTGTAAAAAGCTTTGAAGACCCTGCTTGTGATAGTGAAGGATCCAGTGAAGAAACAGATGTGTTCGGTCCGAGTGTAGTTACAAATCCATCTGTATTATAAACAGCAATAAACCCGGGTGAAGATTTTTGATATATGTAACTATCAAGCAGAGATGCTGAATTCGTTTCATTGAGATTATTTAATATTTTCAATTGAGCCCTTGCATTATCAATATCACCTGAATCAGCATAGGCATATCCTATATCAACATAAGCGTAATTGAAGTCCCTTTTTAATTCAAGTGTCTTTTGAAAATACTTTATAGCATCTTCATATTTTCCCAGTCTATAATTAAGTTTTCCCAACCCATAATATCCGGAATAATTTTGCGGTGCAATCTGAATAATCTTTTTGAAAGCATCTTCTGCTCTATCATATTTTTGTGTTTCGAGATATGTCTGTCCAAGAGAATACCAGTTTGTTACTGATTGAGAATTAATTCTTATTGCTGTTTCAAATTCTTTTTCTGCTTCATCATATCGTTTCAAATCAAAGTATACATTTCCGAGATTTATGTGTAATGAATCATCTGAAGAAGAGAGCTTTATAGCCAATTTATAAGCATTAATTGCTTCTTCTGTCTTGCCGAGCCTGAGATAGGATAATGCCTGGAAATTGTACGCCTTTACAGCATTTTCGCTATTTGGAGAAAGAGCTGCCACTCTTTTGAATTCTTCGAGCGAAGCCTCATAATTGCCCTTTTGATATTGATCAATACCACGAGAAAGAGCCGCGTTAATAACTACATCAACATTTCTACTGCTCTGAATTATAGCTGAAAATATCTTATTGGCACTATCTTCTATTTGTATTTCCATCTTTTTTTATATTGAGCCTTAAATTTACTCCAAAAATGCATTTAGAATAATGCCACCAAGCTAACCCGAATAACAACCTTATATCTATCTTTCGGAATATAAAAGATATTTCTTTAACATTGAACATAGAACATAGAACTTTGAACATAGAACTTTGAACCTTGAACTTTGAACTTTGAACTTTGAACTTTGAACAGTCGTTGTTTCTCTCTGCTCTTAGCTATTGGCTATCGTTTGCTGTTTATGGCTTTTCCCTCTTGAAAGCTCTTTATTACATAAGCTATTATGCATAATGAAGAAAAAACAAAATCTGCGACCTGGATGGGATGAATATTTTATTAATATCGCTAAAGTTATCGCAACACGCGCCACATGTCTTAGAAGAAAATATGGTGCTGTTATAACCAAAGATAACATAATTGTCAGTACAGGTTATAATGGTGCGCCCGCGGGAATGAAAGATTGCCTTGAAGTGGGCAAATGTACAAGAAAAGAGTTGCAGATTCCACACGGTGAAAGATATGAACTGTGCCATAGCGTACATGCCGAAGCAAATGCAATAATAAGGGCTTCAGGAGAAGAATTAAATGGAGCAACTATTTATATCTCTGGCAATGATCATGATAGTGGTGAATGTCTGTCAGAACCATGCATGATGTGCAAGCGCATGATACTCAATGCACGGATTAAAAAAGTTGTTTATTCAAACGGGAAAAACGGTATTATAGTTGTCAACCCCCAAAAATGGCTGAAAAAAAGAGTTTAGAGGTGAATTAATGAAAACAGTACTTGTAACAGGTTGCGCTGGTTTTATTGGCTGGAAAGTTTCTGAACATTTACTTTCTCAGAATATAGAGGTTATTGGTCTGGATAATATGAACGATTATTACGATCCTTTATTAAAAGACTGGAGACTCAACAAGTTGAATGGAGATAAGAATTTTCGTTTTCATAAATGTGATATAGCAAGTTTTGAGTCTTTAAGGAGAATTTTTGCAAGTTATCAAATAGATGCTGTAATAAATCTTGCAGCAAGAGCAGGTGTTAGAGCATCTGTTGAAGACCCATGGGTTTATCTTGACACAAATACTAAAGGAACTTTGAATTTACTTGAATGTTGTAAAGCCTTCAACATTCCAAAATTTGTTCTGGCATCCACTTCAAGTCTTTATGCAAATAACCAGATGCCATTCAGGGAGACAGATCAAACTGATAAACCACTTGCTCCATATTCAGCAACCAAAAAAGCAGCAGAGGCTCTCTGTTACAGTTATCATTTTCTTTATGGAATAGATATAAGTATTCCGAGATATTTCACTGTTTACGGACCTGCCGGAAGACCTGATATGAGTATTTTTATTTTTATTAAAAATATCGATAATGGAAGACCTGTAACAGTATTTGGAGACGGCAAACAGCAGAGAGATTTTTCTTATGTTGATGATATTGCAACTGGCACATTGAAATGTCTGAAGCCATTTGGTTATGAGATTTTTAATCTTGGGAATGACAATCCGGTTGAATTAATGTATGTAATAAATTTAATCGAAGAAATGCTCGGCAAAAAAGCAGTGATAAACTTTAAACCAAGACATCCTGCTGATGTCTTTGCAACATGGGCGCACATCGAGAAATCAAGAGAAAGACTCAACTGGTATCCTACAACGTCCATAGAAGAAGGCATTAAAAAAACCATAGAGTGGTATATTGAAAATAGAGAATTTGTAAATAACCTCAGAGATTGATTCCATGCAAAAACGCCTCCAGAAAATCCTGTCAGAAATGGGTATTGCCTCGAGAAGACAAGCTGAAGAGATGATTCTTGAAGGGAGAATTACAGTAAATGGCAGAATCGCAAATCTCGGGATGAAAGCTGACCCATCCAAAGACCATATTAAAGTGGATGGGAAATTACTCGTTCGTAGAGAACCAAAGGTTTATCTGGCTTTCAATAAACCAAGAGAAGTTGTAACGACTTTGAGTGATCCAGAGGGAAGAACAACTGTAAAAGATTATTTAAAAAATGTAAAATATAGAGTTTATCCTGTTGGAAGACTCGATTATCATTCTGAAGGTCTGCTTTTATTTACCAATGATGGCGAATTTGCAAATTCTATTATGCATCCATCAAAAAAAATACTTAAGACTTATCAGGTAAAAGTTAAAGGCATTCCTGAAGAAAAAGATCTCGATAAATTGAGAAGAGGCATCAAACTGGAAGACGGGCTGACAGCACCAGCAAAAGTAAAAAAAATAAAAGCAACAGAAAATAATGCATGGATAGAAATTACGATTCACGAAGGAAGAAATAGACAGGTTCGCCGGATGTTCGAAAAAATAGGGCATGCTGTAATAAAACTCATCAGGATAAAAATTAATGGTATCAGTCTTGGCAATATGAAGCCCGGAGAATACAGATTCCTTGAGCCTGAGGAAATAAATAAATTGAAATCGGAGGTTAAATGATCAGAGATAAAGGATGTGGTGAAATCACAGAAACTGACATCGGTAAAAAACTCTCTCTTTGTGGTTGGGTATATCGCAGAAGAGATCATGGTGGATTAATTTTTATAGATTTGAGAGATAGAAGTGGTATTCTTCAAATAGTGTTCAGCCCGGATGTTTCAGGCGATGCTCATGAAAAGGCACATGACCTTAGAAGTGAATTTGTTCTATCAGTATCAGGAGAGATTAGAAAAAGACCTGAAGGAACAGAAAATCCAAATATGACTACCGGACAGATCGAAATGTATGTTGAAAAGATAGATATTCTAAATGAATCCTCTCCTCTGCCTTTTACAGTAGAAGATGCTGCTGAAGCATCTGAGTCTTTAAGATTAAAATACAGGTATCTTGACCTGAGAAGACCCGAGATGCAAAGAAATTTAATAATCAGACACAGGGCTACAAAGATAATCAGGGATTATCTTGACGAAAAAGGTTTTCTTGAAATAGAAACACCGATGCTTACAAAATCCACTCCTGAAGGAGCAAGAGATTACCTCGTGCCAAGCAGACTCAATCCAGGTTGTTTTTATGCCTTACCGCAGTCGCCACAGATATTCAAACAGATTTTAATGGTTGCAGGACTGGAGAAATATTTTCAGATTACAAAATGCTTTAGAGATGAAGATCTTCGCGCTGACAGACAGCCTGAATTTACACAGGTTGATATAGAAATGTCTTTTGTTGATGTGAATGATATTATCTCACTTATAGAAGGAATGATCTATAAACTTTTTAAAGAATCTCTCGGGTTAGAGATTGTAATTCCTTTTAAAAGACTGGGTTATAGAGAATCAATGGAAAGATTCGGCAATGATAAACCTGATCTGCGGTTCGGACTTGAACTTAAGGAAATGGCTGATCTCGCTGAAAAAGGTAGCTTCAAGGTGTTCCTCGATGCTATTAAGTCAGGCGGAAGAATTAAAGCAATAAACGGCAAAGGGATGGCTTCTCTGTCACGTAAAGAGATAGATATGCTTACCGAAACAGCAATATCTTACGGTGCAAAAGGTCTTGCATGGATAAAAGTTAAGAATGGATTTGAATCTCCTATAACAAAATTTTTTCCTGAAGACATTCTGTCACAAATGGCAGAAAGACTTGAAGCAGAAGATGGTGATTTGATGTTATTTGTCGCTGATAAAGAAAATATTGTCTTTGATGTTTTAAGCAGGATGAGGCTCGATATTGGTAAAAAATTGAATCTGATTAAGAGTGGTTTTGAATTTGCATGGATTACAGATTTTCCGTTGCTTGAATGGAATGAAGATGAGGGCAGATACGAAGCAATGCACCATCCATTTACCTCACCGATGGATAATGACATCGAAAAGCTCAATTCCCTGAATATTTCAGAAATGCAAACTCAAGGATCAGAACTTTCACGCCTGAGGGCAAAAGCTTATGACATAGTCTTAAATGGATATGAAATAGGTGGAGGAAGCATTAGAATTCACAGGCGCAATATTCAAAAGAAGATGTTCGAAATGCTCGGAATTTCCGATGAAGAAGCAAGAGCAAAGTTTGGATTTTTGCTCGATGCTCTTGAATATGGCGCTCCTCCTCATGGAGGTATTGCACTTGGATTAGACAGGCTTGTTATGATTATGGTTGGTGCTTCATCAATCAGAGATGTTATAGCATTCCCGAAAACCCAGAAAGCTTTCTGTCTGATGAGCGGGACACCTTCAACTGTTGATCCCAAACAGTTAAGAGAACTTAACATCAAACTGAATTTACCAGAATAATTATATTTTTGGGGTTAAAAATCTGCCAGATAATCAATATAGGACTCATAGTTTCTTTTTGTTTCATTTATACTATCACCGCCAAATTTCTCGAGAAAAGCGTCCGTGATTGTCAGAGCTGCCATTGCTTCTGCTATGACAGCAGCAGCAGGAACTGCACAGAAATCTGAACGTTCATAAGCTGCCTGTATTGGTTTCTTTGTTATAATGTCAATCGAATTAAGAGGCTTGCGCTGGGTGGGTATGGGTTTCATGGCTGCGCGTATAATAACAGGCATACCATTAGACATACCCCCTTCGATTCCGCCCGCATGATTTGTCTTTCTGTAAAAACCGGAGTTAGTTATCTTATCTTTTTGTTCTTTGCTGTAAAATATTTCATCCATAACTTCTGAACCAAATCTTCTTCCCATTTCAAATCCGTCGCCTATCTCAACTCCTTTTATTGCCTGAATACTCATTATAGCCTGGGCAAGCCTTGCATCGAGCTTCCTATCCCACTGAATATGGCTTCCGAGCCCGATCGGGAGACCTGTTATAAAAACCTCAAAAATACCACCGAGCGAATTACCTGTTCTAACAGCTTTATCAATAAGTGCCACCATTTTCACTGAAGCTTTTTTATCAGGACATCTAACAGAAGACTGTTCAGCCAATCTGAAAATCCTCCATAAATCCTCACTTGAATCTTGAATCTTGAATTTTGAATTTTGAATCTTGAATTTTGAATTTTGAATCTTTTCCTTCCCTATCTGAATGACATAACTCCCTATTTTTATATTAAACTCATAAAGAAATTTTTTTGCTATCGCACCCAGAGCCACTCTCATAGCAGTCTCTCTTGCGCTTGATCTTTCAAGAATATTCCGAACATCATGGTGTTCATATTTTATTGCTCCTGACAAATCTGCATGTCCCGGTCTTGGCTTTGTTACCGCCGGTATCGAACCTTCAAATGTTGAAAGAGAAGACATACCTTCTTCCCAGTTTTTAAAATCCTTGTTTTCAATGATAAGTGCAATTGGTGAGCCTATTGTCTTACCCCATCGGACTCCTGAAATAATCTCTGCGTGATCGGTTTCGATCTTCATTCTTCCACCTCTTCCATATCCACCCTGCCTTCTTTTAAGGTCTAAATCAATATCTTCTGAAGAAACAGAAAGCCCTGATGGTATGCCTTCTATAAAACCGATTAATGCTTTTCCGTGAGATTCACCTGCGGTGAAATATCTAAACTTTCCCATTCTAATAAAACCTTTCTTCTGTTTAACCTTAAAATTAATTCAAATAACTATTAAGCCTTCAAAATATATATGTTGCATAAATTTTATAGTATAACCCCCTTTTCTTCCCAGGGCAAAGTCTTATCTAATTTATTTTACCTTTCCACAACCCCCTTTATCCCCCTTTTTTAAGGGGGAATTCGATTAAGATTATCCCCTTTGTTAAAGGGTTCAGGGGATATCCCTTTCCCTCTTTATTCCCCCTTTGTCAAGGGGTCAGGGGGTTGTCCTAACCTCTGCTCTCTGCTTTCCGCTTTTTGCTATTTAGTTAGTTTATTTTGTCACAGAAACAGAACCATTGTTATATGTAATATATAATCAAACATTGAATAAAATAAATTCAGGAGCAAAGGCTCCACCACTCAGGTCTACGAATAAAGCAATATGCTTTTACAATAATATTCTGAACAGATTCAGCCAAAAAAGCAATTAAAATAATATAATAATTATTGACAGAATATATCCAAAGAAAAAACATTTACGAATGAAAATTAAGGTTCTATCAGGTTATTTCTTAGTAATTATCTTTTCTTTCATGCTTCATTATTTAAAACCTGACAGAATGTATTACAGCATTCTTTCAGTCTTAATGATTGCATATCCAGTTTTTTCAGGTAGCAGAATAAGACTTAATTTTTCTATAAGGGATATTTTGATTGGTCTTTTTACATCATTTATTATACTTCTTCCCTATTATCTCCTATTTGGTGGAGACCTTGAAAGAATTACACTTGCTGAAGTTCTCTTTCAATTTTTAGGAGTTGCTTTTCCCGAGGAAGTTTTTTTCAGGGGGTATATTCAGGAATCTTTAAAAAGAAATTTTCAAGCAGTTTTAATAACAGGTTTGCTTTTTTCTCTATCTCACCTTCCAGATGCTATATTTTCAAACAACTGGATTTCACTGATGAGCTTTTTTCCTTCTCTGATTATGGGATGGCTTTATTTAAGAACCGGAAATATATTGCCCGGAATAATCTTCCATTTTTTTGCAAATATACTATATTAAACCAAATATTGCAGTCGAAAAGCTAAACCTATCGAAATTTCAAGCCGTTAATATAGAGATTCTGCGAAAAATATATTTACCCGAATAATGGAGACTTTACTCAATTGTCCGGATTAATTTACTCTTCTTCCAAGAATAAAGAATATAATCAAAGGAATCAATAATACTAATGTATCCGCAATAACTGTAGGTGTATTTTGATTACCGCCAATTGAACAACCACCGCCTCCACCGCCTGAAGATTTTTTTGTGGTTGCACTTGCTTCATTTGAATAAGAAGATTCGCCTGTTTGATTATATGCTTTTACACGATAGTAGTACCTGGTATTTTTCGTAAGTCCTTTATCAGAGTAAGTAGAAATATTGGTGTTCGTTGTCCCAATAAGCTCGTAACTTCCTGTGTCTCCTGTTTTTCTTTCTATCATGAATCCAGTTTCATTATCTGAGTTGTCCTTCCATGATAAATTAATTTGCGTTTTTGAGATTGAAGTTGCAGAAAGTCCTGAAGGAGCAAAAGGAATTACAGCACCCAGCGAAGCAGCAGCGTTGAGTCTTCCACCGGTAATGGTTTTATCTGTCAGAGATGATATTTTATCAACTCCATTCAATATTCTATCTTTTACCTGAGAGTAAGTTAATGAAGGATATGCAGAAAGAATTAAGCCTGCCACACCAGAGACAAAAGGAGCAGCCATTGATGTGCCATTCCATCCATCTGATTCATATGTATAATTACTTATGGAAATGGAGTATTTCTGAAGAACCACATCATCGATATTTATACCTTCATAGTTTACTGCAGAATCTGATTTCAGTCCAAATCCTATGTAAAATTTATCGAGCAAATCTGCTGCTGATGTTATTTCATCTGTATAATCAGAAACATATGAAGGATTATTTCCATCCCTGTAATCAGCCCAGTCCCAGAAAATACTATCCTGCGAGTAATTCATATAAAAGAAGTCATTTGTGGTTGTGTCTATATGACCTTTCCATTTGAAATAAAGTCTGTAAAGACAGTTTTTCTGTGAATCAAAGGATGTTTTGTATCCTGCCCATGAATTGGTATTGCTCAGATAATCTGTCTCCGGGCTGTCTTCAAGACTGTTAGTACCATTGATTCCTGTGCCTTCGGTTATTGCCCATGTGCTTTGAGTTCCGCCTCTTGCCCACCCGAGCAAAGGCAGAACACCTGAAGCGCTATCAAAATTTTCAGAATATAGAACAACAGGAGAGCCATAAGAAAAATGAGGGACCGTGCTGTAAATAGATACTCCGGGTGCAGCAAGATGAACTCTGGCACTTCCATAATTAGAAAAATAAGCTAATTCATCTCTCTGGTCTGTTGCAGCAACAGAGATTATATTTGGAAGATTATAACTTGCAGGATAAAATGGTATTGTATTATTGTTATTGCTTTCATTTCCTGCTGCAGCTATTAAAAGAACATCGTGCCGCCTTGCATAGTCAATGGCTGAATAGACTGTTACAGAATAATCATAACCGCCCCAACTTGCATTGATTATTCTTGCACCATTATCAACCGCATATTCAATTGCTTCGGCAGCTCTTGCAACATCACCTGTGCCTGTTACTCCAAGAAATCTAAGTACCATGATTTTTGCAGACCACATTACACCTGAGATGCCTGCGCTATTGTTGCCTCTTGCAGCAATAATTCCTGCTACATGTGTTCCATGTTGATTATAATCCGAAGGATAACCATCATTATCAATATAATCCCAACCATAATAATCATCCACATAACCATTTCTATCGTCATCAACACCAGGGCTACCATTCATTTCAACTGAATTCACCCATATATTGTCCTTAAGATCAGGATGGTCATATGAAACTCCGGAATCAAGAACTGCGATAATGACATTATCTGAACCTTTTGTAAGTTCCCATGCATTTTGAGCCTTTATATCAGCACCCGGTATCCCGCCAAATTGCCCTGTGTTATTTAATCCCCATTGTTTATTGTAGCCAGGATCATCTGGGATAGCTGCAATCCGGACAATATAATTGGGTTCGGCAAATTCAACATCAGGATAAGATCTGTAATATTCAAGAGCATCTTCTATAGATGTTTCTTCAGGCAATTTAATATGCTGAATTTTCAAATGCCTGAACTCGCCGATCTTTTTTGCATTTATATTTTCATGTAATAGATTTGTTCTGATTGAAGATGTCCCATCCTTGAATTTAATGAGTATTTCGCCTGGCAAATAATTTTTCAAATTAGTGGTTTTGAATAATGAATTATCGTTCGAGGTTGATTCCATCTTATTACCAGATGCTATTTCAACACGATTCATTTCAGAACCACATGAAAATAAACCTGAAAGCACGATTGCAACGAGTATTATTCTAAGCATAAATCCTCCTCTAAAAAAGGACCTCCCCTTTTAATGGAATTAAATAATAACCCGGGGAAACCTTATACTGTTCGAGTCCTGCCAATATAAAAGGGTTCTCAGTAAAATTTCTATCAGGCATTATTTCAAGGGTTGTATCTGCAATATAATCTTTTATGTAGCCCTTTATTCTTGCATAAATATTTTTCCCATCGAATGATATAGACTCTATGTTTATTGAGTTTTTACTTACATTGATTGCTCCTGACATTGAATGAAAATAACTTGTTGGTGTTTTAATACCTGATACTTCTATATCTGCAAGCGAAAGATTTCTGCAAATAAACTCAATATGTGATTCCCTGTTATTAAAAGTAAAAGAACCTGATATATTTCCAGAGCCTCTTATTTTTGTCCTTCTTAAAAAAGAAAGAGCATCCAGATCTATGTCCCTAAATTCGAGTTTTCCTTCTGCATTATTTTTTGCAAACTCTATAAAACCTTTAATTCTTCCATTGCCTGATTCTCCTTCAACTGACATGTCAAGGTTTTTCATCAAAAGTTTAAATGGATTTATTTTTGATTTTACTTTATTTAAAGTCATTATTTCTCCATATTCGGACCTTACAATGATTTCATCAATGAATAAATTATAGATAATCCCCTTTTTTAATCCCTTGATTACAATCTGCAGAGAATGATTTTCTCCGATTTCTTCAATAATATTCATTATTGTATTCTCTGAGAATACGAACCAGAATGCCCAGAAAAAAAATAAAGCGATAAATATTAAAGAAAAGTATATTCTAAATTTTGCTTTTTTATTTATCACTTCTGCCTTATGTTTGAAATAAGCATATTAATATTAAGAAGTTGCGGGTTCTCGAAATCTTTCTTTATTGAAATCCTTTTGAGCGAAAGAAGAGAAGGATGGTTTTCGATTCTATACAATATATTAAGCAATTCATTCATTGATATTTTTTCAACAGTAATTTCAGCTGTTTCCTCGAGTCCATCAATTGTATTACTGGTTAAAGAGTTCTTAATACTTTTCAATTTATTTTTTAATCCCATTGATGAAAATATTTCATCAGAAATTTGAATTATGGCAGCATTACCAGCTTTTTTCTTTGATTCATAAAAACTTACTTTATGATTGAGATAGCTTATCCTGTTTTTTATTCCGGATATTTCTCTTTGCTGTGTTCGAAGACTCAATAATTCTCTCTTGTCATCATGCAGTTGTTTAAACCCTGATATTATTAATATCGATAAGAGTAAGATTAAAACAGCGAAATAGAAAATATTTTTATTGCTAATAATTCTATTCAAACTTCTTCTCCAATGCAGTAATGGTAAAAATCATCTTATTCTGTAATGAAGATTTTGAGTCAGATATAATAACATTCTCAAAATATTGTGATAGGCGATCTCTTACCTGTTGAATATCATTGAGATTATCTGCCTCTCCTTTGAGTGTCAATATTCCCCTTTCAATTATTAACTCGTTGAAAATTGCGGATTTACGCTCTATCTGTGAAAGGGTTTTAAGAGTATTTAAAGCAGAAATTCCGGATAGATAGCTGTTCCTGTCAATAAGCTCTTTCAGGTGAGATTGTAGCTGGTAATATTCATTAATCACATTTTTTTCTTGAGGGTAAAGCTCAAGGTACTGTTTCCTCAAATCTTTTTTTATACCCGAGATTTCAGTCCTTGTAACATATAATTGAAAAAAAATATCAGCAGATATTACAAGAAAAATAAGAAGCAAAAGGATTGATGCAATCTTCAATCCCTTCCTTGTCTCTTCAATGTGCTGCCTGAAAACAAATTCTCCTTTTCTTAAATTTATTGAAGGATTGATAAGTTCCTCTATCGCATATTTGATTCTTTCAGCATCACCAATATCAACAGGATTTATTAATTTTTCAGTAGAAAACTTATTTAATATGCTTCTCAGTTCAATAGAAGTTATCAGGGACGGGTCTAAAGATAAAGTTTTCAATTCAGAAAGGATTTTCCCCAAAAGACTCTTTTCGACATAAACAGCAAGGATCTTATATTTATTATCTGTTTTATTAAGGACTACTGCGTCCATTATAACTTTATCAACTCCACCAAGTATCATGTCTTCAAGTTCAAATGGCAGAACTTCGAGTATTTTTCCCCTATCTTTGAAAGGCATTTCAAGTATTCTGAAATTAAGCATGTTGAGAGAGAGGCTAATATTTACTTCGTCTATATTGCTATAGTTTTTCAGGCCATAAAGATAATCTTCAGTTCCACTATAAGTTTTTGTTTCCATATGCTCGAATCTGCCATTTTTAACTGAAAACAAATAGCATTTTGTTTCGTTATTTTTTATATCAATAAAAAGAGATTTCATTAATATTCTCTCCAGTATTCTACTCTGCCTTTATCTCTGTTCATTACCATTTCTATGATCTTTTTTATACTTCCATTTGATGCGACAGCCTGTACTGAGAATATCGATGCCCTGTCTGTTATCTGATTTGTTGAAAAAGAAGTGCCAGCTACTGAATTAAATTCAGAATAGCTTTCAAAAGGTTTTAGCTTTCTCCTCTGTATTATCATATTTGCTTTATCTTCTGTTACAGGAAAAACTTCTTTACTTTTATCAAAAAGGCACATTAAGACAACCTTTTCTGCAGTATTGATATTTATAATCAGGTTATCACGGGTTCCATAAACAGTAACATATGGTGATAATTTATCATAATCACTTCTCTTTATTCCATTAATCAGAAGTAATTCATCATTGCTATTTAAAGCTTCGTTTTTAGTGCCATCTTCAGAGCCTGTTATTCCTGGAGTAGTATCAATATCTATCCAGTCCACAATTCTATCAGCAATAGTTCTGTCTAAGGACAATAAATCGAGGAGTTTCTGGAATGATCTGTGGGCAGTTATGTTAAGAGTTCTTCCATCAGGATAGACAAGACTATTAAGGTTGAATTTTCCTGTCTCATCCTCTATTTTTATTCTTATTTCTCCATTGAAATTTTCCGCTGGTTCTTTAAAAGACATATCTACTTTATTATTGAATCTGTCACTCGAATCTTTGATGTATCTTACTGCGAGATTAATGCCTGATTTTGCAAGAAGTGAGAGCCTCTGACTGTCACGCCAGTTGTAAAGGTCATTAGTTCCTGTATAAACCCTGTACGAAAACTCAACGACCATTGCTGTTAATAAAGAAAGTACAAGCAGAACAATTACAAGAGCAATGCCTTTTTGATTCTTGATCTTAAATCGATTTACCATACATTGGTTTTGCTATATCCGTAAGAATTATTTCTCTGTCTTTTATCCTGAAAATTAAGCTTATTCTTATTTGTTCCGGAATCTTTTTATTGATTTCTGTATCCCATGTCTTTACCCTGTTATTTTCAAATTCAGCCTCGATTAAGAATCCTTCTATGCCTTCAATAAGGTCCGTTGTATTTTCAGGCTCTCTCGCTAATTTTGATTCAAACTTTTTGTAAAGAGTTAATCTCCCATCTTTTTCTTCTACATAATATGAAAGTTTTGATAGGCCGGGTTTTAATGTTATAAATGTTGTAAAAATAATTTCAGAAGCAGGTTTCCCGTAATAATCTTTATCCTTTATTTTTATCTGTGTATCTTTCATATTCTCATTATAAACCGCTGATTCAAGCTCGCATCTTATAATTTCAACAGCTCTTCTTGCTTCCTGAAGTTTCGTTATGGCTTCATCAGAATTCTCTGTTGCCCTTTGAAGCAAAAAAAAAGTACTGTAAATTGTTAGAAAAATAATAGAAAGTATTGCAATAGCAACAAGAATTTCAATTAAAGTAAACCCATTGATTGTTTTTTTATTTAAATATATATTCATTAAGCTTAATCTCTTCCCTGTTAGATTTTACTGTCACAATAAATTCAGAAATCCCTGGATATGGAGAATCCTGAACAATGGTTTCAAAAGAATAATGCTCATATGGTTCTTCAAATACTCCCTTCTTATTTTCAGGTTTGCCTTCCATTTCGGATATGAGTTTTTTTGCGAGCATGGTTCCAGTTGTAATTGTCTCCTGTTTTTCTACTATTCCAAGATGATAATTTACAGTGTAAATCAGTGTTACAAGCAAACCGCTGATTATCGCAAGTGAGATTAATACTTCAAGAAGCGTAAAACCTCTTCTTTGATAATTAGAGTTTTCTAATGAAGGTATTTTAATCATATATTTTTATTTTACTGTTTAGATGGTTAAGTGAAACCATAATCTTTTTATCATCTCTATTTAAATGGACGATAATATTCTGCTGAATCCCTGTTGGTGGAAAAAATAATGTTAGTTCACCTTTAGTAACCATTCCATTCGACTGGGTCTCGACTCCTGAAATATCTTCGAACTTTCTTTCCCTTAATCCTTCCCTATCATTCCAGATGACAGTGTGTTCATCAAGGTTAAAGACAATCGAAAAAGTCTCTTTTGAAGAAGATGCACTTTCATTCAGATACTTTAATATAGAACCAATTTCACGGGCTTCGGATTTTAATTTATTGCCCCCGAAAATCTCAAAAGAAGGAAATATAATTGCAGCCACAAGTGAGACTATAAATAATACTGTGATGAGCTCGATTAAAGTAACGCCTTTGTAACTATTAACTTTCATAAAAAAAAGGTATTATATTTATTGAATATCACTTCATATCCCAGTTTCTTATATCAGCGTCTTTTCCTTCCCCGCCTTCTCTGCCATCTGCTCCAAAACTTACTATGTCAAAATCTCCGTGAATGCCAGGACATAAATAGAGATATGGATTACCCCAGGGGTCATCAGGAATGGTTTTCTGTTCAAGATACCCACCCTCTCTGTATTTTTGAGGTATTCTGCCTGTAGTGGGTTGTTCAACGAGCGCGCGTAACCCCTGAGAGGTTTCAGGATAAAAACCATTGTCAAGCTTATATAATTTAAGGGCTGTCTCAAAATTTCTTATCTGAATCCTGGCATCAGCAATTCTTGCGTCATCTGTTCTGCCAATAATCTTTGGAGCAACTATCGCAGCAAGAAGACCGAGTATAAAGACAACAACAATTATTTCAAGTAATGTAAAACCCTTTTCACTGTTGGCAATAAACCCGGATAATTTTGTTTTTACCATTTTTCAGCCTCCTGATAAAAAATCTATTTTAGCCTTCATTCTCTCAGGTTTAACCCGAATAATGAAGTCTTTGCTCTAACTTTCACGTAACTCAATCATTTTATTAACTGGTTCATCTGGAAAATCGGCAGAAGGACTGCCAGAACTATTATTCCCACTATTATGCCCATGCATAATATCATAAAAGGTTCAAGCAATGAGAATGCTCTACCAATTTTTCTTGAAAATTCTTCTTCATAAGCGCTGGCAGCATTATTTAATACAGCATGAAGCTGTCCGCTTCTTTCACCTGTTGCTATTAACTGCAAAAGTACCGGGGGAAAACCTTCCAGAGATGCTGATATTTTTGCTCCTTCAGAAACTTTTTTACTGCATGCTATTACTTTCAATTCAAGTTCCCTGTTGCCTATAGCTTTTGCAGACAATTCAAGAGCCTTTAACACTGGCAGACCACCTTCGAGTAAAAAACCCAGTGTTCTTGCAAACCTGCTGTAATAAAGGCTCTGAATTATATTGCCAGGAAGTTTCAATATCAGTTTATCAAAAAATATTTTTTTATTTTCCTTCAATTTTCTGAAAAGAATAAAAATTCCTGAAATAAAACAAACAATTATCCACCAGAATCTCTGAAATATATCACTGATAAAAATCAGGGCAACTGTAATAAATGGTAGGGCACTATGAGTATCTCTGAATATTTTTGTTATCTTTGGCAGAACAAAAGCAAAGAGAAAAGAAATTACTATAAAACCAATGCATATCATGAAAACAGGATATATCATTGATGTTCTGACCTTTGCTTTTAAATTTTCATGACTTTCGAGAAATTCAGCAAGTTTTTTCAGGACATCATCGAGTGTTCCACTTATTTCACCTGCTGCAATCATATTTATATAAAAATCAGGGAAAATACTTCTGTAATCTTCGAGCGCTCTGGAAAAACTTGCACCAGCTGCAATCTTTTCTTTTATGTCTATTAATATATTCTTCCATGCACCTTTACTCTCCTGTGAAATGGAGGATAGAGCATCCATTAAGGTTACACCTGAAAAAAGAAGGGTTGACAGTTGCCTTGTTATATGCGGAAGTGAAGAAATATCGAGTTTCTTAAAAATGTCAAATCTTTTTCTGTCAGTAGCTTCCCTGACGCTTTTTGCAAAAAGACCTGATTCTTTAAGACGTAAAACAGCGTCTCTGTGACTGTTCGCTTCGATTGTGCCTGAAATCTCAGAGCCATCTGTTTTATAACCTTTATATTGAAAGATCGGCATAATCTTTCTGGGTGACCCTTAAAACTTCTTCAAAAGTCGTAATACCTTTAATTGCCTTTTCAAGACCATCTGTTCTTAATGTCTTCATTCCTTTAGACAGAGCATAATTTTTTATTGTTTGAGAATCTAATTTTTCATTTATCATGTTGCGGATTTCACTGTCAATAACAAGAACTTCGAATATTCCTGTTCTTCCAGCATAGCCTTTATTATTACATTTCTTGCAACCTTTACCTTTTGAAAGAGCAATTTCCTGAGTATTAATATCTGAAATATCCTTTAAGAGAAGCTTTTCTGTCTCTGAAGGACTATAACTTTCTTTACAATAAGAACAGATTGTTCTGACAAGCCTCTGAGCAATAACGACCGAAAGAGAAGAAGAAATAAGAAAAGGTTCAATGCCCATGTCTATCAATCTTATAACAGCAGAAGGTGCATCATTGGTATGCAGAGTACTTAAAACAAGGTGTCCTGTTAATGAAGCCTGCATTGCCATTTCAGCAGTTTCAATGTCTCTAATCTCACCTACCATGATAATGTCCGGGTCCTGTCTCAATATAGACCTCAGGCCTGTTGCAAAAGTCAGTCCTATCTTTGGATTAACCTGAACCTGACCGATACCTTTCAACTGGTATTCAACAGGGTCTTCGACTGTAATTATATTTTTCTCTTCTGTATGTACCCTGTTCAACGCAGCATAAAGAGTTGTGGTCTTTCCGCTTCCTGTCGGGCCGGTAACAAGAATAATTCCATCTGATCTCTGAAGGTAATTTTCAACTTTTCTACAATCATCATCACTTAACCCAACTTCCCACAGCCCGAGCAGGCCCTGTTTTCTGTCGAGCAATCTTAAAACAGCTCTTTCTCCATGGGAATACAGAATTACCGAGACCCTTATATCAATGTCCTTTCCTGCAAGAAGAAGTCTTATTCTCCCATCCTGTGGCAGCCTTTGCTCAGCAATGTCAAGATCAGCCATTATTTTTATCCTGCTTATCAGAGCATCCTGTATAATCTTTGGTGGAGATAATACATTATGCAGAATCCCATCAACTCTGAATCTGACTTCAAGAACTTTTTCATAAGGTTCAATATGAATATCGCTTGCCCTTTCTTTGACTGCCTGAAGAAGAATAGCATTCAATAGTCTTATAATTGGTGCATCTTCTGTTAGCTCGAGCAAATCCCTGGGTCTCTCAAATTCTGTAGCAACAGAAGAAAGGTCTTCTCCTGTAATAGTATCCATAACCTCTTCCGCAGAACCCAATTGTCCGTAATATTTATTTACAGCATTCATTATAGTTTCAGAGCTTGCCTTCAGGGCTTTTGGTTTCAATCCAAGTGTGCGAGAGAGTTCAGCCAGAGCAAGCAATCCTGAATCATCAGAAACCGCGCATATCAGTTCTGAATCATGAATTTTTATAGGGAATATATTGTTGCTCTTAACAAATCCAAGTGGAATATTTTTTAACAGAGATAATTCAACATCATCATCTTTTATTACATCAATTGTTTCCATTTTTATTTTTTTGATTCATGATGATGAACTTTAAAAATATAATTTGGCTCAGCAAACTGAACTTCCTTATAACTTCCAAATTTCTCTACTGCTTTTAACACATCGATATTTTCTTTTAGTTTTATGTTATATACACCTGTAGATTTTGAAATACTGATAATTGAAGCTTCTTCTGATGCGAGTATTTCATTGATTCTTGCTTCACCTGTGCCTTCTTTGAATTTAACAAGCAATTCTCCCTGTTTGAACCTTTCTTCTGCTTTCGCAAATTCAGATTTTTTGTTTTCACTCAGCTTTTCGAGATGCTCTGACTCTTTGACAATATGAGGCGTAAGGAAAATTAAGAGATTGGTTTTTTTCTTTTCCTGTTTTTTATTCTTGAAAATCCAGCCCAATACAGGTATATCACCAAGTAAGGGTACTTTATTAACATTAACTTCTTCCTTCTCTTCCATAAGGCCACCTATTACAACTGTCTGGCTATCCTTAACAACAACAGAAGTCTTTGTCGAGCGTTTTGTCGTGGTTGGACCAACATTAAGAATTATATTTTCTGTGTCACCCTTAAGAGAAGATATTTCCTGATAGATTTCCATCTTAACATAATCACCTTCTGTTATCTGGGGAGTAAGCCTTAAGGTAATGCCAACATCTTTTCTTTCTATGGAATTCAAAATTGTGCTTGATGTAGTAATATCTCGTTCTCTTTTTGATATAAAAGGCACGTTTTCTCCAACAACTATCTCGGCTTCTTTATTGTCAGAGGTCAGTATCTGCGGCGTGGAAAGCACATTCACCGCACCTTTGAATTCATTCAGGCTAAAAAGCGCTGCAAATCCAGGTATTGTCAGAGTTGTTGTGGTTGTATTTCCTGAAGAATCTGTTGTTGTAACAGGAACATTGAGAAAATTTCCAATGCCACCAAGTGTCATACCGCTTAATCCATTGATTACATTACTTATAGCTGATGCATCCATTTTTCCGAAGCCACTTATAAATACTGGTTCATTATTTTTTTCTGCACTGACTCTCCATTGGGCTCCGAGTTCCTTTAAATTGTCAATAGATGCCTCCACAATCATTGCCTCTACATAAACCTGTTTTCTTCTTCTATCGAGTTACAAGATTACCTGCATTATGTTCTGAAAGTCAGCAGGTGGAGCAACTATAATCAATGAATTTGTTGCTTTGTCAGGTGATATAACAATCCTGCCTGATTCAAAAGGTCCTTTAATACTTTGTGGAGCCTGTACTGCCTGAGAGGTTTTTATCAGGGAAATTCCTGAGATCATTCCCTCAAGAACTTTCGAAAGTTCGGTTGCATCAGCGTATTCAAGGAAATAAACATTGATTTTACTTGTAGTTTCAGGCATTGGTATGTCAAGAAGTTTGATCATTCTTTTTATTTCTTCCTTTTCCTGTTTGCCAGCGATCATAATTATTGCATTCAATCTTGTATCAGCAAAAATATTTGGACGGGTTTCATCAACAGAAACACCTGATACTGTTTCACCTCTCAAGGGAGGACGCACACCTACAGTTGGAGCTTGAGATTTTGTAACAGATGAGATAGATTCATTCAACATTTTTACGATTTCTTCTGCTGATGCATACTTGAGCATTATAAGTTCTGGTTCTTCAATGTCCTGTTTATCTATACTTTCAATTATCTTCATTATTTTTTCGATATTAGCAGAGGAATCAACTATCAAAAGCATATTTCCGGGTCCGTATGAAGAAATATGCCCGTCTTTAGATATAAGGGGCTGGAGAAAATTCATTGCTTTTGTGCTTGAAATAGAATTCAACTGGATAATTCTCGTTATATAAGCATCATTAACTGATGGACTTTCATCTTTTATTAATTCTGTGCCAGATTGTCTTGCCTGTGATAGAGGTACTATCTTATAGACCTTCCCCATCTGGATTATTGTAAAGCCTTTCAATTCGAGAACAGATGTGAACAGAGTGAAAGCATCTTCAACAGTTAGCTTTGAAGGAGCTATAATGGTTACAGTGCCTTTAACCTTATCATCAAAGACAAAATTTTTGCCTGTAACTTCGCTGATGAATTTTACAACTACAGGTATATCAACATCTACGAAATTGAAGGTAACTTTTTTTTCTTTAGTCTTCTGAGCATCTTTTTCTTTCGTTTTAACATCTTTGAGATTCGATGCCTGGCTGTCCATTGAGAAAGAAGAAGGATGGATTATCAATGATATAATCAAGACCAGAGAGAAAATAAATGCTGATAGTTGAATCGACGAAATCTTTTTGATAAAAATTCTCATATATAAAGATATATTCATAATTCGTCTATTTTAGCATCAAATAACATTTTAAGTCAGCATCATTAACCTGAATAATGGAGACGTTGCTTAAAAGTTTATTTTTCGCGACATCTGCTTTATTCTAACTGCATTTTTGGGTTAACAAATTCATATTATAAAATTGCAAATTTATCGATTACTTGAGTAACGCAAATCGAGCAAGATATTACTTAATTTGATAGTTCATCGTCATCCTTGAACCTGCTCTGATTAAATCTATCTGTACCCTGTCAAGTCCTTTAAGAGCAGTAAGTGCCTGTAATGCTGTTTCTGGATTTGATATATCATATTCATTGATTTTCAATAACACATCACCATCCTGAAGTCCAAGACTCTGATATATACCACCTGGTTTTACTTCACTCAAAATAAAACCCTCTTCTTTACCATTAGATGAATTCGGTCTTAGTCTTGCATCAGTCATTATTTGTGATGGGTTTGCTATCATCTGCTGAAGCCTTGCTTGATCAACAATGTAGGAAGTCCTTCCAACCCTTTGAGTAAAACCCGAAACCCCAAGTGTTTGAGCTGGTTGAAATTGTCTTATTTCTCTTACTTTAACAATGTCTTCAATCGGTATTTCTTTAACCCCTTCGTTACTGTGTATTAAAACCTTATCTTTTTTAACACTGTAAAGCTTACCTGCTCCAAAGACTGAATCACCAATCTTAAATATCTCCTGAATTCCTGAATTGCTTTTAAATATTGCATAACTTAATTCCTTTGGACCTGATACTGTTCCTATCAAAGTAAAATTAGTCTGTTGAACAGCAGGTGTCGTAGAAGCTGTTAGTTGCTTTAGTTCACCTGATTGTATGCCAAAAATATTGTTTTTCATCAGAGGAGCATATTCAATAAATTGAGTTGAAATCCGGGGAAAGGATTTCTGAGCTGAATTATTAATACTTTCTTTTGTAATTTTTTTGCTCTCGAATTTGAATGTAATAATGTCCCTTATAAAAACAAGGATTGAGAGCAAAACAAAAAGAGCAAGAATGAAATTAATTAAATTTAAAACTTTTCTGTTTATCAGGTTGTACATATAACTTTAATATTATACCTTACAATTAAATAAATAAACCCCGGATATTAAAAACATTACCAATCATATTGAATTATTAAACTTGCACGGCTCTTTACTCTATTCTGTACCCGTCTAAGTCTGCACATCTTTATTAACCTGAATTTCTTCATGATTGTATAGAGAGATAAAACTAATTTTTCCTAATATTCGATGTCCTTGACATTAATCAACTTATTTTTATATATTAACGAAAAAGGGTAACGATGTTAAAAACTATATCAGAACATATAACTGTTAGCTTGCTGAAATTGGAACAGGGATCTCGACACGTAGATGCTCTTGAATTTCTTTATCTATGATATAATGAAAATATTTCTTCTTCCTTCGGTCATTATATTTACTGTATCAACAATCCGAAGTTACCCCTTCCTGAGAAAATAGAGAAGATATTATCATATAAAATTGAGTTTATGTGAAATGTGTTGTCGGTCATGCATGGCATAGTTACACCATAAAGGTTGCCGGCTATTCGTTAATGCAACTTTACAGGAGGGTTCTGTGAAAATTGACTGCTATATGTCGATTTCCTGTGGAACCGAAAATGATCTGCGTGAAAATATCTATCGTGCATTAACTCTGGAGGGATTAAGCGCAGAAGTGACGTTCCATCGGGTCAATGATATACAAGCAGCCTCATTGGGGCTTCATGGTTCACCCTCTGTGCTTATTGACGGAAAAGACATTCAACCAGCGAATATAACCGGCTTTTCCTGAAGATTATTCAGGGACGAAGCCGGGAAGCTTCTGAATGTCCCATCTGTTGAAATATTGAGGAAAATTATCAGAGAGAAAAAGGAGGATAAGGAATAGAGATAAAAGTATTAGGTCCGGGCTGTCCGAACTGCCGTATGCTGGAGGAAACAGTCAGACAAGGAATAAATCCATTATTACACCCAAAAAGAGATATTTGTTCTTTGAACTCTTATCGTTTTGCATTTGTCTCAAGGCGAGTTCTTTTATAAAGGGCATACATGATGAAACCCTCCTTAATTGAAACCTAACGGCATGGGTCAGGCGCGCTGTAAAGCGTCGCCTGCACTACCTTGTTGGCCATCCGCTTTGAATCCTTCGTGAAAAGCAACG
>FWPV01005506.1_pt1 | contig 25216 bp, 18 predicted proteins | sample 2228371 | NCBI WGS metagenome assembly FWPV01 (sample SAMEA103939776, study PRJEB20133) | metagenome | reverse complement strand
AGATATCGTCAATCAGATCAACGACCGACCCCGAAAAATCCTTAATTACCGGACACCGAATGAAGTCTTCCGACAAGAGATCAACCGATTAAGCAGGTACAGGCCCCATCCTTAAAAACCACAAAATCTGCATTTGAAAATGGAACTCAGGTCCCGATGTCTGTTTTAGAGCCTGGCTATTTGGGCACAGCCTCTAATTGGAGATCGAACCTATATCTGCCGGTGGGCGAACCGGGCGGCAGGTGCAGACGAAGCCGGCAGTCGATGGGAGTAGCAATTTCTTTAACGCTGCTCGAATAGATCTCCACCCCCTGTTCATTCAAGGGCTGATACCGGCCAGCGGCTGTCTGTATACTCAGCCGCTGGCTGTTCAAATATCGGCCTGAGGGGTCGCTGATGCCCCCGGAAGTTCTGGCCGATACACTTACGCCGTCGGGGCTGTTGCACCAGACTTTGAGCCTGAAGCCGGCGCCGATATCTACATAACCTCTGGCCGAATCGGCCGATATTACCGTGACGGATCCAATGTTCTCCGGCACCTCCACCCGGGCCTTTTTGTTGACCACTACGGTGACCTTCACCGACTGAGAGACATCGCTTAAGGCCAGAGGATCGTACGCCTGGGCAGAGGCGCCGGCCAGGATCAGCCACATCAGGCCCATGGTCGTAAACATCTTTCTCATTTCAACGCCCTCCTAAAACGCGGTTTCTCAATCCAACCGCACCATCTTTTTAGTTCTGGTCTCCGAGCCGGAAGACAGACGGCAGAAATAGGCGCCCGAAGAAACGCGGCGGCCTCTTCCATCGCATCCGTCCCAGATTATCCGATGATTTCCGGCCGGAAGCATGCCCAGGGACAGGGAACGAACCAACTGTCCGAGGGAATTGTATATCCTGATCTCGGCTTCGTCGGTCCGGGCCAGCTGGAAATTTATAGTGGTCCGCTCACGGAAAGGATTGGGCCGGCAGTTTTCCATTGAGAAACTGAAAACCGAGGACGGCATCGAAGCCCGGCCGGACGAGGCGTAGACCGGAAGTCTTTCCGATGTTCTATGATAGCAGCCGGTCCGGCCCATATCGCCTCCCAGACGCCCCCATTCCACAGACTGGGCCCGGCCGCTGTTCGACAGACTCCAGGAATAGAGACGGTGGCTGCCCCAGCCAAAGGCCGCCAGGTCCAGGCTCCCGTCGCCGTCGAAGTCCGACAACAGAGGCGCCGACCAGCTGGGCTCTATCCAGAGCGGAAAGCCGGGCATCATCTGGCCGGTGGCTCCGTGGAAAGCGCGGAGATATCCATCCTCAGCCGCGGCTAGCACATCAGGAATGCCGTCGCCGTCGATGTCTCCGATGACCGGCGAACTGCGGCCGTTGGGGGGGACGCCGGCCGACCAGTTGACGGCTGGTCCGCCGCGGTGGGAGAGCGAATAGAGGTTTCTATCTCCGGACACCAGGGCGATCTCGGGAAGACCATCGCCGTCCAGGTCGCCTAAAGCCGGCGATGAGAGAGTCGGGGAAAACGCCAGGGCGTGGGGCCATCCCTCCAGGTTGGTTCCGTCGGCCCTGAGGCAATATACGTATGAGACGCCAGAGGCATCCTTCTCTGAGGCCAGGACTACCTCCAGCGAGCCGTCGCCGTCCATATCGGCCAGGGCCGGGGTCGACAGCACATGGCAGGCGCCGGTCTGCAGGTCGCGCGGCCAGCCGGCCAGGTTGGTCCCGTCGACCTTTAAGGCGTGGACCCTGAGCCAGCCCGAGTGATTGGTGGATACCACAATCTCTTTGATCCCATCGCCGTCCAGGTCTCCCAGGGCCGCGCCCGCCATTATCCGGGTGTTTCCGGCCGTCACCGGCCAGCCGGGTAGCAACTGTCCTTGATGGTTCCACAGATAGACCCGGCCCAGGGTGGTAGTGGTGACGACCTCGGGCAGGCTGTCACCGTCGAGATCGGCCACGGCCACCGGGGCGAAGGCGTCACCGTAGACCGGCTGGGGCCAGCCCGGCAATTCGCTGCCGTCGTGTCTCCAAGCATGGACCAGGCCGTCACCGACGTCGCCGTACCAGGGCCCGTTGCCCATGACAATGTCCAGCAGGCCATCTCCGTCCAAGTCGGCCAGGGTCGGCGAGGAGTTCTCGATGGCTATCTTCCGGCCGTAGGGGTTTAAGCCCAGGTCCTGGGGCCAGCCGGGCAGGATATTCCCGCGGTCGTCGAAGACATAGACACGGCCGTCATCGCTGCCCATGACGATCTCCTCCCGGCCATCGCCGTTGATATCGCCCGAGGCCGGATTGCCCCAGATTCTGGTGCCGGTGTTGCCCATGCCTAGAGATGCCGGGAAACCGGGACGAAGACCTGGGGCGGCCGCGGCCACTATGGCTTCGGAGATCTCGCCCTCGACCCCGGAAGCGCCCACCGCAGCCACGGCATAGCGGCGGGGCATCAGGGGCTCCAGCCCTTCGAGGACAAAGTACCGCAATTTTATCGGCATGGGGTTGAGTCTGATATTGCTGCCGTCCAGGGAATAAATGTTGAAGCCAACGGCTGCACTGTCGTCGCAGCGCCATTCCAGCCTAAGGGATCGGGATGACAGCGGCCTGGCTGAAAGGGCATAAGGACGGCCTATGGGCGGCCGGAGGGCGAATCGCTTAACCCGAGTCCGGCGATAATGATCCTCCAAAACCAAATACAGGCTGTCTTGATCGGAGAAGCCCGAGGGCAAAAAAAGACAAAGTCGGCCGGCCCGGGAGACAGAGCCTGAGGGGATGTCACCGAAGTGGAATGAGGAAACCGCTTCGTCGCTTATCACATTCGGAGTCGGGCCGAAGGAGAGGCGGGCTGTCACCCCGCGGGCGGCTCCATTGCCGTAGTTGGCCAGTATCAATGAATCCAGGGCAAGGCGGCGTAAAAAGCCGGATATGGTGTCCAGACGGTAGGCGGCATGGGCTATGGCCAAAGAGTCGGCCGAGATATCGAGCGCCAGGGGATAGGATATCGTATCGTTCCTTTGGCCGAGCAGAATGTCAAGCCTGAGCCAGGCCCGGAGATCGTCATGGATCTGGGGATCGATTTTTAGGAGAAATCCGGGACGCCGGGCAGAAGCAGAGACCGACAGCGGCACGATGATGGAATCGATGACCGACACAGCCGGGTGTTGCGAGACTAGATGCGCCCATCTAATCTCCTTGGGCTCTAACCCGGGAACGAGGAATATAGTCTCGCCGGGGTTGGCCCGGCCGTCTCCATTGCCCTGGGCCCAGGAGGAGAGGTCGTCTATCTTGAATCCGTCTATCAGGGCCTGGCTGCCGGCGGTTACCAAGAGACTATCCATATATGGCCGATGATCCAGAGCGCTGACAGAGATGTCTATCCAGCCTTTGGGCAGATCTCGGAAGAAGAAACACACGGTCGACGGCAAGGAGATATCTTGTCGAGAGACTATCCGACCTTTTTGAGTCAAAACCACGGTGGCCGCAGCCGGGCCATAGGCTCCGGCGCCAACCGACACCGCTATCAGGGAGTCCTGGCCCTGTGCCGTCCGGGTGATCTGCACCATCAGATCCTGCGGCGCCCGGGCCCAGACCGGCATGGCCGGATCGCCTAAAAGGTTCAGGGCATAGCGGCCATAGGCATTGCCGGAATTCTGCATCTCGGAGAAGATCTGGCCCAACATCCTCAGGTTCTGACCATATAGGGAGGTGAAGAAGCGCTGGAACTGGCCGTACTGGCTGGTCCAGCCCACCCGGGTATTGCCGATGAAGGCGGCCGATCCGCCCTGGGGGTTGTTGATCAGTTCCTCGGCCAGGGATTGATAGTCCAGTGCATTGGGGCTGCAGGCCGGGGTGAGGAAGATGCCGGCGCGGTTCTGGTTACAAAGGGCTTGTACCTGGGGACGATAGATCCAGCCCCCGCCCAGGGAGGCATGGTCCTTGGCCAGGGACAGGGTGTAGTAACCGCCGTGGTCGAAGTGATAGACGATGTTGTAGCCGTAGTTCATCTGCTGCAGGCCGTTGGCCACGGTCAGGACTTCGTCGCCCGAATAGTAGCCGCCGCTTACAGGGTTGTACATCTTGTGGGTCTGGACCCAGGGGGCCAGGGAGGCCACGGCCTGATCGGCGTATTCCAGGAACCAGGCGAAATTGCCGTCCGACATAAAGAGCGCCTCCTGGCCGAACTGGCCTTCCGGCCCGGACTCGTAGGCCATGATTTTGGATACGAAGCGGTCGGCCTGGACAGGGTCTTTCACCGGGGCCCGGCCCACATACAGGTCAGGCGTCTGGTCAATACCATCGTCCTGGCCGCAGTTGCCGGGCAGTTCGCCGTGGGCTTGGTTGCCGTTGGCATTGTAGTTGTAACCCCAGAATCCTTGGGCAAAGGTGGTGTCGATGATGTCCGCATAGTAGAGGTCCGAAGGCAGCTGGTTGTCGGGCAGATAGGAGTCCACGTAGAAGACATTGCGGACCGGGATGATCTCGATGTCGCCCCCCAGGAGCACATAGCGGGTGCCGCAGTACAGCCAGCAGGCCTTGATGTATTGGCGGACCCGTTCGGCCAGATCAGCGCCCGGTATATGGCCGGCGATCCACTCTACGGTCTCCACCTGAGACCTCAGGCCGCGACGGCTCCGCCAGGCAGCCAGTTTAGAGAAGGCCTCAGCCATGTCCTGGTTGGTGATTATCAGATATTCAAAAGAATCCGCGGGCATAGTTCCCAAGGTCCGTCCCGATGCATTGTCGAAATAAGAAGACCAGTAATCGGCGGATTTTCCGAATTCCACAGAGATGGGATTGTCATGCCGGGAGCGCAGATTTTCGGCCCAATTCCGATGGATAGGGTCAGGCCGGTAATCGATCGCTATCCGGCCCGCGGTCAGTATCTCCAGCCTGCCCGAGGTCGGAAAATACTTGGCCGGGCTGAGCCGAATCGAGACCTGAAGCGATTCCCCTCGGGCCGAGATCCTCTCGACAATCATCGGGTCAAGGGGCATGGGCTTTGAAAAGCGGTAGGCCAGGGAGTCCATCTCCACTGCCGGCGGAAGGGAGCCGTTCAGCGGCCGGTCGGGACAGGCCGGCGCCAGGGTTATCGGGCCCGGGACCTCTTGGTATTCGGCATCAGCCAGAAAGGCTTTGATGTTCTTGGCCTCGGCCGGAAGGTTTTTTGTTATCCTGAGATACGGTATATCCGGCCAACCTGGTTTCTCATTGTTTTCGACGGCCTGGTACAGGGATATCCGATGAAACCGTCCGGTATCATCCTTTTTAATATGAATTTTCCTGATATAGGGATCTAGGGGTATGGATAATTGGTCGGCCGGCAACATTATATGGGTTGCCAGAAGCAAGAGCGTAATAAAGATATGACGTTTCATTTCTGTATCTCCTTTTTCAGGTATCTTCTACAATCTTATAATTCAATAACCATGCCAAAGCCGTCAGAAAGTCAAGACCGCAACTTTTTATAAATCAATGCGTTACAACAGCGACCGTTTCTAAGAGATTTCTCTATTGACAAATGTTTATATCAGTTGTAATATATATATTGCACTTTTTTTGTTTTCATCGCTAGGTAACTCATTGTTCTGTAATAAAAACATTACGGCATCATTTTTGCATTACATATTTAATGAAAGATGTAAGAAAAAGGAGGCACCATGGAGAACATCAAGGCCCTAAAATATGGGACATTCAGCCGGGTGGCATCTTCTGTGGTCCACGAAATGAAGAACCCGTTATCGGCCATAACCTTGGGGATGGAATACCTCCATTTGAAGATCCACGGCCAGCCTGAGTATAAAGAGGTAATAGGCAACATCTCCTCGGCACTGAACCGTCTCGATACCATGTTAGAGAACCTGCACCTCTTCTTCTGCGAGGCCAATGGATCGGCCAGAAGGAATCCGGTCCATGTGTCCGAGACCCTGGAGAAGACGAGGAATTTGCTCAACTATTATCTGACCAGACTACAGGTGGCGGTTGAGATCGAGTGCGGCCGGGACGAGCCCTGGCTGGTGCTCGACGAGAGCCTGCTGATGACATTTTTCTTCCTTTCCCTTTGTTGGGCGGTAAATCGCCTAGGCCCTGGGGGAAAAGCCGCTTTCCGCCTGGAGATAACAGAGGCTGGCTTATGGGTGAAATGCGAACTTAAGACGGCCTCTCAGGAGAGCCGGTCTTTGGAGATCTACCAGGACGATCCAGAACTGGGGAGGTCTTTGGAAACGATCGCCTCACAGCTGGGGGCCGAGTTTTCCCCCAAAGGCACTGGGCCCCAAGACCGCTGGCTCGGATTCCCCCTGGAAGAGCCGCAGCCGAAGGAAGGTTAATATGGGCAGGATATTGATCATAGACGACGACGCCACCGTGGGAAAACTTTTAGGCCGGATTCTGGAAGGCGAAGGGCATCAGGTGGAGGCGGTGACCAGCGGCGGCGAGGCGCTGAAGACCGCGGCCGGCGCCGTGCACGACCTCTATCTCTTGGACATGCAGCTGCCCGACATCTCAGGCCACCAGGTGATAGCCTCCCTGGCCGAGATCCGGCCCGAGACCCCGGTGATAATCATCACCGGGCATGGCAGCGTCGAGGACGCGGTGCGGGCGGTCAAGGCCGGGGTCTACGATTACCTGCAGAAGCCGCTGCACGCCGACCAGGTGCTGATGGCGGTCAACCAGGCCCTGGAGTACCGGAGGCTCCTGGAGGAGAACCGCTACCTTAAGGAGACGCTCAACGAGAGATTCGGGTTCGACACCATCCTGACCAAGAACAAGGCTATGCTCACGATATTCTCCACCATCAGAAAGGTGGCCGACACCAAGGCCACGGTGCTGATAGTCGGGGAATCGGGCACGGGCAAGGAGCTGTTGGCCAAGGCTGTGCATTTCAACAGCAGCCGGCGCCGCGCCCGGTTCGTGCCCATCAACTGCGGCGGCATACCGGAGACCCTGTTGGAGTCAGAGCTTTTCGGCTATGTCAAGGGGGCCTTCACCGGCGCCGTGGGCAGCAAGCCTGGACTGTTCAAGGCGGCCGACCGGGGCACCCTGTTCCTGGACGAGATCGCCTCGATGCCCATGTCCCTGCAGGTGAAACTGTTGCGGGTGTTGCAGGAGGGCTCCTACTATCCCTTAGGCAGCGTGGAGCCGGTGGAGGTCGATGTCCGGGTGGTGGCCGCCACCAACCGCCGGCTAGAGGAGGCGGTCCGGGAAGGCTCCTTCCGCGAGGACCTTTTCTATCGGCTGAACGTCATCCAGGTGAACCTGCCCCCGCTCCGGGAGCGCCGCGAGGATATCCCCAACCTGGCCCAGCATTTTCTGGAGAAGTTCACCCGGGAGCATGGAAAGGAGATCAAGGGTTTCGAGCCAGCGGCCCTGGACCTCCTGATGAGATATCCCTGGCCGGGCAATGTGCGCGAACTGGAGAACGCGGTGGAACACGGGGTGGCGGTTTGCACCGGTTCCACCATCGGGCCCAGGGACCTTCCGGATCTAAAGGGCCGGGACGAGGGCGGCCAGAAACTGGGCCTCATCCACCAGACATGGCATCAGGCCCGGGACGCTTTCGAGAAGAGGTATATCGAGGAATTGCTGGAGGCCACCGGGGGCAACATCAGTCGGGCGGCAAGCCTGGCCGGCATCGCCCGGCAGAACCTGCAGTTGAAGATAAAGGAACACGGGATACAGCCCAAGGCCTTCGCCTTGAGGAGAAGGGCCAATGAGTCTTAAACTTTTGATCGTCGACGATGAGGCCGTGCTGGCCAGGACCATCGCCCTGCACCTAAAGGGCCGGGACTATCGAATCCGGTACGCTGGCGACGGCCTGGAGGCCTGGCGCCAGATACAAAAAGAGAAGCCGGACATCGTCATCTCGGACCTGGTGATGCCTAATATGGACGGCTACCGGCTGCTGCAGTTGGTGCGGGAGAGGGGTTTGGGCTGTTACTTTATCATGATGACCGTCAAGGCCAGCGCCCGGGGCCCCATCGACGGCGGGCCCTGCCGGCCCGACGGATATCTGATAAAACCGTTCGAGCGCCGGGATCTGCTGGCGGCCCTGGCCCGGGCCCAAAGACATCTGTCCGCATCGGGTGGAGGAAGGAGGATAAAGAGATGATCGGCCTTGAGGAGATCCATCAGGCCAGGATCATGGCCGTTGACGACGATCCTATGTGCCTGGATCTACTGCGCCAGAATCTGGAGGCCCGTGGGTTCCGCCGGGTGTACACCTGCTCCGACCCGCTCAAGGCCTGGGAGCAGATAGAGGAATGCTCTCCGGATGTGCTGATACTGGATCTGGTGATGCCCCAGTGGGACGGCTTCGCGCTGATGGAGCGCCTCCGGCGGGAGCGGGCCGACGACTTCATCCCCATCCTGGTCATCTCGGGCCAGAACGACATCGATTCCAAGAGGCGGGCCCTGGAGTCCGGCGCCCGGGATTTCATCACCAAGCCGTTCGATATGGTGGAGGCGGCCGCCCGGGTGCGCAACATGGCCGAGATCCGGCTGACCTATCTTAAACTGCGGCGCCAGAACCAGGAACTGGAGGACAAGGTGGCCCAGCGGACCCGAAAACTCAAGGAGACTTTCCGCGAGGTGCTCAACAGCCTGAGCACGGCGGTGGAGTACCACAACAAGGAGACGGCCGTCCACCTGCGCCGCATCCGGGACTTCACCCGCATCCTGGCCCGGGGCTGCGGCATAGAGGACGAGAGGGCCGAAGGTCTGGCCGACGCCAGCGTCATGCACGACATCGGCAAGATCGGCGTGCCGGACCGGATCCTCACCAAGAATGGGCCCTTGACCAAGGAGGAATGGGAGTTGATGAAGAACCATACCATCATCGGCGCCGACATCCTCTCCGGCTACGACTCCGGGCTCATCAAGGTGGCCCGCAACATCGCCCTCACCCACCACGAGAAATGGAACGGCCTGGGCTATCCCCGGGGCCTGGTGGGCATCGAGATACCCCTGGAGGGCCGGATCGTATCCCTGTGCGACACCTTCGACGCCCTGATCTCGGCCAGGCCCTACAAGCCGGCCTGGTCGGTGGAGGAGGCCGTCCAGGCCATAGCGTCTGAAAAAGGGGTGAGCTATGACCCCAACCTGGTGGACGTCTTTTTGGCGCTGCAGGACGAATTAGTGGCGGCGGCGGATCTGCCCAAATAGGGAGGCGGCCATGGCGGACGATAGGGAGATGAAGGACGCGGGAAATATACTTGCCACAGAACCCGAGGATGGGGTCTGTCTGACAGTGGATATAGGCCGAGTCGGCGACTACGAGATCGCCCTGAAAGCGGCCCTGCTGGACGAAGTGGGCGATGCCGTTTTGGTGCACGACCGGGAGGGGGATATAATCTACGGCAACCGGACGGCCTACGCCCGGCTCGGCTACACCCAGGAGGAGTTACTGCGGCTAAGACTTGATGACATCATTAGCTGCGATGATCTCAAGGCGCCGCCGCTCCGGGCCGTGGCCGCCGCCGAGAAACGGCCGCCAGGGGAATTTTTCTGCCGACGCCGGGACGGAACCTATTTCCCGGTAGAGGTCAACTCCCGGCGGCTGAGCATCGAGGGTCAGACATACACCTTGAGCGTGTTCCGTGACATCAGTTGGAGAAAAAGCGCCGAGGCCCAATTGAAGAGGCTTTGGGCGGCGGTGGAACAGAGCACCAGCATCGTCGTTTTGACCGACCTGGAGGCCAATATCGTCTATGTGAACCCGGCCTTCACCCGGGCCACCGGCTACTCCCTGGAGGAGGTCAGGGGCCAGAACCCCAGGATTCTGAAGTCCGGCCGGATCAGCCAGGAGGAGTACCGCAGGATGTGGGAGGTGCTGCTGAGGGAGGGCCAGTGGCGGGGCGAGTTCTACAACAAGAGGAAGGACGGTAGTTGCTACTGGGAGTACGCTATCATCACCGTGGTCCGCGATCAGGCCGGCCGGCCCATGAACTATATGGCCGTCAAGGAGGACATAACTTTGCGCAAGGCCCTGGAGGAGGAGCGGGAGGCCATCATCGCCGAACTGCAGCAGGCCTTGGAGAACATCAGGACGCTCAAGGGTCTGATCCCGGTGTGCGCCGGCTGCAAGCGGATCCGAAACGACAGCGGCTATTGGCAGCAGGTAGACGAGTATCTGCGGCAGAACACCGATTCCGAGATATCGCACGGGCTCTGCGAGGAATGCGCCCGAAGGCTGTACCCCGATTTGTACAAAGATAGATGAGACGGCGCTTTTGTTTATAACTTCGATCAGGCTGGAACCGATAACAGGGAGGAGGGACATGCCGCCGGAGAGAGTTTTCAAGATATTGGCCGTGGATGACGAGCCCATGATGCTGGGCATCTACCAGGCGGCCCTGAGCGAGCAGGGCTACCAGGTGGCCACGGCCGGGGACGGACAGCAGGCCCTGGAGGCCGTGTTCCAGGTCAACCCCGACGTCATCCTGATGGACATCGTCATGCCCAAAATGGACGGGGTAGAGGCCACCCAGCGGCTCAAAGCCGATCCCCGGACCAAGAATATTCCGGTGATCATGGTGACCGGGCTGGGCAGCATCGAGGATAGGGTCAAGGGCCTGGAGGCCGGGGCCGACGATTTCCTGTCCAAGCCCTTCAACCTGGACGAACTGGTGGTCAGGGTGCGCTCCCTGGCCCGGCTCAAGGATCTTCAGGACCGGCTGGCCCAGAAGCAGTCGGAGAGCCCGGAGAAGTCTGAGAAACCGGAGGGCAGGACCAGCCCCCTGGTGCTGGTTGTCGAGGACGATCAGAGGATCGTCCGCATCTGCGAGAACATGCTGGCCGCCGGCGGCTGCCAGGCCATGGACGCGCCGGGCGCGGCCACGGCCCTGAAGTTCTTAGAGCAGGAGATACCGGACCTGGTGATTCTGGACCTGATGCTGCCGGACCGGGATGGGCTGGACCTGCTGGCCGAGATGAAGAAAAACCCGGAGATGTCCCTGGTGCCGGTCATCATCCTGACGGCTCTGTCAGATCTCAAGACCAAGGTCAAGGGGTTCTATATCGGGGCCGACGATTACCTGGTGAAGCCGGTGAGCTCCCTGGAACTTCTAGCCCGGGTGCGGGCCAACCTGCGGAAGAGAATTCTATTCAAGAAACTGGGTTAGTAAGGCGGTACAATTTGATCTGAGCCTGGTATTTTCAATTACTGGAAAATAGGTGTTTTCTATTGACATCGAGGTCCTTTGGATGTAAATTTATGGCAGACCCCAGCCGGGTCAATAAATGGGAGGTCTGCCTATGAGGCTCTCCAAGATACCGTCCAAAATCCCCTGGCTGTCGGTGGCGATATTTCTATTCATATTCGCCGCGGTGGCGGCCGGGGGCTACCTGTTTTACACCTTCCAGCGTGATCGAATAAGGGTGGAGAAGCAGGAGGATCTAGAATCTATCGCCGGCCTGAAGTCCCAGCAGATCACCAGGTGGCTCCAGGAGCGTACCAGCGATGCGACGGTACTTTCCAAAAGCCCGCTCTTGGCAAGAAACGTGGCCCGGTGGTTCGAGGATCCTAGCCTTCACGAGGCCGGGCTGCATACCAGAACCCGGCTGGAGGCCATGCTGGCCTACGACATTTACCAGTCCATAATCCTCTGCGATGCCCAGGGGAAAGTCAAGCAGGTCTTCGGGCGAAACCATAGGCTAATTTTGGGAGCATCCACCCTGAGCCAGGTTTTGGAAACGGCCGGGACCGGAAAGGTCATATTCAGCGACTTCTACCAGTGCGATCTGGACGGCGAGGTCCATTTGGACGTCTTCGCCCCGTTGTTGGATGGAAGACGGACGACCGCGGTGGTCATCCTCCGTATCGATCCCGATAGATTTCTTTTCCCCCTCATTCAGTCCTGGCCAGTGCCGCGTCGCACCGCCGAGACCCTGATAATCCGTAGAGAGGGAGAGGCCGCCCTGTTCTTAAACGACCTCCGCTTCCGCCGGAATGCGGCCATGAGATTCTCCATCCCGTTGACCGATACCCTGGTTCCGGCGGTTAAGGCGGCCCTGGGCCGGGAGGGCATGGTCGAGGGCAGGGACTACCGCGGGGTGCCGGTGCTGGCCTGTATCAAGAAGATAGAGGGCAGCCCCTGGTACATGGTGGCCAAGGTGGACCAAGAGGAGGTCTACCGCCCCATCAGGCTGGTGGCCGTGATGATTGCCGGCACCGGCCTGTTGCTGGTGTTTTTGTCCGGCGCGGTCAGCAGCCTGATGTGGCAGAGGAGGCAGAAACATCTGTACGGCAGACTGCTGGAGGCCGAGCGGCAGCGACAGGCTCTGACAAAGCATTACGAGTACCTCACCAAGTACGCCAACGACATCATTTTCGTGCTGGATGATAAATATGATATCATAGAGGCCAACCAGCGGGCCGAGACGGATTACGGCTATACCCGGGAAGAATTGTTGCGGATGTCTGCCGCCGACCTTCGAACCGATGATCAGAAATATTTAATAGACGAACAATTGCGAGCGGCCGGAGAAAAGGGGGGGACGGTCTACGAGACCAGACACCGAAGGAAGGACGGTTCCTCCTTTCCGGTCGAGGTCAGTGCTCGGCCCATCGAGATAGATGGGAAAACCTATATCCAGGAGATAGTGCGCGACATCACCGAGCGCACGGTTTATAATGAAACCATAGCCAGGCGCAATCGCAACCTGGATATTCTGAATCAGTGCGCACTGGAACTGGCTTCTTTGCCGCCCGAATCTCCGGTAGAGGATGTTCTGACGCGATACCTGAAAAGCATTACCGGGGGCTACGCGGTCACTTTTGGGTGCTACGACCGGGATAAAAAGGAGATCGTCCTCCGCCGGATACTGTTGGAATCGAAAGCCACGGCCGTTCTGGAAAAAGCCATAGGCAAAAGCCTGTTTGATGTGCGCGCACCGATAAGTCCGGAAGTATATCGGGAAATAATGTCCGAGCAGATAGGACGGCGCAGAACCTTGCACGAAGTCAGTTTCGGGGCCATTCCGAAAGCCGTCAGCACGGCTGTAGGCGCGCTGTTGGGCTTGGAAAGGTTCGTGGGTATAGTATACCAAGTCGAAGGCACTCTTTTCGGCACCTCGTTGGTCGCCCTTAAGAAAGGGCAGACAGAACCAGACGATACCGTGCTCAGGGCTTTCGCCTCTTTGGGCGCGGCTTCATTGCGGCGGGCCAAGGCAGAAGAAAATCTTAGAAACGCCCACGAGGAGTTGCAGGCCAGCTACGAGGAGATAGAGGCCAACAACCAGGAACTGCAGGCGGCCGAGGAGGAGCTTCAGGCCCAGAACGAGCAACTGCTTAAAGTCCAGGAGGCGCTTAAGGCCAGCGAGGAGACCTATCGCAACCTGTTCCAGAACGCCCAGGTCGGCCTGTTCCGCACCCGCATCACTGATGGCAAGATCCTGGAGAGCAACGAGCAGCTGGCCCGCATGTTCGGCTACGACAGCCGCGAGGAGTTCATCGCTGAGTATGTGACCTCGCAGAACTATGTAGATCCCGGCACGCGGGAACGTATGCTGGAGCAGATCCGGCGCCACGGCTATGTCCAGAAATTCGAGGCCCGCTTCTACCGTAAAGACCGCTCCATTTTCTGGGCGCGTTTTTCGGCCCGCATCTACCCGGAGAAGGGCTGGATCGAGGGGGTGGCCGAGGATATCGCCCAGGAGATGTTGGCCCAGGAGGCCCTGCAGAAAGCCTTCGAAGAACTGAAGGTCAAGAACGAGAGACTGGTGGCTTCGGAGGCAGATCTTAAGAAGCAATTATCAGAGATACAGAACTTATACGAGGCCATGTTGGGCCGCGAGGACCGGGTGCGGGATCTCAAGGAGGAGGTCAACGATCTGCTGAAGGCGATGGGCCGTCCCGAAAAATATAAGGTGGTCCAGTGAAGTCGGCAGGATATATACTGCCAACGGCCCTGCTGGTCGTTCTGTCCCTGGCCTGGTGTCGATCTCCGGCATCGGGGCTTGCGGTCAAGGTGGGCCTGTACCAGAACGAGCCTAAGATCTATGCCGACGCCCAGGGAAGGCCGGCGGGAATTTTTGTCGAGATACTCCAGGAATTGGCGAATAAAGAGGGCTGGTCCCTGGAGTATGTCCCCGGCTCTTGGCCCGAATGCCTGGAACGGCTCGGCCGGGGTGAGATAGACCTGATGCCCGATGTGGCCTATACCCCAGGAAGGGCCGAAAGTTATTCGTTTCACCAAGTGCCGGTCATGCCCTCCTGGTACGAGGTCTATGCCCCCCGCGGCCACAGGGTGCGCTCCATCTTCGATCTCGACGGCAAGAGGATATTGGTGCTTGCCGGATCGGTGCAGCAGGAGTCGTTCGCCAGACTGGCCCGGGGTTTCGGCCTGAATGTGGAATTGGTGCCGGTGAAGGATTATGGGTTGATGTTCCAGGCCCTGGCGCAGGGCCGGGCCGAGGCCCTGATAACCAACAAATACTACGGACAGTGGAACGCTGCCAAGTACGGGCTGGAGAACACGGGTGTGGTGTTCGAACCATCGGAGTTGTACTTCGCGGCCACCAGAGGCGATCCTAAATCCCTGCTGACGGCCATCGATGCCTGGCTGACGGCCATGAAGAAGGATCCGAAGTCGGCCTACTACCGCATCATGGCCCGGTGGTCGACTCCGGCCCTGCGCTATATCATCCCCGCCTGGTTAAAGTACTTCGCCCTGGGAGGCTTGGGGCTGTTGGCCGCCAGCCTGGCCTTGGGCCTCCTCTTCAAAATGCAATTGAACGCCCGCACCCGACAGTTGGTGGAGATCAACCGTGAGATGGAGCGCCGCATTCTGGAGAGGACCGAGGAACTGAAAGTCGCCAAGGAAAAGGCCGAATCGGCCGACCGCCTGAAATCGGCCTTTCTGGCCACCATGTCCCATGAACTGCGCACGCCGCTGAATTCCATCATCGGCTTCACCGGGATTCTGCTCCAGGGCCTGGCCGGCCCCCTGAACGAGGAACAGGCCAAGCAGTTGGGCATGGTGCAGAAGAGCGCCCGGCACCTTTTGGAACTGATAAACGATGTGCTGGACATCTCAAAAATAGAAACCGGCCAGTTGGAGGTATACCCGGTGTGCTTCGACCTCAGGGAGTCGTTGGAGAAATTGATCGGGATCGTCCGTCCCCTGGCCGAGGCCAAGGGCCTGGCCCTGGTCGTCGAGATGCCGCCCGACATCGGCTATTTCACCAGCGACCGCCGCCGGGTGGAACAGATATTGCTCAACCTGCTCAACAACGCGGTCAAGTTCACCCTCCAGGGCCGGGTGGCTCTGCACTGCCGCCGGGAGAGAGGGCTGGCGATATTCTCCGTCAGCGACACCGGGCCGGGTATCCGGGACCAGGACCGGGAGAAACTCTTCAAACCCTTCAGCCAGATAGACGACGGCCTGTCCCGCAACCACGAGGGCACCGGGCTGGGCCTGGCCATCAGCCGGAAACTGGCGGAGAAATTGGGAGGCAGCATCGAATACCAGAGCCGGCCCGGAAAGGGAACCGTTTTTACCGTAACCTTGCCCGACAGGGAGGTGCTGGCCGATGCTTAGGATATTGCTCATCGAGGACAACGAGCAGAACAGATATCTGATGGAATATCTGCTTAGAAAGAACGGCTTCGATGTGGTATCGGCCGGAAGCGGTCGCCAGGGGATAGACCTGGCCCAAAGCCTGAGGCCGGATGCCGTGCTGCTGGACATCCAGTTGCCCGAGATGACTGGATATCAGGTGGTCGAGGAACTCAGGCGCCACAAGGAACTGGACCGGGTGCCCATCGTAGCCGTTACCTCCTATGCCATGCCCGGCGATCGGGAGAAGGCCCTGTCCTCGGGCGCCGACGGCTACATCGAGAAGCCCATCGATCCCGAGACTTTTATATTTCAACTTCAAGAAATTTTTTCATCTTTTAGGGAGAAAGGGATGAAAGATGAAGACAATTCTTGTCGTTGACGATCTGGAAGAAAACCGCTATCTGCTTCAGAAATTGCTTGAGGCCAACAATTATCGGGTCGTCCTGGCGGCCGACGGTGTCGAGGCTCTGGAGAAGGCGCAAAAAGAGGCACCGGACCTGGTCATCTCGGACATACTCATGCCGCGCCTGGATGGTTTTGCCTTGTGCCGGGAGTGGCTGCAGCACCCCCAATTCAAAGGAATACCTTTTGTCTTCTACACCGCCACCTATACCGAGCCCAAGGACGAGGAGTTCGCCCTGAGTTTGGGGGCGGCCAGATTCATCGTCAAACCCCAGGAGAACGCAGTGTTCCTGGGGATGATCCAGGAGGTGCTCAACCGTTTTGCCAAGGGGGAATACAGCGGACGGGAGCCGGCCTCCGTCGAGAATGCAGTCTATTTAAAGGAATACAACGAAATTCTGGTTCATAAACTACAGGAATTGGAGCAGGCCGCGGAGCGGGCCCAGAAGCAGAACGTCCGGCTGTCCCAGGAGATAGCCGAGAGGGAGAGGATCGAGGAGATAATGAGAAAACAGATAAAGGAACTGGAGGCCTGGCACCAGGTGACCTTGGAACGGGAGGAGCGGATCAAAGAGTTGAAGAGCGAAGTGAACGCGCTGCTTTCCGAACTGGGCCGACCGCCGAAATACATGGATTGAACCATTGAGGTCCACCCTTCCGATCCATTAGACACAAAGCAGACCGAGCCCTAGGGGCGGAGGCCGGCCGAGGATAAAGTTGGCGCGGGAACGGGCTTTAAGGAAATATGAAGCTGTTGCCATAATTCATGTTTTTGGGACTTTACTCAGTTTATTGCTATTGAGGGTATTAAAAGGATGATCCTCGGCCTGATACACAATATCTCCCTGGTCCTGGCCCTGTGCCTGGTCAAGGTCTGGTTTAAGGAGTCCAGGAGATGGAGAGAGTGGTTGGCGGACGGCCGGCGGGCCGCCCTGATCGATGGCCTGTTGTTCGGGGCCATGGGGATATTGGCCATGATGACGCCGCTGCGTTTTGCCCCGGGCATCATCTTCGACGCCCGCTCTATAATCCTGGGCATAGCCGGACTTACCGGAGGACCGTTGGTCGCCGGCCTGTCCGCGCTGATCTGCGCCCTTTACCGGATAGGCATGGGCGGCGGAGGCGCGGTCATGGGAGTGGGGGTTATTTTGACATCGGCCGGGCTGGGGGCGGCCTGGCGGCATTGGGCCAGAGCAAGGCCCGGGATGCTTGAGTCCAGGGGTCTATGGCTATTGGGCTTTTTGATCCACCTGGCCATGGTGGGGCAGATGGCCCTGCTGCCTTCCTCGTATAGGTCCGAGGTCTTTTACCTGTTGGCCCTGCCGGTGCTGGTCCTCTATACCATCGGCACCTTTTTGGCCGCCAAGGTATTCCTAGAGGTGGAGGCCGGACAACACCGAACCCATCGGCTGGCGCAGGCCCAGTCCAGATACCAAAGTCTTTTCCACAACCGGCACACCCCGATGCTGGTCATCGATCCCCAGGACGGCGCCATCGTCGAGGCCAATCCGGCCGCGGCCCAGTTCTACGGCTGGAGCCAGGAGGAATTGACCAGGAAAAAAATATCACAGATCAACACCCTGGATCCGGAAGCGATCAAACAGAGGATGGAGGCGGCCCTGGAGGGAAGCCAGAATGCTTTTTTGTTCAAACACCGGCTGGCCGACGGCAGCCTTAGGGATGTCGAGGTCCATAGCGGACCGGTGGAGGTGGAGGGCCGCCGCTTGTTGTTTTCGGTGATCCACGACGTGACCCAGAGGATGAGTTTGGAGGATGAACTCAAGCGGGCTCAGGACCAGGTCCGACTGGCCCTGGAGCAGAGCGAACGCTCCCGGAAGGCCCTGCTCAGCATTCTGGAGGACGAGAAGGAGATGAGGCGCGCCCTTAAGGAGAGCGAGGGAAAGTACCGCCTCTTGGCCGAAAATGTCTCGGATGTCATCTGGACGGTGGACCCAAAGTATCGTTTCACCTACATCAGTCCCTCGGTAAAGCAGTTACGCGGCCTGAGCCAGGAGGAGGCCATGGCCGAACAGATCGCCGACACCATGCCGCCCCACTGGGCCGAGAAGGCGGCAAAGTTTATCCAGTATTTTATGAAGAGAATAGAGGCCGGGGAAAGGGATTTCAATGTCAGGTTCGAGGCCCAGCAATATCATAAAAACGGGTCCCTGGTCTGGGTGGAGATGGACGTCCGTCCGCTCTGGGATGAACAGGGCAATCTTCTGGGGGCCATCGGCATCTCCCGGAATATAGAAGAGCGCAAGTTGGCTCAGGAGACGCTCAAGGCCAGCGAGGAGCGCTACCGCGTCTTCGTAAACTCCACCGAGGATCTGGCCTTCCTCAAGGACGAGAACCTAAGGTATCTGATGGTCAACGAGTCCTACCGGAGATGGTTCGGAAAGCCCTTGGATGAGATCATCGGGCACAGCGACGCCGAGTTGATGCCGCCCCAGACGGCCGAGGGCTGCGCCCGCAGCGACCGTCTGGCCATGGAGCGTAACGAGGTGGTGGTGACCGAGGAGACAGCCGGGGGCAGGATCTACGAAACCAGAAAGTTTCCGGTGCCCCTGGAGGGAGGCCGCCTCGGGGTCGGCGGGTTCATCAGGGATATCACCGAGGAGAGGCAGGCGCTGCAGAGGTTATCGGAGAGCGAACAGAGATATCGGAACCTGGTAGAGAGCATGAACGAGGGCCTGATGCAGGTGGACAACGACGACAACATCCTCTTTGCCAACCATCAGATATGTCAGATGCTGGGATACGAAGAAAAAGAACTGTTGGGTAGAAAAGGCTACAGTCTGGCTGCAGACGATCCGGAGATGGTGAAACTCATCATGGAGAAGAATCGGCTACGCCAGCAGGGCGTCTCCGACAGCTACCAGGTGACCATGCGCCGCAAGGACGGCCGGAAGATCCGCCTGCTGATAAGCGGCTCCCCGGTCTTCGATGCTGCAGGAAGGGTGATAGGCTCCATCGGCGTGTTCAGCGACGTCACCGAGGAAGTGGAGGCCCAGGAGAGACTGCGCCAGAGCGAGGAGCGTTTCCGCAGCTTCTTCGAGAACATCTTCGTGGGCATCTACCGCACCACCCCGGACGGAAAGATTCTAATGGCCAACCCGTCCCTGGTGCGGATGCTGGGATACGACAGTTTCGAGGAACTGTCCTCCCGGAACCTGGAGCAGGAAGGATACGAGCCGGGATACACCCGCGAGGAGTTCAAGCGCAACATGGCCGAATGCTCCGAGATGATCGGCCACGAGGCGCCCTGGAAGAGGAAGGACGGCTCGGTGGTCTGGGTCCGGGAAAGCGTCCGGGTGGTGAGGGATGAAAACGGAGAGATTTTGTATTACGAGGGCACGGCCGAGGACATCACCCAGAGGAAGAAAGTGGAGGAGGAGAAGGCCCTGATAGAGGAGGAATTGCGCCAGGTCCAGAAGATCGAGGCCATCGGCCAGTTGGCCGGGGGGGTGGCCCACGACTTCAACAACATGCTGGCCGGCATCATGGGCAACGCCGAGATGCTTTTGGGCCGGCTGGCCCAGGATACGGAATTGGCCAAGTATGTGGAGCAGATAATCGCCGGGGCCGAGAACGCCGCCACTCTCACCCGACAGCTTCTGGATTTCGCTCGCAAAGGACCGATAAAAAAAGAGCCTGTGGACATCCACCGGTTGCTCGAGGACGCTGTCGGCATACTGAGCCATACCCTGGATCGGCGCATTCAGATCGAAAAACATTGGGAGGCGCCGGAGCCTTGGGTGCGGGGCGACCGCGGCCTGCTGACCAACGCTTTCGTGAATCTGGGTATAAACTCCCGGGACGCCATGCCCCATGGCGGCCGGTTGATCTTCAGCACCCGCCAGGTGGAGTTGGATCAGGAGTATCTGAGCCGCCATCGCTATAAGATCGTTCCGGGCCGATATCTGAAGATAGAGGTCACCGACACCGGCTGCGGCATGAGCCCTGAGGTGCAGGCCAAAATATTCGAGCCGTTCTTCACCACCAAGGGGCCGGGCAAGGGCACCGGCCTGGGCCTGGCCTCGGTCTACGGCACAGTCAAGTCCCACGGCGGCTCCATCGAGTGCTACAGCGAGCCGGGCCATGGCACCACCATGAAGATATACCTGCCGGTGCTCGAGGACAGAGGGAAAATAAAAAAGGCGGAGATGGCCGAGAAGAGCGACCGGACGTTTCCGTTGAATATCACCGGGACCGTGCTGGTGGTGGACGACGAGGAATTGGTGCGAGGCATGGCCGAGCAGATACTCAGATCCCAGGGGCTGGAGGTCCTGACCGCCGGGGACGGCGAGGAGGCACTGCATATCTTTCGGGCCTGGCACCGGGAGATATCTCTGGTGGTGCTGGACATGATAATGCCCAAGATGAGCGGCCGGGAGGTGTTTCTGGAAATGAAGAAGATCGATCCCGGGGTCAGGGTAGTTCTCTCCTCTGGTTTCTCCGAGGAGGGCGAAGTCAACGAGATTATGAACCTGGGGCTTAAGGGCTTTGTGCAGAAGCCCTACAGCATCAAGAGCCTGATGGCCGCCATAGCCAAGGCCATGGAGTAGAGGCAAACATAATAGGCCGGGCGAAAAAGCGGGAGGCATTTTATGCCTCCCGCTTTCTTTTAGACCAGGTGGCCGCACTGGGGTCTATTTGACCTTGATCACCTTCTGGGCGAAACTTTTGGGGCCGCACTGGTATTTCAGGAATTTGACTATCCTAACATTTCAGGAACTGTCGCCCCTCTGTGATAAGCTATGCCCTTGAACAAACAAGGGATAACACGGCGGAGGTGGCGAGATGAAGACCCCACGAGACCTGATCGAGTTCTTTCAAATCTACCGAACCGAGGACGTCTGTTTTCGGGCTCTGATCAAAAGCCGCTGGCCCGATGGGTTCAGATGCCCTGCCTGCGGCAGTTCCGATGCCTATTGGGTGAAGCGACGGTACCTTTTTGATTGCGCTCGGTGCGGCCAACAGACATCGCCGACATCTGGTACGATATTTCACAAGACCAAGACCGGGCTGCAGAAGTGGTTTCTGGCCATCTATCTGCTGTCCAGCACCAAGAAGGCGCCCTCGGCTTCCGAACTGGCCCGTCAACTGCGGGTGGCTTACCAGACCGCCTGGACTATACGACGCAAGATCGTTCATGCCATGGCCCGCCGCCAGGGGGAGATGATGCTGCAAGGCCGGGTGGAGATGGACGAATCCCTTATCGGTGGCTATGAGCCTGGCCGGCGCGGCCGGGGCTCCGATCAGAAGTCGTTGGTAGCCATTACCGTGCAAAGAACGCCCAACAACAAGGGCTGTTACCTGGCCCACATGAAGGTGATACCCGACGCCAGCGAAGCCTCACTGGTCGAATCAGCCCAGGCTTCCATCTTGACCGATAGCGTCGTCCTCACCGATGGCTGGTCAAATTATGCAGGGTTGGCCGACGAAGGGTACCAGCACCGCCCCAAGGTTCTGGGCTGCCCCGAGAATGCCGCCAAGGTGCTGCCCTGGGTTCATGTGACCATTGCCAATTTCAAGCGCTGGATCCTTGACGCTTTTCATGGCGTCAGCGCCAAACACCTTCAGGCTTATCTCGATGAGCTCTGCTATAGGTTAAACAGACGCTGGTATCGTACCGACCTGTTCCAAAGAATACTCAACAGATGTGCCCGGTATGTAAAATCAATCACTTATGCCCAGCTTACTGCTTCCTGAGAAGATAGGATAGTCAAATAAGGTTATTATGTGCCTTGGGAAAAATAATATTTCAGATACCGTAATGAATGCATTACATATGTCAATATAACATGACATGCTTTAATGGGCTGATAATTATAAGCCGCTCTCTTCCTATGGATTATAAAATCTATGACATGGTTTAGATTGGCATTCTATATGCATTACTTGTTATTGGTGGTATTATGAAAAAGATCGTTCTCAATAAAAGGTTTGAATTTGACCAGAAAGCCATAATCCTGACCATGCGCTGGCTAGTGGTGCTTCTGGTCATATTTATGGCGGTCTACAGCGCCAAGGGGTTCGATTATCTCAGCCCCAATTATATCCTGGCCATGGTTATCGTGGCCATGAACTCCGTCGTCTCGCTTTTCCCGCCAAAGTTCTTCGAACGCCCTTGGTTTACCTACATGCTTTTCGTGGCCGACATCGCCTTCGTCTCGGCCATGATCTATTTCGCCGAGGGCATCAACACCGATTTCTACCTGGTCTATTTTCTTTCGATTTTCATGTCCAGCATCGGCCGTTCGGTGGGAGGAGCCCTGCCGGTGGCCGTGGTGGCATCGGTCTTCTACGGCTGGCTGGTATACCGCCAGTCGGGCCTGGAGGCTTTTTCCCAGCCGGTCTTCTGGCTCAGGATGCCGTTCTTCTTCCTCATCGCCATCTTCAGCAGTTTCTGGGCACATCAGGTGGAGAGGGAGCGGCGGAGAAAGAGGGAGGTGGAGGACTACAATTTGCGGCTGGCCCGGGAGATAGACATGGCCACCGAGGAGATACGGCGCACCAGCGAGAACTACAGGACGCTCAAGGAGTACAACGAGAACATCCTGGCCAGCATCTCCACCGGCGTGGTGGTGGTGGACGTCGGGGGCACGGTGACCTCGATAAACCGAAGGGCGGCCGAAATCTTCTCCCTGCCTCCGGCCGCGGCTTTGGGCAAGGCCCTTTCCGCCGTGGCGCCTCTAGCGGCTCTGAGGGAAATGCTGCAGAAGACCTTGGAGAGCGGACAGCCGCAGCAAGTCCAGGAGATAGATTTCGAAGGCGGCGGGGGGAGAAGGACGCTGGAGGTGTCCACCTCCATTCTGCACAACCAGACGGCCAGGAGCAACGGGGCGATAGCCGTGATCAGCGATGTAACCGAGAAACGGGAGTTGGAGGACAGGGTGAGACATTCCGAGAAGTTGGCGGTATTGGGGGAGATGGCGGCAGTGATGGCCCACGAGATCCGCAATCCCCTCAACGCCATCGCCGGCTTCGCCCAACTGCTGCAGAGGCGGACGGGCCTCGACGAGAAGATACATCAGCAGATAGGCATCATCGTCCACGAGGCCTTCCGCATCGACGCCATAATCTCGGACATCCTGGATTTCGTCCACCAGAAGAAATGCGTACTCAAGAAGATAGAATTGGAGCCCATCCTGGACCGGGTAGCCGAGCACAGAAGACAGGCGCCGGGGAACAAAAGGGTGGAACTGAGCCTGAGGGTGGAAAAGCCGCTGCCGCCCATCCACGGGGACGCCGATCGGATCGAACGGGTGCTGGCCAACCTGGTGAACAATGCCTGGGAGGCCATCGAGGGCGAGGGCCGGGTGGAGATATCGGTCCGCCGGGCCGCGGAGGAGCGACCGGGAGTGGTGATCGCGGTGTCGGATAATGGCTGCGGCATCGAGCCGGAAAATCTGAATAAGATATTCAAACCTTTCTTTACCACCAAGACCACGGGCACCGGGCTAGGGCTGGCGGTCATCAGGAGGATAGTGGAGGAGCACGGCGGACGCATCGAGGTCGACAGCCGGCCTGGCCAGGGCACCAATTTCCAGATATACCTTCCGGCTCAGGCCGCCTGAGCAACAAGGAGGTGATCGAGATGAAAAAGATACTGGTGGCCGACGACGAAGCCAACATCCGGCTTCTGTTCGACGAACTGCTGAGCGAATGCGGCTATCAGGTGACCACGGTGGGCTCGGGGCGTGAGGCCTTAAGGAAGTTGATCAAAGAGCCCTTCGACCTGCTGGTGGCCGACATCAAGATGCCCGACATCAACGGGCTGGATCTTTTGGAGAGGATCCGGGAACTGAAGAACGATATACCAGTGATCATCTGCACCTCTTTCAAGCATCTTAAGGACGATTACACCATCAACACCTACCGGGTCTCGGAGTATTTGATCAAACCGCTGAACCTGGAGGAGTTCAAAACAAAGGTCAGAAGCATCCTGGAGGGCGGCTGTAGGGAGAGTTCCGATGAAACGGATATTGGTGGCGGATGACGACCGCTACATCCTGAGTCTGATGTCCGAGGTGCTGATCCGAACCGACTACGAGGTGGTGCAGGCCACCGACGGCCATCAGGCCCTGAAAATGGCGGAGGAGATGTCTCCGGATCTGATGCTGTTGGATGTGATGATGCCTGGTCCGGACGGTATCGAGGTCTGCCGCCGGATAAAATCCAACCCCAAGACGTCCGGCATCAAAGTGATCATGGTGACCGCCAAGTGCGGCCCCAAGGACATCGAGGCCGGCCGGGAGGCCGGAGCCGATCACTATATTACCAAACCCTTCCGTCTGTCCGACTTGGTGGGAAAGATAGAGGAACTTATCGGCCAAAGGGACGGAGAATAGCATCCGACCAGGATCAACTACACACCAAAAATAGAATGTTGGTCCAGGAGACAGACCGCGTCGCCATTTTCCCGGCGGCCCGGTCTTGCTTTTTACCGCGCTTTGGGAGATAATAACCAGGGGTAAACGATAAACATAAATCGGAATCAATAGATGAGCCAGGATAGAAAGAACCACGCCGCCAAACTCTCTCCGGCTATAGCCGCCAGGATCAGGGAGATCCTGCAGGACGACCCGGACTTTCTGGTGCCGGTGAAAAAACTAATGAAACACTTCCTCAAGGACGAGCCGCTGCCGGAATACCCCGAGTTCCTGGCTATACTCAAGTCCGAGCCGGACCTGGTGGTGATGGACCTGGAGGAAAAGTCCGAGGACGAAGGCTGGGACGAGCCGGAGATGCCTGCATCGAGCGAAGCCGAGATGGAGGCATTGGGCTATTACACTGGCCCCAGGGTCAGGCTCAAGGACCGGGTGCCCTCGCCGGCCGACATCGCCGCCATACTAAAGCGCCATACCGACCGGATGCTGGAGTCACTGGGCCAGGCCTACTGCCTGGGGGCCCAGGATTTCACCGAGGAGGAGGAGGACGGCATGCTGGCCCTGCTGGAGCGGGCCAAGAACTTTCGGGATTCGGTGCAGAAGGCGTTACCAGTGCCCAAGAAAAAGGCGGCCCAAAACGGTGTACAAAGCAAGAGACAAAGAAAAAGCGCTGGCAAGAGGGGCCCAAAGCCTCGGCATTAATCTTGGGGCTAGGGAGATAGATCTCCTTTTGCGCTATGCAGAACTGGTCCGGCAGTGGAACCAGAGGATCAACCTTGTCTCAAGGAGGGATATCGTTAACCTGGTGCCAGGCCATATCGTCGACTCGCTGGCCGGGGTGCTGGTGCTGAAGGGGCTTTTGGTCGGCGAGGG
>FWPV01005505.1_pt1 | contig 25231 bp, 22 predicted proteins | sample 2228371 | NCBI WGS metagenome assembly FWPV01 (sample SAMEA103939776, study PRJEB20133) | metagenome | reverse complement strand
GCCGGCTGCGCCCGTGGCCGCGGCCCCCGCCCCGCCGCCGACCACGCCGCGGGCCCCCGCGGTGCCGACGCTCGCGCCGGAGGCGGCCTTCGAGGAGATCCCGCTCACCAACATGCGCAAGACGATCGCGCGGCGGCTGAGCGAGGCCAAGAGCACGATCCCGCACTTCTATCTGACGATCGACGTCGAGCTCGATGCGCTCTTGGATCTGCGGGCCAAGCTCAATGCCCGTCCGAACGTCGATTACAAGCTCAGTGTCAACGACTTCGTGATCAAGGCGGTGGCCCTGGCGCTCCGGAAGGTCCCCGATTGCAACGCCAGCTTCGCCGGTGACAAGATCCTGCGCTATCGCGACGTCGACGTCGCGGTGGCGGTGGCGATCGAGGGCGGGCTGATCACCCCCGTCGTCCGCCAGGCCGATCGCAAGACGCTCTCGGTGATCTCGGCGGAGATGAAGGACCTGGCCGAGCGGGCGCGGGCCGGCAAGCTCCTGCCGCACGAGTTCCAGGGCGGTGGCTTCACCGTCTCCAATCTCGGGATGTACGGGATCCGCGAGTTCGCGGCCATCATCAACCCGCCGCAGGCCTGCATCCTGGCGGTGGGCGCGGGCGAGAACCGACCGGTGGTGGTGGGCGACCAGATCGCGATCCGCACGCTCGTGACGGTGACGCTCTCGACCGATCACCGGGTGGTGGACGGCGCACTCGGCGCCCGCTTCCTGCAGGCCTTCAAGGGGCTGATCGAGGACCCGATGGGGCTCCTGGTCTGAGCGAGCGGTCGCGGGCCGGCGCGGGCGGGCCCGCGATCAGCGGGGATCGGCGAAAGGGCCGCGGGCTTCCTCGTCCTCTTCGGTGGCGGTCCGCTCGGGCCAGCTGGCCGCCGCCCGCTCGGGATCCGCGCCGCTGATCCGACCGGGAAGGTCCCCGGCCCACGGCTCGGCGCAGCGGCAGGGCTCGTGCAAGGGTCGCGGCGGGCTCGTGCAATAGCCCCGGGTGGTGACGCACAGCACCCCGGCGGGCGTCGCTTCGACGACGGGCGCCGGGCGGGGTGCGGTCGAGACGGGTGGACCGCGGGTCGGTACGGCGAGGAAGGAGAGGGCCGCCAGCACCACCGCACCGGCCGCCAGGGCACCGAGGCTCGAAGATCGCACGGATCGTTCCTCCCGCTGGTGGAGCCCGAAAGACTAGTCTAGCCGAGCGGCGCAGGCACGCGGTGATGCGCGTCACGGTTCACGGCCGCGCCGATCGGTCCCTTCCGCGCGCGCCGGAACTGGCCTAAGCCTCGCCGCGCAACGCGGGCGAGAGGACGATCATGGGCTACAAGGTGGCCGTGGTGGGTGCCACGGGTGCGGTCGGCAACGAGATGTTGCAGATCCTGGCCGAGCGCGAGTTCCCGGTCGACGAGGTGGTGGCGCTGGCCTCCGAGCGCTCGCTGGGCAAGAAGGTGAGCTTCGGCGAGGACCGCACGCTCGACGTGCAGGAGCTCGACCGGTTCGATTTCCGCGGCTTCGACCTCGCGCTGTTCTCGCCGGGGGCCAAGGTCTCGGCGGTCTACGCGCCCAAGGCGGCGGCGGCCGGCTGCGTGGTGATCGACAACACCTCGCACTTCCGCATGGACAAGGACGTGCCGCTCGTGGTGCCCGAGGTCAACCGCGCCGCGCTCAAAGACTTCCACAAGAAGAACATCATCGCCAATCCCAACTGCTCGACCATCCAGATGGTGGTGGCCTTGAAGCCGCTGCACGACATCGCCCGGATCAAGCGGGTGGTGGTCGCCACCTACCAATCGGTCTCCGGGGCCGGCAAGGAGGCCATGGACGAGCTGTTCGACCACACCAAGGCGATCTACATGAACGAGCGCAAGGAGCCGCACATCTTTCCCAAGTCGATCGCCTTCAACCTCATCCCGCAGATCGACGTGTTCATGGAGGACGGCTCGACCAAGGAAGAGTGGAAGATGGTGGTCGAGACCAAGAAGATCTTGGATCCGGCGATCGAGGTTACGGCGACCTGCGTGCGGGTGCCGGTCTTCGTCGGCCACAGCGAGGCCGTCAACGTCGAGTTCGAGGAGCCGATCTCGGTCGAGGAGGCGAGGGCCGCGCTCGAGGAGGCCGAGGGTGTCGTGGTCCTCGACCGCCGCGAGCCCGGCGGCTACGCCACACCGCTCGAGGTGGTGGGCGAGTACGGGGTGTACGTGTCGCGGATCCGCCGGGATCCGACCGTCCCGCACGGCCTCAATCTCTGGGTGGTGGCCGACAATCTGCGCAAGGGCGCGGCCTTGAACGCGGTGCAGATCGCCGAGTGTCTGATCGAGGACGGGCTCATCTGAGCGGCGGCCCCACCGTGGCGGTCGGTGCCGGCCCGGCCCCGGGGGTGGTCGCCAACGTCCCGGAGTTCGGCGTCTCCGAGCTCGCCTACGCCCTCAAGCGGACGGTCGAGGGGGCCTTCGGCCTGGTGCGGGTGCGCGGCGAGCTGTCCGGCTTCAAGCGGCACGCCTCCGGCCATCTCTACTTCTCGCTCAAGGACGAGCGGGCGGTGTTGGCCTGCGTGGCCTGGCGCTCGAGCCTGCCCCGCTTGACCTTCGAGCCCGAGGACGGGCTCGAGGTGGTCTGCACCGGCCGGCTCACGACCTATCCCGGCCGCTCGCAGTACCAGCTCGTGGTCGAGCGGATGGAGCCCGCGGGTGTGGGCGCGCTCATGGCGCTGCTCGAGGAGCGCAAGCGCAAGCTCGCCGCCGAGGGCCTGTTCGACGCCGCCCGCAAACGGCCGCTGCCGTTCCTGCCGCGGGTGGTGGGGGTGGTGACCTCGCCCAGTGGCGCGGTGATCCGCGACATCCTCCATCGGCTGGCCGAGCGGTTCCCGGTCCGGGTGATCCTCTGGCCCGTGGCGGTCCAGGGCGAGGGGGCGGCCGAGCAGGTGGCGGCGGCGATCCGCGGCTTCTCGGCGCTGCCGGCGGACGGGCCGGTGCCGCGGCCCGATCTCGTGATCGTCGCCCGCGGCGGCGGCTCGATCGAGGATCTCTGGGCGTTCAACGAGGAGATCGTGGTCCGGGCGGCGGCCGCCTCGACCATCCCGTTGATCTCGGCGGTCGGCCACGAGACCGACACGACGCTTCTCGATCTCGCCGCCGATCGCCGCGCTCCCACCCCGACCGCGGCGGCGGAGATGGCGGTCCCGGTGCGGGCCGATCTGGTCGATCGGCTGGCCATTCTCGATCACCGGCTGCGCAGCGCCCTGCGCCGCGAACTTTCGAGCTTGCGCCAGCGGCTCGACGGCCTGCGCCGCGGGCTGCCCGAGCCGCGCCGGATCCTGGCCAGCGCCGCCCAGCGACTCGACGATCTGGGCGAGCGGCTGGAGCTCCGAAGCCCCGTGGCGATCGTGGCGGGCTTGCGCGAGCGCCTGGCCCAGCGGGGCCGCCGGCTCGACGAGCTCGTGCGCGACCGGCTGGCTCGCGCCCGGCTGGCCGCCGAGGCCGGCGCCCGGCGGCTCGATCCGGCACGGATGCGCGAGCGGCTGGCGGCGCTGTCGCGCGCGCTCGACCAGCTGGGCCGCCATCTCGAGAGCCTCTCGCACGAGCGGGTATTGGAGCGCGGCTACGTGATCGTGCGTGCCGCCCGCGACGGCCGGGTGATCCCGCGCCTTGCCGCCCTGGGCGGGGAGGTCGCGCTCGAGCTGCAGTTCGCCGACGGCCGGCTGGGCGTGGTGCGCGAGGGGGCGGGCGGCCGGCGGCCGCGCGGCGATCGCGATCCGCCCGTGCAGGAGCGGCTGTTGTGAGCATCGATCCGACCGACCGCAGCCGGCCCGGGATCGAGCGGCTCTTGGCGGTGATGCGCCGGCTGCGCGATCCGCACACGGGCTGTCCCTGGGACAAGGAGCAGAGCTTCGCCACGATCGCACCCTACACGATCGAGGAGGCCTACGAGGTCGCCGATGCGATCCGCCGCGAGGCCTGGGCGGAGCTCGAAGGCGAGCTCGGTGATCTGCTCTTGCAGGTGGTCTACCACGCCCGGATGGGCGAGGAGGCGGGCCTGTTCGACTTCGAGCGGATCGCCCACGGCATCGCCGACAAGATGATCCGCCGCCACCCGCACGTCTTCGGCGAGGCCAGGGTCGAGAGCGCCGCCGCCCAGCGCCGGGCGTGGGAGGAGCTCAAGGCCGCCGAGCGGGCGCGCAAGAGCCCCGATCCCTCGGTCCTGGCCGATCTGCCGCTGGCCCTGCCGGCGCTCACTCGGGCCCGCAAGCTCCAGGAGCGGGCGGCGCGGATCGGTTTCGACTGGCCCGATGCTGAGCCTGTGCTCACCGAGATCCGCGAGGAGCTCGACGAGCTCGAACGGGCGCTGCAGGCGGGCGAAGGGAAGGCCCGCCTGGCCGAGGAGACGGGCGATCTGTTGTTCGCGGTCGTCAATCTGGCGCGCAAGCTGGGTGTGGATGCGGAGGCCGCGTTACGCGAAGCGAACGCCAAGTTCGAACGGCGCTTCCGGGCGGTCGAGGCGCGCGCCAGAGCGACGGGTCGCGAGCCGGCCGAACTCGGCCTGGAGGCCCTGGACGCGCTCTGGGAGGAGGTCAAGCGGTCCGAGCGCGAGCGTCAATCGTGAGCGAGCTCGCGCGGTTTGTAGAAGCCCAGGAGTCGGGCGCGACCGGGCCCCACCTCGGCCCAGCGGTCGACCGGCAGCGCGAGGTGGCACAAGGCCCCGGTCGGGAATTTGGCGATCAGACCGGAGGCCGAGGCGGCCGGGTCGCCCGGGGGCAGAAGCAGCAGCGCCAGCCGGTGGAAGCCCGGATCGTGGCCCACCAGCATGAGCCGGTGGATCGCGTCGTCGCGGGTGCGCAGGATCTCGAGGAGCTTGGTCTCGGAGGCGAGGTAGAGGGCCTCGCACCAGGTGATCGGCGGGCGGGTCGACAGTTGGTCGAGCAGGATCTCGAGGGTGCGCACGGCGCGGCGCGCGGTCGAGCAGAGCACGAGCTCGGGCAGAAGGCCGCGCTCGGCCACGAATCGGCCCATGCGTTTGGCGGCCTTGCGGCCGCGCGGGGCCAGATCGCGGGCGTGATCGTCGAGCCCGAGAACGTCCCAGGCCGATTTGGCGTGGCGCAACAAGAGCAGCTCGCGCATCGCCCGCAACCTCCCGAGCCGGGCGCCGGCCCGCCATGACAGTGCGCCCGCGAAGATATAGAGTGACCCGGCCGGGGCGCAGGGGCCGCGGCCCGGTGGCGGGAGAGAGAGCGTCGTCGATGCTCGAGGACCAGACGAGCGGGCCCGCTCCTTCGGCGACCTTCGACGCCGTACCGGAGCCTTTGGTGCCGCGCCCGGAGCACTTCATCAACCGCGAACTTTCCTGGTTGGCCTTCAACGAGCGGGTCCTCGAGGAGGCCTCGAATCCCGCCTATCCGCTGCTGGAGCGGCTGCGCTTTTTGGCGATCTCGGCCTCCAATCTCGACGAGTTCTACATGGTCCGGGTGGCCGGGCTCAAAGGCCTGGTGGCGGCGGGTGTGGCCACCACCGGCCCGGACGGGATGACCCCGGCCGAGCAGCTCGCCGCGATCCACGACCGGGTGGCCGAGGTGCTGCGCCGCCAGCAGGCCTGCTGGCACGAGCTCACCACCCTGTTGCGCGAGCGCGGGGTGGCGGTCCTGGACGTGGCCGAGCTCGGCGAGGTCGATCTGGCCTGGCTGCGCCGGCGGTTCCTCGACGAGCAGCTGGCGGTGCTCACGCCGATCGCCGTCGATCCGGCCCATCCCTTCCCGTTCATCGCCAATCTGGGCATGGGCGTGGTCATGGAGCTGGAGCGGCCGCAGGGCGACACGCTCATCGGCCTCGTGCTGTTGCCGGCCAAACTCGACCGGTTCGTGCGGCTGCCCGGCGAGGGTGCCCGCTACGTGCGGCTCGAGCAGCTGATCCTGCGGTTCGCCGACCTGTTGTTCCCGGGCTTCGTGGTCCGCGCCCAGGGCTGCTTTCGGGTGCTGCGCGACAGCGACATCGAGATCGAGGAGGAGGCCGAGGACCTGGTCCGGCTGTTCGAGGTGCTCTTGAAGCGCCGGCGGCGCGGCTCGGTCATCCGCTTGACCGTCGATGCCGCCATCCCCGACAGCCTGGCCGACTTCCTGATCGAGAACTTGGCCGTCTCGCGCGCCGACGTGTTCCGGGTCGACGGCATCTTGGGCCTGGCGGATGCCCGCCAGCTCATCACGAGCGAGCGGCCGGATCTGCTCTTTCCCCCGTTCACCGCCCGCTTCCCCGAGCGCATCAAGGACTTCGGCGGCGACTGCTTCGCCGCGATCCGCCACAAGGACTTCGTCGTCCACCACCCGTTCGAGAGCTTCGACGTGGTGGTGCAGTTTCTCTTCCAGGCGGCGCGCGATCCCAATGTCGTCGCGGTCAAGCAGACGCTCTATCGGACCAGCGACGACAGCCCGATCGTGGCGGCGCTGATCGAGGCCGCCGAGGCCGGCAAATCGGTCACCGCGCTCGTCGAGCTCAAGGCGCGCTTCGACGAGGAGCGCAACATCCGCTGGGCGCGGCGGCTGGAGCGGGCCGGCGTGCAGGTCGTCTACGGCTTCATCGAGCTCAAGACGCACGCCAAGGTCACCATGGTGGTCCGCCGCGAGCAGGGCAGCTTGCGGACCTACGTGCATTTCGGCACCGGCAACTACCACCCGATCACCGCCAAGATCTACACCGACCTCTCGTTCTTCACCTGCGATCCGGCGCTGGGTCGCGACGCGGCCCGCGCCTTCAACTTCATGACCGGCTACGCCCGGCCGGTCGACCTCGAGAAGATCGCCCTGGCCCCGGTCAACTTGCGCGAGACCCTGAACGCGCTCGTGGACGCCGAGATCGCCCATGCCCGGGCCGGCCGCAAGGCGCAGATCTGGGCCAAGCTCAACGCGCTCGTCGACGAGCAGATCATCACCAAGCTCTACGAGGCGTCTCGGGCCGGGGTGAAGATCGACCTCGTGGTGCGCGGGATCTGCTGCCTGCGGCCCGGCGTGCCGGGACTCTCCGAGAACATCCGGGTCAAGAGCATCGTCGGCCGGTTCCTGGAGCACGCCCGGGTGGTGTGCTTCGGCAACGGCCACGGCCTGCCGTCCAAGAAGGCCAAGGTGTTCATCTCCTCGGCGGATTGGATGCAGCGCAACCTCTCGCGGCGGGTCGAGACGCTCGTGCCGATCGAGAACGAGACCGTCCACCAGCAGATCCTCTTCCAGGTCATGGTGGCCAATCTCAAGGACGAGACCAACAGCTGGATCCTCCAGCCCGACGGCACCTATCGCCGGGTCGAGCCGGGTCCCGAGCCGTTCTCGGCGCACCGCTACTTCATGACCAACCCGAGCCTCTCGGGCCGCGGCAGCGCGCTGCGCCGGCGCGGGGCCGGACCACGGCCGCTCACCGGCCAGCCGCTCGAGGCCGCGGCCGAATGAGCGAGGCCGTCCGGGACCGCACCGCCCCGGTCGCGGTGGTCGATCTGGGCTCGAACTCGATCCGGCTCGTGGTCTTCGATCGGCTCGCCCGGGCCCCGCTGCCGCGCTTCAACGAACGGCGCTTCTGCGGCCTCGGCCGCGACCTCGAGGTCACCGGGCGGCTGGCCGCCGAGGCGATCGGTCCGGCCCTGCGCACGCTGCGCCGCTACGTGTTCCTGGCCCGGGCGATGGGCTGCACGCTCGTCGACATCGTCGCCACCGCCGCCGTCCGCCGGGCCCGCGACGGCGCCGAGTTCGTGGCCGCGGTCGAGGCCGCCACCGGCGAGCGCGTCACCGTGCTCTCCGGGGCCGAGGAGGCGCGGACCACGGCCCTGGGTGTGCGGGCCGGCTTCCACCGGCCGCGCGGCTGGGTGGGAGATCTGGGCGGCGGCAGCATCGAGCTCGCCCGGCTGGGCGAGCCGGACCAGCCGATCGAGGGGATCTCCTTGCCGGTGGGCGCGCTGGCCGTGGCCGAAGGGCTGCGCGGTGATCGCACGCGCACCGAGGCCCGGATCGACGGGCTCCTGGACCAGCACTCGGAGCTCGCCGGTGCGGCCCGCGGCCACACGCTCCATCTCGTGGGCGGAAGCTGGCGCAGCCTCGGGCGGGCGCACATGGCGCTCGCCGACACGCCGCTCAAGGTGGTCCACGGCCTCGCGCTGGAGCCGGCCGAGGCGATCCGCTTGAGCCGCGAGCTCGCCGCACTCGACGAGCGTGGCCGGGCGCGGCTGCCCGGTGTCTCGCGGCGGCGTTTGGACCTCGTGCCGGCCGCGGCCCTCCTGTGCGAGCGCGTGGTGCGCCTGTTGGCGCCCGAGCGGATCGTCTTTTCCGCCACGGGTTTGCGCGAGGGCCGGCTGTTCGAGCGGCTCGACCCGGCCGAGCAAGCGCTCGACCCGCTGCTCGCGGGCTGCGCCGATCTCGCCTTGCGCGACGGCCGGACCGCCGACATCGGCCCGGCGCTGTTCGCCTGGTCGGCGCCGCTGTTCGCCGACGAGGACGCCGCCGCGGCCCGGCTGCGCGAGGCCGTGTGCCTGTTGGCCGATACCGGCTGGCGCGAGCATCCCGAGAGCCGGGCCCGCGACGCCTTCTTCACGATCGCCCATTATCCTCTCTTGGGGGTCGACCACGCCGAGCGGGCCTTTCTGGCCTATGCGCTGTTCTGCCGCTACGAGGGCAAGCGCGACGATCCGGCGGTGGCGCGGATCGTGGGCCTGCTCGACAAGGCCCGCCGCCGCCGGGCCGAGGCGCTGGGGGCGGCGCTCGATCTGGGGATGCGGCTGTCGGGCGGGATCGCCGAGGTGCTGCGGGCCTGCCCGATCGCCCGGGAAGGCGGCGAACTGCGCTTGGTGGTCGACCACCCGGCGGTCGACCCGGCCGACGAGGCGGTCCGCGGCCGGCTCGAGACGCTGGCCGCGCGGCTGGGCCTCGACCGGGTGGCGATCAGGGGCGGGGCGGGACCGGCCTGATCCGCCCGGGTCCCAGCCGTTCGGCCAGCCGCGCCCGATCCTCGGGAGCCAGCGCCAAGGTCAAAAGTAGGCCGTTCGGGCCCTCGCGGCGCTCCAGGACCTCGCCGCGCTCGTGCAACCAGGCGAGCTCGGCCCCGGCCTCGAACGGCAGCTCGACCTCGACGAGCTCGTGACGCGCGAGCAGACGGTGCTCGACCGCCGCCAACAGCTCCGGGATGCCCTCGCCGGTGGCCGCCGAGACCGGCTGAACTTCCGGCCGCCGGGCGGCCTCGGCCCGCAGCGCCGCGAGGGTCTCGGGATCGAGCTTGTCGATCTTGTTCCACACCTCGAGCAGCCGCTCGGCGCGGGCCGCCGCGTCGATGCCGAGCTCCTCGAGCACGCTCTCGACGTCGCGGGCCTGGGCCGGATGGTCGGGATTGGCCACGTCGCGGACGTGGAGGATCAGATCGGCGCTCTGCACCTCCTCGAGCGTGGCGTGGAAGGCGGCCACGAGCTGGGTCGGCAGATCGGAGATGAAGCCCACCGTATCGGAGAGGATAATCGGCAGGCCGTGCGGCAGCCGCGCGAGCCGCATGGTCGGATCGAGGGTGGCGAACAGCTTGTCGACCGCCTCGACCCCGGCACCGGTGAGCCGGTTGAACAGCGTGGACTTGCCGGCGTTGGTGTAGCCGACCAACGCCACGACCCGGTAGGGCACCCGCTCGCGGGCTTTGCGGTGCAGCCCGCGGGTCCGGCGGACCTCGGCGAGCTCGGCCTTGATGCGGGTGATGCGCTCGGTGATCTTGCGGCGATCGAGCTCCAGCTGGCTCTCGCCGGGGCCGCCCAGGAAGCCGAAGCCGCCGCGCTGCCGCTCGAGATGGGTCCAGGAGCGCACGAGCCGGGAACGCTGATAGGTCAAGGCGGCGAGCTCGACCTGCAGCACGCCCTCGCGGGTGCGGGCGCGGGCGCCGAAGATCTCCAGGATCAACCCGGTCCGGTCGATGACCTTGGTCTTCCAGGCCCGCTCCAGGTTGCGCTGCTGCACGGGCGTGAGCGCGGCGTCCACGACGACCAGCTCGACCGGATCGGCCTGGAGCTTGGTGGCGATCTCCGCGACTTTGCCGGAGCCCAGCAAGGTGGCGGGTGTGGGCCGGCGCAGCGGGGCCAGCTCTGCACCCACGACCTCGAGGTCGATCGCCCGGGCGAGGCCCACGGCCTCCTCGAGGCGGGTCCGCGGATCACGCGGCGGCCCGCCGGCCCCCGGCAGGATCGGGTGGATCACCAGCGCGCGACCGCGGCCGACGACCGGCCGCCGGCTCGCCGCGCCGTCGAGCGGGGTCGGCTCAGCCGTGGCCCGGTTGCTCCTCGGCGGGCGGCTCGTAGAGCCGCACGGTGGCCGACGGCATCACCGTCGAGACCGCGTGCTTGTAGACCAGCTGGACGTGCCCGTCCCGGCGCAGCAGCAAGCAGAAATTGTCGAAGGCACCGATCACACCTTGCAGCTTGACACCGTTGATCAAGAAGACCGTCACCGGAACCTTGTTCTTGCGGACGTGGTTGAGGAACACGTCCTGGAGGTTCTGTTGCTTCTCGGCTGGCATGCGCCGGTTTCCTTTTCGGCACGCCGTCTTCCGGGGCGGGGCCGCCCGACCCCGCGTTCCAGCCGACCGGCGCCCACGCCACCGGCCGGTGCCTCGGACGGCCACCCTGAGCTGATATTCCCTCCTCGGCTGATAACCAACGGGACGCGGAGCGACAAGCGGCAATTACCCCGTGCCGACACGCCCGTCGCGCGAGCGTCACGCCTCGGCCGCAGCCTCGAGACCACAGCGGGCCGCATAGAGCGCCGCCAGCCGGCGGGTGACGGTACCCGGCGCGCCGTTGGCGATCGGTCGGCCGTCGATCGTGGTGACCGGTAGGACCAGCGAGGTCGTGCTGGTGAGGAACGCCTCGCGGGCGGCCAGGGCCTCGGCGACGTCGAAGGCCCGCTCGACCACCGGGAGACCCTCGGCGCGGGCCAGCTCCAGCACCACGTCGCGGGTGACCCCGCCCAGGATCTGCGGGCCGAGCGGCCGGGTGCGCAAGGTCCCCTCGCGGTCGACGATCCAGGCGTTGGAGGCGGCCCCCTCGGTCACGAACCCGTCGCGGTCGACGAGCCAGGCCTCGCGACAGCCGGCCGCGGCCGCCTTCTGCTTGGCCAGGGCGTTGGGCAGGAGCGCGATCGACTTGATGTCGCAGCGCGCCCAGCGCTCGTCGGGGAGCGTGATCACACCCACCCCGCAGTGGCGCTCCTCGGCGCTCGGGAAGCGTGCCGGGCGGACGGTGGCGATGAAGGTCGGGCGCAAGCTCGGCGACCAGACGTGGTTGCGCGGGGCGATGCCGCGGTCGACCTGGAGATAGACGAGCGCGTCGCGCAACCGATTGCGGCGCAACAGCTCCTCCAACAGCAGCGGCAGGACCGCCCGGCTCGTGGGCCAGGGACAGTCGATCGCCGCCAGCGAGCGGCCGAGGCGGTCGAGATGGCGGTCGAGGTCGAGCAGCCGGCCGCCCACCGCCTTGATCACCTCGTAGACCCCGTGGGCGAACTGCAAGCCGCGGTCCTCGATCGCCACCGCCCGTGCGCCGATCGGCACGAAGCGACCGTCGACATAGGCGATCCGGGCCATCGACCTTCCTCCCTTCGGCTGCTCAGAAATAGTCGAGCCGCACGGCGAACAGCTGCTCGACGCGTTTGACGGTCTCGGCGCGGGCGGCCAGCACCACGCGATCGCCGGCCCGCACCACGGTGTCGCCGCGGGGGGTGATGACCGCGCCCTCGCGGACCACCGCCCCCAGGACCAGACCCGGGGCCTTGAGCTCGCGCAACGGCTGGCCGACGATGGGCGAGGTCTCGAGCGCCTCGGCCTCGAACACCTCGGCCGCCCCGTCGCGGATCGGATGGACGGCACGGATCCGGCCGCGGCGGATGTGGCCCAGGATGCTGGAGACGGTGGTGTCGCGGGGATCGATCGTGACGTCGATGCCGATCTCGGCGGTCAAGATCGCGTAGTCGGCGCGGGCGACCAGCGCCAGGGCGCGCGGGCAGCCCAACCGTTTGGCCAGAAGTGCGGCCATCACGTTGACGTCGTCGTCGTTGGTCACCGTGACCACCGCGTGGGCGCCGTCGATGCCGGCCTCGAGCAGGATGTCCCGCGAGCGGCCGTCGCCGCACAGCACGACCGCGTGGCGCAGCCGCTGGGCGACCGCATCGGCCCGCAGCGGGTCCTCCTCGACGACCTTGAAGGCGATTTCCGGATGCTCGGTCTCCAGGATCTGGGCCAGCGCCGAGCCGATGTTGCCACCCCCCACGATCACCACCCGCCGCGGCGGTCGATCCTCGAGGCCGAACACCGGCAGGGCCCGGCCGAGCCGGCTGGTCTCGCACACGAAGAACGCCTCGTCGCCGACCAACAGGCGATCGTCGCCGCCCGGCACGAAGAACCGCTCGCCGCGCACGATGCCCACGCAGACCAGGTGCAGCTCGGGGAACAGACCGGTGAGCTCGCGCAGCGGCGTGTCGATGACCGAGGCGGTCTCGCCGATCCGCAGGGCCACCAGACGCACCCGATCCTCGGCGAACGGCACCACGGTGAGCGCGCCCGGGACCAGGAGGCGCAGGGCGATCGCCTTGGCCACCTCGCGCTCGGGCGAGATCACCACGTCGACCGGGATGTGCTCGCGGCGGAACAGGTCGGCGAAGCGACCCTCGAGATAGTCCTGCTCGCGGATCCGGGCGATCCGGGTGGGCACGTTGAAGAGCGAGTGCGCCACCTGGCAGGCCACCATGTTGACTTCGTCGACATGGGTCACGGCAACGAGGAGATCGGCGTCGGCCGCCCCGGCCCGCTCGAGCGTCGAGGGCAGGGCGGCGTGGCCGACCACGGCCTGGATGTCGAGCGCGTCGCCAAGGCGTTGGGCCAGCTCGGCGTTCTGGTCGATCACCGTGACGTCGTTGCCGGCGCGTGCCAGATAACGGGCGATCGCCGCGCCCACCTGGCCGGCGCCGGCGACGATCACGTGCAAGGCCGGGCTCCGCGCGCGGCCGGGCGGTCAATCGCCACTGCTGTTGAGGCCGAGCGCCTTGAGCTTGCGGTGCAGGGCGCTGCGCTCCATGCCGATGAAGTTGGCGGTGCGCGAGATGTTGCCGCCGAACCGCTGCAGCTGGGCCTGCAGATAGTTGCGCTCGAAGTGCTCGCGGGCCTCGCGCAGCGGCATCGAGACCAACTCGCCGTTGCTCTTGGGATCGATGCCGCTGGTGGCCGAGGAGGTGAGCTCGGGCGGCAGGTCGGCTACCCCGATCGGGCGGTCGGCCGGCCCCGGCGCCATGATCATGAGCCACTCGATGGTGTTGCGCAGCTGGCGGACGTCACCCGGCCAGTCGGCCATCTGCAGGACGGCCATGGCCTCCTCGGAGATGGTCCGTGGCGCGCAACCCAACAGGCGAGCGGAGAGCTGCAGGAAGTGGCGGGCGAGCTCGGGGATGTCGGTGCGCCGCTCGGTCAGCCGCGGCATCTCGAGCGGTACCACGTTGAGCCGGTAATAGAGGTCCTCGCGGAACCGGCCGGCGGCGATCTCCGCTTTGAGGTCGCGGTTGGTGGTGGCGAGCACCCGTACGTCGACCTCGACCCGCTGGTCGCCGCCCAACCGGGTGAAGCGCTGCTCGTGCAGGACGCGGATGATCTTGGCCTGGGTCTCGAGCGGCATGTCGGCGACCTCGTCGAGCAGCAGCGTGCCGCCGTCGGCCCGCTCGAAGCTGCCGATGATCCGCCCCTGCTCGTTGCCGAGCCAACCCGGTTCGGCACCGAACAATTCGAGATCGACCCGCTCCGGGCTCAAGGCGGCGGCATTCAGGACCACGAAGGGCCCCGCGGCCCGCCGCGAGCGGGCGTGGATGGTGCGGGCGGCGACCTCCTTGCCCGAACCGGGCGGGCCGGAGATCAGCACCCGCGAATTGGTGGGCGCCACCCGCTCGATGGTCTGGCGGACCTTGACCATCGCCGGCGAGCTGCCGATGAGCTCCAGATCCTCGCCGATCTTGCTCTTGAGCTCCTCGTTCTCGCGCTTGAGCCGAGCCGCCTCCAGCGCGTGTTGGACGGCCAGGATCAGCCGGTCGGCTTTGAACGGCTTCTCGATGAAGTCGTAGGCGCCCTTCTTGATGGCCGCCACCGCCGTCTCGATCGTGCCGTGGCCGGAGAACATGACGACCGGCACGAAGGGGTACTCGGCCTTGATGCGCTCGAGCAGCTGGATGCCGTCGAGCTTCGAGCCCTCGAGCCAGATGTCGAGCAACACCAGGCCCGGCGCCCGCTTGGCGAGCTGGGCCAGGGCCTCCTCGGCGGTGGCCGCCTGACGCGGCCGGAAGCCTTCGTCTTCGAGGACGGCGCTCACCACCTCGCGGATCGCCGCCTCGTCGTCTACGATCAAGATGTCCTTGCTCATGGGCTCGTCCCGAGCGGCCACCCGATGCGGACCGGGCGGCTCGTGCATCTCGGCGTCGCAGGTTCAGTTCTCATGCGGTCGTTCGGGTCGGGAAGGCGAGCCGCACGAGCGCGCCTCCCTCGCCGCCGTCGGCCAGCTCCACACGACCGTTGTGTTCCTCCATGATCTTCCGGACGATGGCAAGCCCCAAGCCGGTGCCCTTGGCGCGGGTGGTGGCGTAGGGCTCGAGGAGCCGGTGCCGGTCGCCCGGCGGGAAGCCCGGCCCGTTGTCCTCGACCTCGATGCGCACCTCGCGGGCGAGCTTGTGGGCCCGCACGGTGATCCGCGGCGAGGTCGGCCGCGCCGCACCCGCCTCGTCCAGCGCGTCGATCGCGTTCTGCAGAAGATTGGTCAAGACCTGGCCCACCTTCTCGGCGTCGCACTCGACCACGAGCGGGTCGTCCGCGGGCAGCTCCGAGCGGAAATCGATCTGCGGCCGGGCGGTCTGCTGCAACAAGACCGCCCGGCGGACGAGCTCGGCCAGCGATTCGGGCCGCATCACCGGGGCGGGCATGCGGGCGAAGGCCGAGAACTCCGAGACCAACCGGCCGATCGTGTCGACCTGGTGGACGATGGTCTCGATCGCCCGGCCGAAGCCCTCCCGCTCGGCGGGATCGATCTGGGCCCGGAAACGCCGGCCGAGCCGTTCGGCCGACAGCCGGATCGGGGTGAGCGGGTTCTTGATCTCGTGGGCGATGCGGCGGGCGACCTCGGCCCAGGCCGCCTGGCGCTGGGCGGCGATGAGCTCGCTCACGTCGTCGAAGGTCAACACGAAGCCGGCGACGGCCCCGCCCTCGGCTTGCGCCGCCAGACGCACGAGCAAGGTGCGTTGCCGACCCTCGCGGGTGAGCCGCACCGACTCCTCGACCGGCCGATCCGAGGCCGGCTCCAGCCGCTCGAAGAGCGGCAGCGTCTCGGGCAGAAGCTCGCTCAAGGGGCGGTCCACGAGCGCCTCCTGCGGGACGCCCAGAAGAGCCGCGGCGCTGGGATTGGCGAGGCGGATGCGACGCTCGGCGTCGAGCCCGACGACCCCGGCCGTGACCCCGCTCAGCACCGCCTCGATGAACCGGCGCCGCTCGTCGAGCTCCCGGTTGGCGCGCACGAGCGCGGTGCGCTGGGCCTCGAGCTGGCTGGTCATCCGGTTGAAGGCGCGGGCCAGGGAGCCGATCTCGTCGTCCGCCACACCCTCTTCGGGCACGCGCACCACGAGGTCGCCCGCGCGCACCCGCTCGGCCGCCTCGATCAACCGGCCGAGCGGCTCCGCCAGCCGGTCGGCGAAGCCGATGCCGAGCCAGACCGCGGCCATGAGCAGGAGCAGCGCCACGGTCATGAAGATGAGCGCGGAGGTGATCTGGATCCCCGAGCGTTCGAGCTCGATGGCCCGATAATCGCTCACCACCTCGCGGGTCCGTTCCATGAACGCCAGCACCTTGGGATCGACCAGGCGGCCGACCAGGAGATAGGCGTCGCCGAACCCGTCGAGCCGGACCAGGGCGCGGATGCGATCGTCGCTGTCGCCGGTCAAGGTCACGGTCTCGCCGCGAGCGGCACGGGCGAGGGCGTCTTCGGGCACCTCCTCGAGACCGAGCAGGAGGCCGAGCCCGGCGGCCGCCAGCACCCGGCCGGTGCCGTCGAACACCACCGCCTCGGAGAGCGCACGGATCGCCGCTTGCGCCCCCACGAGCTGGCGGAGCGCCCCCGGCTGGTCGAGGAGCAGCGGCCCCTCGCGGTTGAGGTCGGCCGCCATGGCCAGCGCATCGGCGCGGATCACCTCGCGGTGCTCGGCCAGATAGGCCTCGGCCACGGCGAGTGCGGTGTCGAGCGCGGTGCGGACCCGCGTCGAGAACCAGGATTCGAGGCCGGCGCTCAAGAAGGCGACGCTGAAGATCGCCACCAGGATGGCCGGGGTCACGGCCACGAGCGAGAACAGCGCCACGAGCCGGGTGTGCAGCCGCGAGCCGGCCCCGCCCCGCCGGCGCTCCAGGAACAGGGCGACGAGCCGGCGGGCCACCACCAGGCCCAAGAGCAACAAGAGCGCCAGATCGAGGTTGAGAAGCAGGATGACGGTGGGGACGCTGGCCTCGATCGGGCCGATACCGGTGATCGCGGCGTAGGTCGCGATCGAGGCCACAAGTGCCGAAAGCGCGAGTGCCAGCGTCAAGCGCCGCTCGACGCCGCGGCGCCGCAGCCAGTCACGGACCATCGCGCCGACGGTGGCGAACGCGCCGCCGCCGACCTCGTTCGATCGACCCCGGGTCTCGATCACGAGCCGGTCATGGCCCCTTGACCACCCGGATGTCCAGCTCGCGGATCTTCTTGCGCAGCGTGTTGCGGTTGAGGCCCAGAATGTCGGCCGCCTTGAGCTGGTTGCCGCGGGTGAGGGCGAGCGTGCGGGCGATCAGCGGCCGCTCGACCTCGCGCAGCACCCGATCGTAGATCGCCCCGGGCGGGGTACCCTCGTCGTAGGCCCGCCAGAACCGCTCGAGGAAGCGCTCGACCGCCCGCGCGAGGTCGGCCTCGCCGGCCTCCACCGCCGGCTCCTCGGCCGGTCGACCGCGCGCACTCGCGAGCTCGCGCTCGATGATCGCCTCCTCGATCGTCTCCTCGGCGTAGAGCACGCAGATCCGGCGGATCAGGTTCTCGAGTTCGCGCACGTTGCCGGGCCAGGAATGGGCCTTGAGCCGGGCCACCGCACCGGGTGAGAGGATCTTGGCCGGCAGCCCTTCGGCCCGGGCCTTGGCCAGGAAGTGCTGGGCCAGGGCCGGGATGTCCTCGATCCGCTCGCGCAGGGCGGGCAGCCGCAGCGGGACGACGTTGAGCCGGTAGAACAGGTCCTCGCGGAACAGGCCCTGACTCACCAGCTGCGCCAGGTCGCGGTGGCTGGCGGCGACGATCCGCACGTTGGTGCGGATCGGCTGGGTGCCGCCCACCGGTACGAACTCGCCCTGCTGGAGCACACGGAGCAAGCGGGTCTGCGCCTCGAGCGGCATGTCGCCGATCTCGTCGAGGAACAGCGTGCCGCCCTCGGCCTGCTCGAAGCGCCCCACACGGCGCGCCACGGCACCGGTGAACGCGCCCTTCTCGTGGCCGAACAGCTCGCTCTCGATGAGCTCCTTGGGGATCGCCGCCATGTTGACGGCGACGAACGGTCCGGCCCGCCGCTTGCCGAAATCGTGCAGCGCGCGGGCCACGAGCTCCTTGCCGGTGCCCGATTCGCCGGCGATCAGGACGGTGAGATCGGTGCCGCACAATCGCGCCACCATCCGATAGATTTCCTGCATCGCCGGCGAGCGGCCGACGATCGGCAAGGGCTCGTCGAGGCCGGGTTCGGGCTCGGGAGCGTGGGCCGGGCGCCGGCGGGCCAGTGCGCGCTGCACCGCGGCCACCAGATTGCCGATGTCGAACGGTTTGGGCAGGTATTCGAAGGCGCCGCGCTCGGTCGCCCGCACGGCGGTCAGCAGCGTGTTGCGGGCGCTCATGAGGATGACCGGCAGATCGGGCCGCAGCGCGCGGATCCGCGGCAACAGATCGAGGCTGTTCTCGTCGGGCAGCATGACGTCGCAGACCACGACGTCGCCTTGGCCCTCGGCGATCCATCGCCACAGCGCCGCGGCCACGCTGGTGGCCTGGACCCGATAGCCCTGCCGCGAGAGGGCCCGGCTCACCACGGTGCGGATCGCCTGGTCGTCTTCGGCGACCAGGACGGTGGCTCCGCTCACGGCCGCGCCTCCGCTTCGGCCGGCCGGCGCGGGCGGGGTGCCGCGGGCAGGCGGATCCGCACGATCGTGCCGGGATCGCCGCGCTCGAGGGCGACGAGCCCGCCGTGATCGGCCACCACCTTGGCGACCAGCGCCAAGCCCAGCCCCTTGCCCTTGGGCTTGGTGGTCACGAACGGCTCGAAGGCGTGCTCGGCGATCTCGGGCGGCAGGCCCGGGCCGTTGTCCTTGACCTCGACCACGATCGGCAGTTCGTGAGCGGTCCGGGCGTGCCTCGAGGCCAGCCGGAGCCCGTGGCGATAATGGGTGGCCAACGTGATCACGCCGCCCTCGGCCGGGAGGGCCTCGGCGGCGTTCTTGACCAGGTTCAAGAACACCTGGATGAGCCGGTCGCGGTCGCCCTCGACCTCCGGCAGGGAGGGATCGTAGGCCTCGACGAAGCGCACGTGGCGAGCGAAGCCGCTCTCGGCCAATCGGCGCACGTGCTCCAGCACCTGGTGGATGTTCACCGGCCGACGTTCGAGCGGCGCCTCTTCGCCGAACTCCTCCATCCGCTCGACCAGCTTCACGATCCGGTCGGTCTCCTCGCAGATGAGGGCCAGAAGGGCCCGATCCTCGCCGTCGACCGCCGCTTCCAGGAGCTGGGCGGCGCCGCGGATCCCGGACAGCGGATTCTTGACCTCGTGGGCCAAGGTCGCGGCCAGGCCGGCGATCGACCGGCTGGTCCCCCGCAGCGCGTGGCGGGCATCGAACCGATGGGCCACCGAGCAGGGGCTCAACACCACGACCACCGCGCCCGGCCGCTCGACGATCGGCGCCAGATGGCAGTCCACGGTGGCGACCTCCCCACGGACCGAGGCGAGCTCCATCCCGTAATCCGAGAGCGAGCTGTGCTCGCTTTGCACATGGCGTGCCAGATCGAGCAGACGCGCGTGGGGGGCGAGGAACTCGGCGAGCGGGCGGCCCACCAGCAGCCGCGCACTGGCCGACAGCAGCTGCTCGGCCGCGGGGTTGACGGCGAGCACGCACAACTCCCGGTCGAGGGCGAGGACCGGAACGGGCAGGTTGGCGAGCACGAGCTCGGCCGGGCAGGGCAGCGGTGAGGCGGCGGCCGGCGGTCGGTCGGCGAGGGTGTCCATCTGCACAAATCCTGTGCACGATCGGGCCTGTGCACACGGCTGATGCAGGGTTAGCCGGCGATCCCGGCCCCTTCAAGTCCCGCCTGCGGCACCCGCCCGCCTTGGCGCCGCCCGCGGCCGCTCTTAAGCTGGTCCTCATGAGCGGGAGGGGCGAGCCTCGTGCGGTGCGTGGCCCTGGTGGTGGCGGGCGGACGGGGGATCCGGGCCGGGGGCGAGATCCCGAAGCAGTATCGGGCACTGGGTGGCCGGCCGGTGCTGCGCCACGCGGTCGAGACCTTGGCCGCCCATCCCGGGGTCGACGCGGTGCGGGTGGTGGTGGGCGAGGGGCACGAGCGGCTCTACGCCGAAGCCGTCCGCGGCCTCGAGCTCCTGCCGCCGGTGCCCGGCGGTCCCACCCGTCAGGCCTCGGTGCGCGCCGGGCTCGAGAGCCTGGTGGCGCTGCGACCGGAGCGGGTCCTGATCCACGACGCCGCCCGGCCGTTCGTGACCCGGGCGCTGATCGATCGGGTCCTCGTGGCCCTCGACCACCATCCGGCGGTCCTCCCGGCGCTGCCGGTGGTCGACAGCCTGCGGCGGACCCGCGGTGAGCGGGTACTCGACGACGTCGAGCGGGCCGATCTCGTGCGGGTCCAGACCCCGCAGGGCTTCCTGTTCGGGGCGATCCTCGACGCCCATCGGCACGCCCCGCCCTTGGGCTTCCCCGACGACGGGGCGGTCGCCGCCTGGGTCGGGCTCCCCGTGGTCCACGTGCCGGGCGAGGAGGACAACGTGAAGCTCACCCTGCCCGACGATCTGGTCCGCGCCGAGCGGCGACTCGTGGCCGCCGCCCCCCGGCGCACCGGCCAGGGCATCGACCTGCACCGGCTGGTGCCGGGTCGCCGGCTCGTGCTCGCCGGGGTCGAGATCGACAGCGAGCTCGGCCTCGAGGGCCATTCGGATGCGGACGTGGTGCTGCACGCGCTCACCGACGCCCTTCTGGGGGTGATCGGCGGGGAGGACATCGGCCACCACTTCCCACCTTCCGATCCGCGCTGGCGCGACGCGCCCTCGGCGATCTTCGTGCGTCGGGCGCTGGAACTGTCGGCCGCGGCCGGCTGGGTGTGCGAGCACGTGGACGTGACGGTGTTGGCCGAGCGCCCGCGGCTCGCCCCGCACCGCTCGGCGATGCGGCGCAGCCTGGCCGAGCTCCTCGCCCTGCCGGATGACGCGATCGGCCTCAAGTTCACGACCTGCGAGGGGCTGGGCGCGCTCGGCCGGGGCGATGGGATCGCCGCCCTGGTGGTCACCACCTGCCGCGCCCGGAGTGCGGGTTGATGTTCCCCGAGCCCTGCCTTCTGGCCGCTCGCCGCCTGCTCGACGCCTGCCGAGCGCGCGGGCTGCGCCTGGCCTCGGCCGAGAGCTGTACCGGGGGGCTGGTGGCCGGCTGCCTCACCGAGCTGCCCGGCGCCTCGACGGTGCTGGATCGCGGCTGGGTGGTCTACGACAACGCCGCCAAGCGCGAGCTGCTCGGGGTCCGCGAGGAGACGCTGCGCGAGGTCGGGGCGGTGAGCGAGCGCTGCGCCCGCGAGCTCGTCGCGGGTGCGCTCGCCCATTCGGCCTGCGGGCTGGCGCTCGCCGTCACCGGCATCGCCGGGCCGGGCGGTGGCACGCCGGAGAAGCCCGTGGGGCTCGTGCACCTCGCGGCGGCCCGCCGCGACGGGCCGGTCGTCCACCGGCGCTGCGTCTTCCCGGGCGATCGCCGGGCGATCCGGCTGGCGGCGGTGGAGGCTCTGCTGCGGCTCGGGCTCGAGGCTCTGGAGGGCGGTCCGGGCGGCCCGGAAGCCGGACTCGCCTGAGCCGTGGGGGCGGACCCGGCCGCCCGCCCCGCGGGCCGTTCAGTCGCGCAGCCGGCTGAACACGTGGTCGCGGGTTTCGGGTGCGGTGTGGCAGCCGTAGCAGGCCTCGGCGGCCGCCGTACCCGCGACCCGCCGCGCAGGATCACCCGCGGCGAAGCCCTCGAAGCCCCAGCCGCCGGTGGCGGCGAAGGTGCGGGTGTCCTTCTGCATGACACCCAGCACCTTGCGTGCCCCCTCGACGAGCGCGCCGCCCTCGCGCACGGCCTCGAGCAGGTCGAAGACGATCACCGCGCCGTCGGGGAAGGTCCCGCTGCGGTAGCCCTCGAGGGCCTTCGGGTTCGCGTAGATGTGGTGGATGCCACCGAACGACTCGTAGAGCGGGTGGCCTTGCTCGATGACCATGCTCTTCACGTGCCGCCAGTCGCGATAGCCCGCGGGATAGCCCACCTCGGCGGCGGCGACGGCCGCGCTCGCGGCGAGACCCACGAGTAGCGCGAGGGGCGCGATCGGCGTCGTGCTGTCCATGGCTTGTCACCTCGCCTGCGTCGTGCTGTTCGAATCGCACGGGTCCGCTTCCCATGAGGCCGCGGCGCGCGACGGCGGGCAAGCGGGCACTTTCCGGTGCGATCCGCACCGATTGGTGAGGGACGGTTCGGTGGACGGCGGAGCGATGGTCGAGGCGGGCCGGGGCCGGCTCGTGGAGATCCTCGGCTGCAAATGGTCGGTGGAGGTGCTGCGGGCGGTCCGCCGCGGGGTGCGCCGCCCGGGTGCGCTCGAACGGGCGATCCCCGGCATCTCCACCAAGGTGCTCAGCGAGCGGCTGACCAAGCTGGTCGGCGCCGGCCTGCTCGAGCGGACCGCCTATCCCGAGATCCCACCGCGCGTGGAATATGCGCTCACTCGGGCCGGGGAGCGGCTCGTGGGGTTGATCGACGAACTCGAGCGGCTCGAGGCCGAGCTCGCGCAGGCGGCTCAGCCGGCCGCGGCGGGAGCGGCGTCGACCGCCGCCGGGCCCTCGCCGTAGAGCTTGCGGGCGCGGGCCTCGAAGGCCGCCACCATCCGGCTCACCGCCTCGTTGAACAACAGGCCGATCAGGTTCTGCAGGACCTTCGAGCGGAATTCGAAGTCGACGTAGAAGTCGACGATGCAGCCGCCGTCGGGCGCCCGCTCGAACCGCCAGTGGTTGTTGAGATAGCGGAACGGCCCGTCGATGTACTCGACGTCGATCCCGAGATCGGGCCGCAGGGTGACGCGGCTGGTGAACCGTTCCTTGATGATCTTGAAAGCGACGACCAGATCGGCGTAGAAGACGTTACCCTGACGCTTGGTGATCCGCGCCGCCTTGCACCAGGGCAGGAACTCGGGATACTTGTCCACCCCGGCCACGAGGGTGTGCAATTGTTCGGGCGTCCAGGGCAGGTGGCGCTTCTCGGCGTGGGTCGGCATCGCCGCACCTCAAACCGCGGGCACCGCCGCCTCACCGAGCGCGGCGAGGCGCGCCGCCTTGAGCCGAGCGAAATCGGCGCCGGCGTGGTAGGAGCTGCGGGTGAGCGGCGAGGCGGCCACCAGGAGGAAGCCTTTGGCGCGGCCGATCGCCGCCAGGGTGTCGAACTCGGCCGGCTCGACGAAGCGGATCACCGGGTGGTGGCGCGGAGTGGGCTGGAGATACTGGCCGATCGTCAAGAAGTCGACCTCGGCGGCGCGCAGATCGTCCATGACCTGGAGGATCTCGGCCTTGTCCTCGCCGAGCCCGACCATGATCCCGGATTTGGTGAAGATCGTCGGATCGAGCTCCTTGACCTTCTGCAGCAGGCGCAAGGAGTGGAAATAGCGGGCACCGGGGCGGACCGTGCGGTAGAGCCGCGGCACGGTCTCGAGATTGTGGTTGTAGACGTCGGGCCGCGCCGCCACCACCGCCTCGATCGCCCCGGGCTTGCGCAGGAAATCGGGGGTGAGCACCTCGATCGTGGTGCCGGACGCGGCCGCCCGAACCGCCTCGATGCAGCGCACGAACTGCGAGGCACCGCCGTCGGGTAGATCGTCGCGGTCGACCGAGGTGATCACCACGTGCTCGAGGCGCATGGTGGCGACGAGCTCGGCCAGCCGTTCGGGCTCGTGCGGGTCGACCGGCCCGGGCATCCCGGTCTTCACGTTGCAGAAGGCGCAGGCGCGGGTGCACACGTCACCCAGGATCATCACCGTGGCGTGGCGCTGCTGCCAGCACTCGCCGATGTTGGGGCAGGCGGCCTCTTCGCACACGGTGTGCAGCTTCTTCTCGCGCACCAGCCGGCGGGTGGCGTGGTAGGCCTCCGAGGTGGGGGCCTTGACCCGCAGCCAAGCGGGCTTGCGGGGCAGACCGGTGGGCGTCGGACCCGACCGGGCGAGGATCGTGATCGCGCTCATGCCCTCGAGGTGCGCCGCGGGGCCCGGATCGTCAAGCGGGTGCGACGGCACGGCGGTGCGCGGGGAGGCACGCGCTCGCGAGGACCCGCATTGATCGCCACCAATGGCGACGATCGTCGGTGCCCGGATGTGCGGCGCGGCGCGCCGGCGCCACCTTGAGGGCCGTCTCCAGCTGGAGGATGTCGGCCCGTGTTGATGCACCGCCTCGTTGAGATCGGCGCCAACCGCCACCCCGATCGGCTCGCCTTCTGGTGGGCCGATCGCGATCGCGCGCTCACTTACGCGCAGGCGGTCGAGGCCATGGAGAGCATGGCCGGTGCCCTCGCCCATCTGGGTGTGCGACCCGGCGATAGGGTGCTGGTCTTCGCCAACAACGGCCTCGACTTTCTGGTGAGCCCGCTCGGTTGCTGGCGCAGTGGGGCGATCCCGGCGCTCGTCAACCTGCGCTACGCCGGCGATCTGGCCTGGTACGTGGCCGATCATCGCCCGACGGTCGCGATCTACACGCACGAGATGGAGGAGGTGGTCCGCACCGCCGCCGCCGCGGTGCCCGAGCTCGTGCACCGGGTCTGCATGGACGGGCCGCAACCGGGGGCCTGGAGCCTGCCCGAGCTGCTCGCTGCGCGGTTGCCCGCACCCCCCGATCCGGGCGACGAGCGGGCGATCGCGCATCTCTCCTACACCTCGGGCACGACCGGCCGGCCCAAGGGCGCCTGCCTCGCCCACGAGCCCACGGTCACCGCCTGCCGGTGCATCGCCGAGCGCTTGCGGCTGCGACCCGGCGACCGCTCGCTCGGGCCCACCGCGCTCTCGAGCTCCTACCAGCTCGTCGCCAACATCCTGCCGCCGCTCGCCGTGGGCGGCTCGGTGGGCGTGATGGGGCGCTGGAGTGGCGCTGCGGGCCTCGCCGCCCTCGAGGCCTTCGACGCCGCCATGCTCGTGGGCAATCCGGTGCTGCTGGCCGAGCTCCTGGAAGCGGCCGAGGCCGCGGGTCGCCTGCCGCCGCGGCTGCGGCTCCTGCTCTCCGGCGGGGGACCTCTGCCGCCGGCGCTGCGCCGGGCCTGGCGCGATCGCTGGCGGCTGCCGCTCGTCGAGAGCTACGGCCAGAGCGAGATCGGCGGCTTCTTCGCGCTGGGCTTCCCCGAGCTGGAGACCGACGACGCCAAGCTCGCCCGCATCGAGCCGGCCCTGCCGGACAAGGAGGTCGTGGTGCTGGGGCCCGACGACCGGGAGCTGCCGCCGGGCGAGATCGGCGAGGTGGCACTGCGCGGCGGGTTCATGGTCGGCTATTGGGGCCGGCCCGAGGCGACCGCGGCGGCCACCCGTGGCGGCTGGCTGCGCTCGGGTGATCTGGGCGTGATCGACCACGACGGTTATCTGACCCTGCGAGGGCGGATCAGCGAGGTGCTCGTCGTCGACGGCCGGCGCTGGTTCCCGCGCGACGTCGAGGAGGCGCTCGCCGCCGTTCCCGGCGTGGCGCTGGCGGCGCTGGTGGGCGTGCCGGCCGATGGCGGGACCCGGCCGGTGGCGTTCGTGACCGCTCGACCCGGTGCGACGCTCGACCCGCCGAGCCTGCGCCGGGCGATCGCGGCCGGGCTCGAGCACGACCCCGATCGGCTGGAGATCCGCGTGGTGGCCGAGCTGCCGACCACGCCCACCGGCAAGATCGCCAAGGCCGAGCTCGCGGCGATCGCCGCCGCCGGCTGAGCGGCCGCTCAGGTC